>QFCS01002056.1_pt1 | contig 26268 bp, 25 predicted proteins | sample 3576561 | NCBI WGS metagenome assembly QFCS01 | reverse complement strand
TTCCGGGCGTCGGGATGAACGCCGGCCACGTCGCACTTGGGGCGTGACGGCGCCTGGTTGGCATAGGCATGGCCGAGCATGCGGCGCAGCCGCTCGAGCTGCACGGCCCGCAGCGCATCGAGCGAAAGCCTGGTCTCCGGAAACAGCGCCTCGGACATGGCGACTACCTCAATCCGTATCTCCGATATGCGTACCCCAATCCGACAAGCGCCGCACCCAGGCCGAGGAAGGAAAAGACGCGCAGGAGGCCCTGCAGGCCCGCCATGTCGACGAGGAAGACCTTCGCGACCACGACGCAGACCAGCACCATGCCGGCGTGCCGCAGTGCAGCAGCCTGGCGCAGAAAGCCCAACGCCAGCAGCGCCACACCGAACAGCAGCCACACCGCGGAATAGGCGTAGAGTTCGAGACCGCTCGCCGCGAAACCCGACCGCTGGAAGCCGCTATCGAACAGGTGCCGCACCTCGAACGATACCCAGACGAAGGCCAGGACCGATGCGACGGCCTCGGCAGCCAGAGCCACGTTGCGATTGGCTTCCACACCATCGACCCAGCGACGCGCCAGCGCTGCCATGGCCGCCGGCAGCGCATAGGCGAGCAACAGCCCGTTGACGATCGGCAGGCTGCCGACATCGGCATCGTCGAACACGGGATTGAGCGCGATCACCTGCAGCGCGACGGCAACCGTCGCGGCAAGCGCGCCGCTCGCGCGCCAGGCCCACAGCGCCACGATGTCGTTGCGCGTACGCGCCAGCCACAGCGCTGCCAGGGCGAAGGCGCCCCACACGAGCACGTAGACGGCGCGCTCCATGAAGCCTGTCGTCGGCGCAGCCATCGCCTCGTGCTGGAACAGGCTGCGCACCTCCAGCGTCGCCAGCACGAAGGCCAGCAGCGCGATCGCCGCCTCGGCCGAGCGCACGAGCCGCGCGTCGCCGGTCGGCCGCAGGAATCGCAGGCCCGCGGCCAGCGCGATGATGGCGACGCCATACCCCCACAGCATCCAGTTGACGATCGGCGCGGCACCCAGCGGATAGTCGAGCACCTCCGGATTGAGGACGAAACGCACGACAACGACCGCCAGGAGCGGCCAGCAGAGCTGGCGCAGCGCATGCAGGCCGAGCCGATGCGCGATCGCGGCGACGGCGGCGAACTCGACGGCATAGGCGACGGTGATCCACTCGCGCCGCAGCTCGAGCGCGATCGCGGCAGCGATGAAGAAGGCCACGCCGGCCGCCAGCACGCCCAGCGCCTCGGTCGCACCCGGCATCGATTCGCGCCAGCGCGCCAGCCGCTCCGCTCCTACCAGGAACGGCAGCGCAAGGGCCATGCTGATCAGCCCCCATGGCGTACCGGTCGCCATTTCGCCCAGCACCCACCACGCCAACAGGAAATGCGCGAGTGCGGCCCCTACCGAGAGGGCCGCCCAGAAGCCGGGCCGCGCCGCATTCCAAAGCAGGGCGAAGGCCCCCGCGGCATACAGTCCGCCGAACAGGCTCGCCTGCCAGCCAAAGCGCTCGACTTGTCCCAATAGCGCCAGCGTCACGATCGACAGCAGGGGCGCCAGCCCGGCGACGTATTGGAAGCGAGGCGTCCAGCGCGCCAGCGCGAACAGGCCGATGCCGTGCGCCGCCAGGGCCAGCCAGCCGGCCTCCTGCTGCCCATCGTCCTGGAGCACGAGCGCCGCAATCATCACACCGGTCACTGCCAGCGCCGTCCAGACCAGGATCGCGACCTCCGAGCGCGGATTGTCGTTCTCGGCGAGCCGCCGCCAGGTCGCCCAGACGAACAGTCCGGCGACCACGACCAGGAACAGCGCGACCCACGCCAGGCCACCGGCCAGCGACAGCATCCAGAGCAACGTCCACAGCACCGAGCCGGCCAGTACCCCCCATCCGAGCCGCCACCAGCCGCGCAGGCGGATCACCGCCAGAGTGCCCGCGGCGATCGCCAGCAGGTAGCCGAACAGGACGGGCGTGTTCGGCGTCTCGCTGCCGATGACGATCGGGCTCACGAAGCCGCCGACGAACGCCAGAGCGGCGACGAAGACGCCGTGACGCAGCGACAAGCCGATCGCGAAGGCCGTCAACGCCGCCGCAGCGCCGCCGGCGGCGACTTTCGAGACCATGTCGTACAGCGCCACCGCCGCAAACAGGGCGCCGTAGAGCGACGCCACCCCAGCGCCGACCAACGCCTGGGCGACGCGATCGTCGCGGCTGCGCAGCCGCTCGGCACCGCCGATCAGAGCGAAACCGAACAGCGCCGCCAGGACGACGCGCACCTCCGGCGAGAGGTAGCCCTCCTCGATCGAATAGCGCACGAGGAAGACGCCCGCGAGCGCCAGGGTCACCGCGCCGACCCAGACGAAAGCCCGTGCGCCCAGGCGCTGCTCCCAACCCGACTGCACGGGAGCAACGACGGGTGCGACAACCGCGGGCTCGGAAAGCGGCTCGAAAGGCGGTGCCGGCGCCGGCACCGCGTCGAACGCCGGAGCCGGTACGGGTTCGCCGGCCGGCGTCTCGACGAAGGGCGGCGGCAGAGTCGCCTCGGCCATCTGCCGCTTGAGCCGGGCCACGTCGGCTACAAGCTGTTCGTTCTGCGCGCGCAGGCGCGAAGTCCGCACCAGCGCCGCGATGGCAATGAGCGGCGTGCCGAGGGCCCAGGCGATCCCCACGAGGATCAGGAAGATCTCTTCCACCGGCCCTCAGCGCGCGTCTTGCACTATGGGCAGCGGCTACTCGGCGGCGACACGTGCGGCTTGTCCGACGAAAGCGGCGCGGTTGTCGCGCGCGACGGCGCCGCGCTTCACCACCAGACGATGGTTCTCCTTGCGGGCGGCCCGCTTGATGTCGGCCAGCGGGTCACCGTCGCACAGTACGAAGTCGGCACTGTTGCCCTCCCGGATACGCCCCTGGTCGGCGAGACGCATGAGGTCAGCGGCGCTCGCCGTCGAGAAGAACAGCGAATCGCGGGTCGAGATGCCGATGTCACACATGTACTCGAGTTCGCGCGCGTTCTCGCCGTGCCGATTGTGCGGCGTGCCGGCGTCTGTGCCCATCGCTATGCGTCCGCCCGCCTTGTAGTACATCTTGATCGAGGCGATGTGGCGATCGAAGACGCGCCGCGCCTTCTCGATCACGTAGTCGGGGATCGACCGGTCGCCATCGTCGTAACCCTTGAGGATGTTCTTAACCGCCGCGAGCGTGGGCACCAGCCAGACGCCGCGCTCCTTCATCTCGGTCACGCACTCCTCGGTCATGAAGATGCCGTGCTCGATGGAATCGATGCCGCCGCGAACGGCGTTGAGAATGCCGAGCGCGCCCTGGGCATGGCTGGCGCAACACTTGTGGAAGCGGTGCGCCTCGCTGATGCCGGCCTTCATCTCCTCGGCCGAATAGTGCGCATCCTCGGGATTGACCCCCGGGGTCATGACGCCGCCCGTGGCCATGATCTTGATGAGATCGGAACCGGCATGGACCTGCTCGCGCACCGCCTTCACGACCTCGTCGAGGCCATCGGCAACGCGGCCAACGCGGTTGCCGTGGCCTCCGGTCATGCAGATCATGCGGCCTGAACAACGCATGGTCGGCCCGAGGAAGCGGCCGCTGTTGTAGGCATCGCGGATGGCAAACTCGATGTAGTCGCGGCCACCGCAATCGCGCACGGCCGTGATGCCGCCTTCGAGCGTCGCGCGCATCAGCTCCATGCCCCGGACGGTGAGCTGCGCCGGGCTCAAGCGATCCTGCACGGCGCCCGGGTTGCCCTCGGCACCCGACAGGGAATGGACGTGACAGTCGATAATGCCGGGGATCAGCGTGCCGCCCGACGTATCGACCCTCTCGCCCGCGAAGCCAGTGAACTCGCCGGCCGGAGCGACGCGCTTGACGGCTCCGCCCTCCTCCAGCACCGCCTGCCCATCGAGGACCTTCTCGCCGTCAAACAGTCGACCGCCGACATACAACGTGGCCATTGACCCATCCCTTGGATTGAAAGTTGAGCTCAATTTGCCCGCGCCTCGGCGGCGCGGCAAGAACTAGCGACCGGCCGTCCGCTGATCGCAGCCCAGAGGATCGGACGGCGGGTCACCACCCATCTTCTTCAACCGGTCGATCTCGGCATCGATGCCGGGTATGTGCGGATTGTGCTTGCGCGCCAGTTCGAAGGCCGCGACTGCTCGCGGATATTCGCCCATTTCCGCACGGATCATGCCGAGTCCCGAATAGGCTCCGAAGTGGCGCGGCTCGCGCTTCACCGTCTCGCAGATATCGGCCAGCGACGCCTGGAAGTCGCCCATCAGCCAATGTGCCGTCGCTCGCTTGTTCCAGGCTTCCGACCACTCCGGCGCCATTGCGATCAGGGAGCTGAAGGTCTCGATCGCCTCCTCGAAGTGGCGCTGCTGCATCTCGGCCACGCCCCGCAGCATCAGCGCCCTCTGCCGCTCATCCGGAATCATGATCCACTGCTCCCAGATTGCGGACTCCAGCGTCTGGATCGCCACCGGATCGGTCGCCACGCGAAGCTTTTCGAACAGGGTATCCAGCATCGTGCCGCTCCCGTCGTTTTGCGCCGAAACCTGCGCCCCCAGCATCACGCCGAAAAGGACAACCAGGCAAGCGCGAACGATCCGCATTGCGCTCCTACTGCAAGGCCGGCGGCTTTGGGCCGCCGGTCGCCCAGTCCAGCAGCTCCACCGTGTGGGCGGTCGGAATGCCGGTGCCGGACGCGATATTGCCGATGCAGCCGAAGTTGCCCGCAGCGATCACGTCAGGCCGCAGGCTCTCGATGTTCGTCACCTTGCGGTCGCGCAGCCGGCGCGACAGCTCGGGCTGCAGCACCTGATACGTGCCCGCCCAGCCGCAGCAGATGTGGCTCTCGGGCACGTCCCGGACGACATAGCCCGCGTCCCGCAGGAGCTTCTTCGGCTGTTCGATCACCTTCTGGCCATGTTGCATGGAGCAGGCGGAATGATAGGCGATCGTGAGCGGCCGCGTGGTCACGTTCGCGAGACCGACTTCCAGCATCACCTCGCTGACGTCGCGAGCAAGTCCGGCCACCCGCTCCGCGCGCTCCTTCCATTCCGGATCGTCGGCCAGCATGTGGCCGTAGTCCTTCACCGTCGTGCCGCAGCCCGACGCGTTGATGACGATGGCATCGAGCCCGGCACCGTCGATCTCTCGCATCCATGCTGCGATGTTGCGCTTCGCCAGAGCAATCGCTTCATCATTGCGGCCGACGTGCAGCACCGACGAGCCGCAGCATCCCGAGCCTCCGACATTCACCACCTCGACGTCATGCCGCGTCAGCAGCCGCACCGTCGCCTCGTTGACCTCGGGTGCCAGCACCTGCTGCCCGCAGCCCGGCATCAGCGCGACACGCTTGCGGCGCAGTCCGGCCGCCGGGAAGGTCTGCGGCCGGTCGACCGGCGACGGTCCCGGCACGCGATCCGGCACCGCCTCCAGCATCGCCCTCAGACGGCGCAGCAGGGTCGCTCCTCCGGGGTCGGAGCTCGTCGCTGGCAGCAGGCCGGCGAACGGCTTGGCGATGCGGCCCAGCACCATGCTCCAGCGGAACAGCGACGGCCGCGGCATCAGCCAGGCGAGCACGCGGCGAAGAAGGCGATCGGACCACGAACGGCTGTAGTTCTCCTCGATATAGTGACGACCGTGATCGACCAGATGCATATAGTTCACGCCCGAGGGGCAGGTCGTCATGCACGACAGGCACGACAGGCAGCGATCGACATGCTTCACCTCGGACGGCGTCGGCGCACGATCGCCTTCGAGCATCGCCTTGATGAGATAGATGCGTCCGCGGGGACTGTCGCGCTCGTCGCCCAGCAGCAGGAAGGTCGGACAGGTTGCCGTGCAGAACCCGCAATGGACGCACTTGCGCAGGATGTGTTCGCTGCGCGCGGTCTCAGGATCGGCGAGTTGGGCCAGGGTGAAATTGGTCTGCATCGTCAGCCCATCCGTCCCGGATTGAAGATGCGCCGAGGGTCGAAGCTTTCCTTCACGCGCTCTGCCAACGCTGCAAGCGCGACCGGTCGCGGCTGGAAGACCGGCACCGCCCCACGCACTTCGACAGGTGCCCGGACGAGGGTCGCATGCCCCCCGGCGGGGCCCAGGGCGCCGCGGACCAGGGTGTGGTCGGCGTCGGCGCTGGGCGGCAGCGCCAGCCAGATCAGCCCACCCGACCAGTCATAGACGACCCTCGCCTCCGGTCGTCGCGCCGCTATGCGCGAGACGATGGCCGCGCCTTCCGTCGGCGGGCAGGAAACCTTCCACACGAAGGCTTCCTGCCAGGCAACCAGCGGCGCCACATCGCGCACCTCGCGCCAAAAGGCGCGGCTTTCCAGCGTATCGAGTTCCTCACTGGGAACCGCCAGGTCGCCGAACAGTTCTCGCAGCCCCCTCAGCCGTGCCTCGACCGACGGCGCGACACCCTCGATCCGCAGCGCCGTACGCCCATCGACGTGGGCAGCCCCCGAAACCTCGTGCGGGCTGCCCATGGCCGCGCACATCGCCTTCACCGCGACGGCGTCTTCGAGGCCCTTCAGCACCAGCGTCCGCGTCTGGTCAGGCGCCGGCAGCACCTTCACCGAGACCTCGTCGAGCACGGCCAGTGTGCCCCACGAGCCGGCAAGCAGCTTCGAGAGATCGTAGCCGGTGACATTCTTCATCACCTTGCCACCGGATTTGAAGGTCTCGCCCCGGCCATTGACGCCGCTGAAGCCCAGCAGATGGTCGCGTGCCGCACCGGCGGAGAGACGACGTGAACCGGACAGATTACCCATCAGGGCGCCCAGCAGCGTGCCCTGCCCGGCGTCGCGGCCGAGCAGCGGCCCGAGGTCGGGCGGTTCGAAGGCCAACATCTGGTTGCGCTGTGCCAGCAGCGCCTCGACCTCGCGCATCGGCGTGCCGGCGCGCACAGTGACGACGAGTTCCTCCGGGGCATAGTCGACCACGCCCGAGATGCCCGACAGGTCCAGGACCTGATCGCAGCGCATGGGCCTGCCGAGGGCAAGCTTGCTGCCCTGGCCCCGCACGTCGAGCGCCACGTTCTCGCCCAGCGCCCACTCGACGGCCTGCCGCAACTCCTTCGCGTCGCGCGGCTTGATGATCTCGGCCATCGTTCAGAACCGCGGGATGTCGGGAAACGGGATCTTGTTCTGGTGCACGACAAGCTGTCCGAGTTCGGCGCAGCGCCGAAGCTTCGGAAACACCTTGCCGGGATTGAGCAGATGGTCCGGATCGAAAGCGCACTTCACGCGCATCTGCTGGTCGAGATCGATCTCTGTGAACTGCTCGACCATCAGGTCGCGCTTCTCGATTCCCACCCCATGCTCGCCGGTCAGCACACCGCCGACCCGCACGCAGAGCCGCAGAATGTCGGCGCCGAATTCCTCGGCACGCTGGAGCTCCCCGGAGTCGTTGGCGTCGAACAGGATCAGCGGATGCAGGTTGCCGTCGCCGGCGTGGAACACGTTGACGACCCGCAGCCCATGCTTCTTCGACATCTCGCGCATTTCGGCCAGCACCTCGACCAGCCGGCCGCGCGGCACCGAGCCATCGAGGCACATGTAGTCCGGGCTGATCTGGCCGACCGCCGGGAAAGCCGCCTTGCGGCCCGCCCAGAACAGCGCCCGCTCCTGCTCGTCGCGGCTCACCCGTACCGTCGTCGCGCCTCGGTCACGGGCGATCTCGGCCACGCGCTCGACGAGATGGTCGACCTCGACCTCCGGACCATCGAGCTCGACGATCAACAGGCCTTCGGCGTCGAGCGGATAGCCGGCGCCGACATAGGCTTCGGCGCACTTGACGGCGTCTCTGTCCATCATCTCCATGCCGCCCGGGATGATACCGGAGGCAATGACGGTCGCGACGCAGTCGGCCGCACCCGCTTCGGTCGGAAAGCCGAGCAGCACGGCCCGCGCCGTCGATGGCTTGCGCAGGAGCCGCACCGTGACCTCGGTGACGACGCCGAGCAGCCCCTCCGAGCCCGTCATCAGGCCCATCAGATCGTAGCCGCCGGCGTCGAGATGCTTGCCGCCCAGACGCACGACCTCGCCGGTCATCAGCACCATCTCGATGCCCAGCAGGTTGTTGGTCGTCAGCCCGTACTTCAGGCAGTGCACGCCGCCGGAATTCTCGGCGACATTGCCGCCGATCGAGCAGGCGATCTGCGAGCTGGGATCGGGCGCATAGTAGAAGCCCTCGTGCTCGACCGCCTTGGTGATCCCGAGGTTGGTGACGCCCGGCTGGACGCGCGCGCAGCGGTTCGCGTAGTCGATCTCCAGCACGCGATTGAACTTGCCCATGCCCAGCAGGATGGCGTCGCCCACCGGCATGGAGCCACCCGACAACGATGTGCCGGCGCCACGCGGCACGACCTTGACCTTGTTGTCCTGGCAGTAGCGCAGAATGGCCGAAACCTGGTCGACGGTGCCGGGCAGCACGACCACCAACGGCATCTGCCGGTAGGCAGACAGCGCGTCGCATTCGTAGGGCCGCATGCCGTCGAGATCGTCGATCACCCCCTCGCCCGGCACGATGGCACGCAGGGCCGCCACGATCTCGGATCGGCGGGCAAGGATGGCGGGATCGAGCGGCGGCATCTGCATGCCCGATCCTTACGCCAAATGAAAAAGCGGCGGAAGCCGAAGGCATCCGCCGCTTTTGAAGATCGAAGAACGACCGATGCTCAGCCGGGACGCCTAGCCCTGACGAGCCTTGAAGCGCGGGTTCGTCTTGTTGATGACGTAGACGCGGCCCTTCCGCCGGACGATGCGGCTGTCCTTGTGGCGGGCCTTCACGGACTTGAGCGAATGGCGGATCTTCATGATTCTTCTCAACAAAAAGCCCCGGCCGAGCCGGGGGAATTCCGAAAGCGGCCGGAAAATAGGGACACGAAGCGCCCGCGTCAACCCTTGCTTCGACTGAATCGCCTCAAAATTCACCAATGATCTGAGGCGCTTGGCATTGAATTCCCATCCTATGCAGCCGCCTTCAGACGCGCCACCACGTCAGCGAGCTGGTCGAGCCCGGAGTTGGCCCCCGCCTCGATGCCCACGCCGACATATTCGTCCTTCATCGCCGGGGACATGAACAGCGTATGCCAGGTCAGTACCGTCCTGCCCTCCTTTTCCTCGAAGGTGACGGTCATGATCATCTTCTTCGCCGGATTGCCCTCGAAAGCGTTGTCGAAGACGATCTTTCTGTCCGGAACGATCTCCAGATAGACGCCGCCGAAGGGCTCGTTCTGCTCTCCGCTCGGCCCTGTCATGGCCATGCGCCACCGGCCGCCCTTGCGGAAATCGACCTCACAAAGCGTCACGGGCCAGCCCACAGGGCCGAACCACCTCGTCAGATGCTCAGGCCGGCTCCACGCCTCGAACAAGAGACGCGCCGGAGCGTCGTAGATGCGGCCGATGGTGAGTTCGCGGTCGCCGTCCAGTCTATTTTCGCTTGCCGCCATGACGTCCCTCCTTGCGTTTGAGTTCCTTCACATAGATGTCGAGCCGGTCGAGGCTCTCGGAGAAAAATCGCCGGTAGTCGCCGAGCCATCGGTCCATCTCGGCCAGTGGTCGGGCATTGAGCCGGACCGGGCGGAACTGCGCCTCTCGTCCGCGCGAGACGAGCCCGGCTCGCTCCAGCACCTTGAGATGCTTGGAGATGGTCGGCTGGCTCAGCGCCGACGGCTCCACGAGTTCGTTCACTGTCGCCTCCCCGGCGGCTAGCCGGGCAAGGATCGCGCGCCGTGTGGGGTCCGCCAGGGCAGCGAACACGAGGTCGAGTTGTCCTACGGCCATCTTTGATTTCCAATCGTCTATATTCCTTATTGTCTATATATAGGCATCCCTCGCGTCAAGCCCCTTGAAAGCACCGCATTCGGCACGACAATTGCGTCCCGGCGACGACATTGGAGGGAGCATGAAGGTGGCGGAGACACACGATCCGATCGAGCTCGAGCTGTTCAAGAACGCCATCTTCTCCATCGCCGACGAGATGGCGCTGACGGTCTTCCGGACCACCTATTCGGGCGTACTCAAGGACAACATGGACTATTCGACGGGCTTCGCCGATGCCGACGGCAAGCTCGCGGCGCAAGGCCTGACGCTTCCCGGTCACCTGGGCTCCGTGCCCACGGCCATGGAAGCCATCATGCGGCACTTCAGGGACGACATGGCGCCGGGCGACGTCTTCATCATGAACGACCCGTTCGACGGCGGCATGCACCTGCCGGACATCTTCATCTTCAAGCCGCTCTTCCACGAGGGTCAGCGCCTGGCCTTCGCCTGCACCGTCTGCCACCACATCGACGTCGGCGGCCGCGTTGCCGGCTCGAACGCCTCCGATTCGACGGAGATCTATGCCGAAGGCCTGCGCATCGCGCCGATGAAGCTCTACGAGGCCGGCAAGCTCAACAAGACCATCATGACGTTCCTGGAGAAGAACGTTCGCCTGCCCGTCCAGCTCTTCGGCGATCTGCGCGCCCAGCTCGCCGCCTGCCACATCGGCGAAAGCCAGTTCGCCGATATCGTCGCGCGCTACGGACCGGAGAAGACGAAGTCCTACCTCAGGGAGGTCATCGACTAGGCGGAACGGCGGACGCGTGCCGCACGGGAGAAGCTGCCAGACGGCGAGTGGAGCTGCGAGGACTGGATCGATGACGAGGGCGTCGAATACGGCAAGCCGAGCCGCCTGTTCGTCACCATCCGCAAGAAGGGCGGCCATATGGTCGTCGACTGGACCGGCACGAACCCTCAGGTAAAGGGCGCCATCAACAACACGCTGAGCTTCACCAAGGCGGCGTCCTACACCGGCGTGCGCTCCGTCCTGCCGGCCGGCATTCCCAACAACGAAGGCGTGTTCCGCGCCATCGAGGTGATCTGCCCGCCCGGCACGGTCGGCAACGGCGTGCTGCCAGCCGCCTGCGCCGCGCGCGGCCTCACCGGCTTCCGCATGGTGGACTGCATGTTCGGCGCGTTGGCCATGATGCTGCCCGACAAGGTCAAGGCAGCCGGCGACGGCGGCAATACCGGCATCTCGATCGGCGGCTACCATGCCGACCGCAGCCCCTTCATCTATGTCGACTTCACCTGCGGCGCCTGGGGCGCCCGGCCCTGGGCCGACGGACTCGATGGCAATTCGCACATGTTCGCCAACATGGCGTCGCACTCGATCGAGGTGACGGAGGCCGAACAGCCGATCCAGCTCACCGCCTATGAGTTCGTCGCGGACCGTGCCGGCGCCGGCCAGTTTCGCGGCGGCGTCCCGTTCCGACGGGACTACAAGTTCCTCGAAGAGGAAGGCATGCTGCAGGTGCGCTCCGATCGCCGGGACCATCGCCCCTTTGGTCTCTATGGCGGCAGCCCCGGTGCCCCGTCCGAGAACTACCTGAATCCGGACGGCGAGAACCGACTGCTGCCGTCCAAGCTCACCATGACCATCCGGAAGGGCGACGTCTTCCGCCACGTGCTCGCGGGCGCCGGCGGATGGGGCGACCCGCTGAAGCGTGATCCGACGGCTGTCCTGCGCGACGTTCGCAACGAACTGCTCTCGCCGCAGAAGGCCCTTGCCGACTATGGCGTCGTGGTCGACACGACTGCCTGGACGATCGACGCCGAAGCGACGGCGCGCCATCGCGACGCAATCCGCAAGAAGCGGCAGTGGACCGAGCCCCCCAAAGTCCAGTGGCACGATCCCCAACCCCTGCGGCGCGCCGCGGAATAACCGAGATGACCGTGACCTTTCGCGCTGGTGTCGACATTGGCGGCACCTTCACCGACATCGTGCTGCTCGGTTCCGACGGCACCATCCACACCAAGAAGATTTCGTCGAGCGTCGGCAACTACGCGCAGGCCATCGTCGACGGGCTGCACGAGGTCTTCCAGGAAACCGGGCTTGCCGGCGGCGGCATCGACGAAATTCGCCACGGCACCACGGTCGCCTCCAATGCCATCCTCGAGCACAAGGGCGCTCGCGTCGGGCTGATCACCACCAAAGGCTTCCGCGACGTGCTCGAGATTCGCACGCTGCGCATGCCGCGTCTGTACGATATCGGCTGGACGAAGCCCGCACCGCTCGTCGAGCGCTATCTGCGGCAGGTCGTCGATGAGCGTGTCGATCACCGAGGTCATGTCGAGCGTGCTCTCGACCGAGCCGATGCCGAACGCGCCGTCGATGCCCTGCTAGCCGAGAAGGTCGAGGCGATCGCGATCTGCCTGCTGAACTCCTTCGCCAATCCGGCGCACGAGGCGATGCTGAAGGAGATCGTCACGGCCAAGGCGCCGCATCTGCCGCTCAGCATCTCCTTCGAGGTACTGCCCGAGATCAAGGAGTACGAGCGCACTTCGACGACGGTCATCAACGCCTATGTCATGCCGATCGTCGCGACCTACCTGCGCGCCCTGCGCAAAGGACTCGATGCCGGAGGCATCGGCGCACGACTGCTGCTCATGCAGTCGAACGGCGGCCTCACGACCGACACCGCCGCCGCGGAAAGGCCGATGAACATCATCGAATCCGGTCCGGCCGGCGGTGTCGTCGGCGCCCAGGCGCTCGCCCTCGCCAAGGGACTGGACAAGATCATCACCTTCGACATGGGCGGCACGACCGCCAAGGCCTCAATGGTCGAGCACGGCGAAGTGGCGCGAGCCCAGGAATATGCCGTGGGTGCCGGCATCATGATCGGATCGCGGCTCCTGACGGGCGCCGGCTACACGCTCAAGGTTCCCGCCATCGATCTTGCCGAGGTCGGCGCCGGCGGCGGCTCGCACATATGGATCGACGCCGGTGGGGCGCTACAGGCCGGCCCGGAAAGCGCAGGCGCACTGCCCGGTCCGGTCTGCTACGATCAAGGTGGCACCGAGCCCACCATCACCGACGCCAACGTGTTGCTGGGCTACATCAATCCCAGCCATCTCGTGGGGGGCGCTCTCAAGCTCAACGCCGCCAAGGCACGCTCCGTGTTCGAGGAGAAGGTCGCGAGGCCGCTCGGCATGTCCATCGAGCGCGCCGCCTATGGTGCGCACCTGATCGTCGCCTCGAACATGATCCGCGCCATCAAGGCCGTATCGACCGAGCGCGGGCGCGATCCGCGCGATTTCTCGCTCTTCGCCTTCGGCGGCAACGGCCCCCTCTTCGCCGCCGGCATGGCGGCCTCCCTCGGCATCGGCCGCGTGGTCATTCCGCCGTCGGCTGGCCTCTTCTCCTCATTCGGCCTGCTCTACGCCGACGTCGAGCATCACTATGCCCGGACTTTCCGCCGCCTGTTGCGGCAGGCCGATCTGGGCGAGATCCAGGTGGCTTGGCAAGCGCTGGCCACGCAGGCTGTCGATCAGCTTGCCGCCGAAGGCTTCACGGGCGACAGGGCCAGGCTGCGGCGGTCGGCGGCACTGCACTACAAGGGGCAGAGCTACGAACTCGTCGTCCCGGTACCCGACGGACCGATCGATATCCGGATGGTCGCGCATCTGGAGCAGGCATTCGCCGAGGAGCACGAGCGGACCTACGGTCACCGCGCCGGTCCCGACGAGCCGGTCGAACTCGTCTCCATCCAGCTCGTCGGCGCCGGTTTGCGCGATGGCGGCGCAGTGCCGGGCAATGCCCGGCCAAGCCGCAGCGCTCCTGCGAGCCAGCCGGCCCGCAAGGCTTACTTCGGTGACGCTCACGGATGGCTCGATACCCCGGTGTTGAACCGAGCCGACCTCGGCGACGGCCGGAATGGTCCCCTCATTATCGAAGAATACGATTCGACCTGCGTCGTCCCGCCAGGGGCGCGCGCCGAGTGCGACGCGGCTGGCAACATCGTGATCACACTTTAGCGGATCCGAGCTCGCCGGCATTCCGCACGAGCCCGACGCGAGATGCGCCGCGATGAGCGGCGACTACGTCGTCGCCGCCATCCCCGGCAGCCAGAGCGCGATTTCGGGCCAGATGGACAACACCAGGACCATCAGCATCATGGTGATCACGAAGGGAGCGGCGCCGATAATGACATCGTCGATGCGCCCACGCTTGCGCAGACCCTGGACGACATAGAGGTTGATGCCGACCGGTGGCGTGATCATCGCCAGCTCCATCAGGATGATGACGATGATGCCGAACCACACCGGATCGTAGCCGGCGTTGAACAGGATCGGCGAGATGATGGGCACCGTCGCTACCATCATTGAAAGCGTTTCCATGAACATGCCGAGCACGAAATAGAAAGCCACCACGACGATGAGCAGTTCGACCTTGCTGAGCCCGAGGCTGGTGATGAACCGGTTGACCTGCGCCGTGAGGCCGATCGAGGTGATCACGAAGTTCAGGAAGTAGGCCGCCAGCAGGATGGCCATGATCATGGCCGTGGTGCGCATCGTGCCCTCGAAGGCGCTGAGCAGCATGCGCAATGTCAGTTTTCCGTGCCAGGCCGCGATCGCCGCCGCAGCGATCACGCCGAGCGCCGCCGATTCCGTCGCCGTCGCCCAGCCGGCATAGATGGAGCCCAGCACGGCCAGGAAGATGATGAGCGGCGGAAGAAGATCAGGCAGCGCGGCAAGGCGCTGCGGCCAGGTCGTCTCGGTCGGCTGCCCGCCCACGCCGGGCTTCAGCAGGCAGATCACCGCCACGGTGAGGCTGAAGAGGATGGCCAGCACGAGGCCCGGCAGGAAACCCGCCAGGTAGAGCTTGGGAATCGACGTCTCGGTCAGGACACCATAGACGATCATGTTGATGGACGGCGGGATCAGGATGCCGAGCGTGCCGCCGGCCGCGATCGTGCCAAGGAAAAGCCGCTCGGAGTAACCGCGCTTCTCGACCTCCCCGAGGGCGACCGTGCCGATGGTCGCCGCGGTGGCGACGCTAGAGCCCGAGGTCGCCGCGAACATCGCGCAGGCGGCGATGTTCGAATGCATCAGGCCGCCCGGCAACCAGGGCACCCAGAGCACCAGAGCGCCGTACATGCGCTCGGCCATCCCCGAGCGCAGCAGGATCTCTCCCAGCAGCACGAAGAACGGGATGGCGACCAGAAGGAAGTTGTTGGATGTGCCCCAGGCGATCTCGCCCATCGCCAGCGACAACGGCAACTTCGAGTAGATGGCGGACAGCGACAGGCCGAGAATGCCGAGGCCGGCCGCCACGGGTATCGCCAGTGCAAGCAGGCCGATCAGGATGGCAAGGGTAACGAGCAGCACGTCAGGCTTTCCCTTCGCGCGCCCTGCGCTCCTGCAGGTCGCGAACTTCCTCCTGAACCTCTTCGGCGGCCGAGCGCGTACCGATCAGCCGCGCCGCCCTACGCAGATCGCCGGAGGCGACAATGCGAACGGCATCGACCAGGAGCAGTAGCCCAATGCCGACGAACACGACCAAGCCTGCCATCCAGAGTGCTTGCGGGATCACCGTTGGCGTTTCCAGCGCCGACTGGCTGCGGGATTCCGACGTCCACGACTGCGAGACGACGGAGGTCCCGTGCCAGGCGACCAGCGCGAAGAAGCCGACCAGCAGCACCAGCGCCACGACGTCGAGAGCAAGGCGCACCTTCTGCGGGAACAGGAGATAAAGCGAATCGATACGGATATGGGCGCGGTCGAGCAGCGCCGCGCCGAGCCCCCATGTCGTGCCGATCGCCAGTGCGTAACCCGCCAGTTCGTCCGCCCCGCCGATCGACAGCGCGAGGAACTTTCGCATCACCACGTCGATGGCGATCAGAACGGCGGCAAGCAGGACGAGCGCACCGCCAAACCAGAGCCCCCACTGGGCGAAGCGACGGACGCCGCTCATGAAACTGCCTTCGACGCGACGATCAGGGTGTCGGTGCCGTCAAACCCAGCGTCTTGCCGACCGTGTCGTTCCATTGCTTGGCGCAGGCCGCGCCACAGCGCTTGGCCCAACCGGCCAGCACCGCGCCTTCGACCAGCTTCTTGTGGGTTGCGGCCTCCTCCGGCTTGACGGGCACGATCGTCATCTTGGCGAGCTTGCCCATCGTACAGGGCTGCTTGCCGGTGTTGCAGTTGTCTGCCTCGGCAGTGGTCGTCTTGATGGTCGACCACATCTTGTCCTCGTAGGCCTTGAACTGTTCCGTAAGGAAGGCCTGGGTCTTCGGATCGAGCCGCTTCCAGGTATTCAGGTTGACCGCGAGCACGTTGATGCTCCAGCCGAGCGACATCGGGTAGATCGACTTCGTCACCTCTGCCCAGCCGGCCGTATTGCCCGAGAGGCTACCGGTCACGGCGCAGTCGACCACGCCGTTGTTCAGCGCCGGAACGACCTCGGCAAAAGCCATGCTGACGGCCGTGCCGCCGACTCCCCCAAGGAAGTCACGCATGGTGTTGTTGAAGACGCGGATCTTCTTGCCCTTGAAGCCGTCGAGACCGCTGATCACGTCGCGGCACCAGAAGACCTGAGGCGTGTTGCCTCCGAAGGCCAGCAGCTTCGAGTTCCAGTTCTTCTGCATCTGCTGGTCGATCACGTCGCGATAAGCGCTGCATGCTGCCCGCGCCTTGTCGGGATCGAGGGTCAGACCAGCGAGGTCGCAGGCCTCGAAGCGAGGGTCATCGCCTGCCATCTTGGAAATATCCATGGCAGCAAAGTCCATCACACCCAGCTTCAGCAGTCGCAACATCGTCTTGTCGTCGATGCCCATCTGATCCAGCGGCGTGATATCGGCGGTTATGGCCCCTTTCGATGCCTCCGGAATGGTCTTGCGCCAGAATGGAATCTCGTCGTGAATGGACACGGGCGTCGGGCTGTTCAACCCGATTACCTTGAACTGGTTCTTCGGCAGGTCCTGAGCGACGGCAGTCGAAGCGACTGCCGTAGCCAGCGCCAGACCCGAGACGATGCGTTTGATCATGGGCAACCCCTTCTCCTCCACTCCCCGAGCATGCAGGAGGCCAATCAGCAAAATGCATGCCATGGGATTCCGTATTGACCGTTTCTCACTCCACCAACGGAGCGTTGCATGCCGTCTTTGACTCTCGCTCAGGCCAACAAGATTGTCGAGACGGCGCTCGCCCGGGCGCGGGACCTCAAGATCAAGCCGCTGGCCGTCGTCGTGCTCGACGAGGCCGGCAACGTGAAGTCGCTGCAGCGCGAGGACGGAGCAAGCATGTTCCGATGCGACGTCGCCATCGGCAAGGCATGGGCGTCGGTCGGCATGGGCGTTGCCAGCAGAACGCTGCTTCAGCGTGCCAAGGAGAATCCGCAATTCTTCGGCGCACTCGCCTCGACCGCCCAAGGGCGCTTCCTGCCGCAGACGGGTGCCGTGGTGATCAAGGACGTGCACGGCAACGTCCTCGGCGCCGCGGGTGCGAGCGGCGGCACCGGTGACGAGGACGAGGCCGTGTGCATCGCCGGCGTCGAAGCTGCCGGGCTGATGGCGGGTTGAGTTCGTCTCGACCGGGCGCCTCTCGATCCCTTTTCGGTCTGACGACGATCCGGTCAGCTCCGGCCGTCCGGACCCTACTCCTCCGGCTCCGTGGTGAATTCGAGCGGATGCCCGGCCTGACGCGCCGCGTCGATGCCCTCGGTGGCCTTGCTCTCGGCGAGATCGCGGGTATAGGCCGCGACGACACAGGCACCGCGCTGATGCGCGGTCATCATGATGCGATAGGCCTGCTCCTCACTCATATGAAAGACCATCATCAGCACGCCGATCACGAATTCACGCGGCGTGTAGTCGTCATTGACCAGAATGACCTTGTAGAGGCGCGGCTGTTCGATCTTGGGCTTGGCGATCGTATCGGGTTTGACGTCGATATCGCGCATCGTCCGTCTCCTGCATATCTGTCGATCCCGGCTCGCAGATTGACGCATCTCCGACGCGCGTTGCAACGCCTCGTTCAGGCAGCGGCCAGCATGGCCGCTTCAAGATCCTTCACCAGGGCCGCAAAGGCGGCATGCCGCGCCTTCTGGCCGGGCATGCGCAGGATCGATGAAGGATGTACGGTCACCATGCCACGATGGCCTTCAGCCAATTCGATCAGACGGCCTCGCTCACGGGAAAGCACGACCGGCCGCCCCGCCAGGGCGACTGCCGCCGTCACGCCCAGTGCAAGGATAAGCTGTGGTCGCACGATGGCGATCTCCTGCTTCAGCCATACGCGACAGACCTCGACTTCATAGCGGTTCGGCCGCTTGTGCAGCCGCTTCTTGCCACGGGGCTCGTTCTTGAAATGCTTTACCGCATTCGTGAGATAGACTTGCCGTCGCTCAAGCCCCGCCTCGGCCATGGCTCTGTCGAGCAGCTTGCCGGCTGGCCCCACGAAAGGCCGGCCAGCCTGATCCTCGTAGTCGCCCGGCTGCTCCCCTACCAGCATGAGCGCTGCTCGCGCCGGCCCCTCCCCGAATACTGTCTGGGTGGCATTGCTGTAGAGGGGGCAGCGCGTACAGGACACCGCCTCTCGCGCCAGTGCTTTCAACGCCGATGCCGCCGAAGGCATGGTCAGCCTTCCTCGAGTTCGCGCATCAGCGCGCACGCATCATGCGGTGCCATGAGCTTGTCGGTATTGTCGAAGTAGACGAAAACGTCGCGCGGCACGACCTTGGTCGAACGGCCGGCAAAGCTGCCGTCGCGCATAGGCCTGCCATCCCGCCAGGCGCGGATCCGCCTGGCCCAGCGCCGCAGTTCGGAAGCATCATAGCCGCTGCGATAGAGTTCACGCGAACCATGCAACCTGCAATAGATGAAATCCGATGTCGCATCCATCAGCAGCGGCCATTCGACGGTATCGGCGCACACCAACGCGACGTCGTGGTGGCGCAGCAGGTCGATGAATGCCGGATCGCGAAAGCTGTCGTGCCGGACCTCCAAGGCATGCCGCAGACGCTGGAGCGGCACCGTCGTCTTCAGCCAGGCGCGTGCCTTCAGACGATGATCGTGCTTCCTCGCGAGTGTCGATGCCGACTGTACTGTGCGCGGCAGGAGGTTGAAGAAGATATCGAGCCGTTCAGCGTCAAAGCGAAAGCTTGGGGGTAGCTGCCACAGGATCGGTCCCAGCTTGGCCCCCAGTCGCAGGATACCCGAGGCAAAAAAGTTCGCCAGCGGCACCGTCGGTTCCTTGAGGCGCTTCATATGTGTCAGAAAGCGTGGTCCCTTGACCGCGAAAACGAAGCCGTCGCCCGTCGCATCGTGCCAGCGTCCGAACGAGTCCGGCTGCTGCATGCTGTAGAAAGTGCCGTTGACCTCGACGGTCGAAAACACAGACGCCACATGGGCAAGCTCACGATCGCGCGGCAGACCCTCGGGATAGAACCGGCCACGCCACGACTTGTAGGTCCAGCCGGACAGGCCGATGTGAACCTCGCCCTTGCGCTTTCTGGGGGATGGCGGCATGCGCTGCGAACGCCGTCACCGCGTCGGGGTTCCGGATCGCTAGTACGGCTCTTCCAGGAACCGGTCGACCAGCCGGTCGGCGCGACTGCGGTCGGCGAAGGCCAGATGGCGCGCCAGGTTGCGCGGTGAGGATGCCAGATAGAACCGCTCATACTGTTCGTTGCGGCTGGCCAGCGCACCGCCCGCGAAGTCCCAGGCGAGACGGAAAATGCGGATACGCTCTTCCGCGGCCATGCCCTTGGCGCCGGGCAGATACAGGTCGATGAGAGGCCGCAGCTCCGCGTTCGCCATCTGCGCCGCCGACGGCGTGGCAAACAGATTGTGCGAACCGATCAGGCGCAGAATCTCGTTCACCCGTGGAAACCACAAGGGCAGCATGGAGCGTAGCGCATGCATCGGCCCGACCGCCGGCGTCCACATTCCGCCTGGCCATTCCCGTGCCTCGGTCTCGGCCGCCACGACCATGGAACGCGTGAACTCGGCATAGGCCCAGATCTCGCCGATCATCCGCATCGTCTCCGGGTCGGAGGCGTTGATCGCCGCCGCCGTGCGCAGGGCCAGAGCCCACGCGAAGTCGAGCTTCACGGATGCGCGGATCATCGTCTGGTGCTGGATGTTCGCTGGCCAGCTGGTCGTCATCACCGAGTTGTAGACGGCGAGATTGCAGTCGATGAACACGCGATCGCGCGGCACCTCGACATCATCGAAGATGACGAAGGCATCCTGCTCGTCGAAGCGGCTCGACAGAGGATGGTCGAACAGGTTGCCCGGACTGGAGACGCTGTCGCGGCAGAGGAACTTGAGCCCTGGCGTAGCCATCGGAATACAGAACGCCAAGGCATAGGCATCGGAGCCCTGCGGCAGCGGCGCCCCAGGATAGACGGCAAGCTCATCGGCGAATGGCGCCAGGGTCGCGAGCACACGGGCACCGCGGACGACGATCCCATGCTCGGTGTCGCAGACCTTGCGCAAGGCATGCGGGCTGCCCGGCGCCGGCGCATCGCCTGTCGCCTTGTCGACAGTGGGCTGCACGATTGTGTGAGTCAGCGAAATGTCGTTGCGGCGCAGGAACTTCTGATAGGCGACGAGACGCTCGGCGCCGTTCTCGTTGCCGTGCGCCCCCCATTCGTCCGGACGGCCGGCAAAGCCTGCATAGGTGACGTTCATGTAGTCGGGCGTCCGTCCCATCAACCCGACAGAATATTCGGCGACCTGCCTCAACGCCTTGCCGCGGCGCACCAGGTCCTCCTGGCAGCGCGGGATCATGTGGCTCGCCGGGATGGGCTCGCCCGTCTCGGCATCAGGAATCAGGCAAATCCCGGAATGGGCATGATGAAGATCGAAGACGGCTGCCAGCGCACGGGCGGCGCCGCGCAACTTCGGATGATCGACGACATCGCGCACGCGCTCGCCGTCGATCCATACTTCCCGCGGGCCGCGCAGGCCCTCGAGGAACTGTTCGCCCGTCCGTGCCGGCATTTCCCCTCCTTTTCATTCATTGGAGGGGAAAGTCTCAACCCACCGGCATGGTCTCGGCAAGCGGCGGCAGCTTCACCACGCGTGCAAACCAGGCTTCGAGCTTGGGATGGCCCGGCCGCCACGGCTCGTTGGCGTAGCGAAAATCAAGGTAGCCCAGCGCGCAGCCGATGGTGATCTCGCCGATCGTGCCGAGATCCTTCAGACTGTCGGCCTCCTTCTCGAGAGCCTCCAATGCCCGCGCCACCTTCCCCTGCTGCAGCTCGACATAGGCCTTGCGGCCGTCATCCTGGGGCAAGGCGATCTCGCGGCGCCGTGGCTGCGTCGCGTCGAGAATGCCGTCGCCCAGCGCCTGCTGGCACAGCGCTTTCCACCGCGCCGGACCGGGCGCCGGGAAGAGCTTCGGCGAATCACCGATGCTGTCGAGATACTCGCAGATGACCGGGCTGTCGTAGAGGCAGACACCATCGTCGGTGATCAGTGTCGGCACCTTGGACAACGGATTGAACGGCAGAAGCGCCGGGTCGGTCGTGCCTACCTTCCAGCGTTCGATCTTGCCGTCGATGCCGCGGGCAATGGCGCAGGCATTGACCTTGCGGACGTAAGGGCTGGCGGCCGAATAGGCGAGTTTCATTGGTTCCCCGATGTGACTTGAACGAAGGCAGACGAGCCTATCACAGTCTTCCGGTCTCCAAGGCAGCCCATTCCCCGCAGTGTCGCCAGCACCGCCTCGTCGAGCGGCGTCCGCGGCTCCTCCCCGAGAAAGTGGACCAGCCGGCGATTGTCGAGCCGGACGGGCAGGCGCCAGAGGTAGCGCATCTCGGCAAGCTCGCGGAACAGCGGAACGACCGGCGCGGCCGCACGAAGCAGCCACCACGGGAAGCGCCGTGCCCGCAGATCGGGGTTCCCGACAACCCGCCGGACGGAATCGGTCAGCATATTGCCGTCGGGATCCCAATGGCCGTCCATGTGAAACGTCGCGAAGACCGGCAGATCGGCGTCCCTGCCGACGAGCCGCACCATCGTCTCCGCCACGTCGGGCAGATAAGCCCACTGATGACCGACACCGGGCGTGCCGGGATTGGTGATGGCGGTGACGGGGCGACCGGGCTTGACGACGGCCTGGGAGAACCAATTGTTGGACGCGGTCGGCCCGAAGAAATCACCTGCCCGGACGATCAATGTCCGTACGCCCTCCTCCGACGCCGCACGCAGTCGGCGCTCCATCTCCACCCGGATCTCTCCCTTGCGCGTCATCGGCCGTTGCGGTGCGTCCTCGCCGACGGTCGGGAAGACGCCCGGCCCATAGTTGTAGACGGTGCCCGGCAGAAGGATGCGCGCGCCGCTCGCCCGCGCAGCCAGGATCGTGCTCTCGAGCATCGGCAGAACGAGGCGTGCCCAATCGCGGTAGCCTGGCGGATTGACCGCATGGACGATCAGATCGACCGACCGGGCCGCAGCCACGACATCGTCGGCCCGCATCGCATCGCCGGCGATCCACGCCCAGTCCGACGCACCGGGCCGCAGCGCGATCCGGTCCGGATGGCGATGAAGGGCGCGCACCTGCCAGCCCGCCGCCGCCAGTCGCCGCGCCATCTCGCCGCCGATGCCGCCCGTCGCGCCCAACACCAGGGCCACCCCGCGTCTTACCATGATCTGCCTCCGTCGTTGCCGCACGAAGATGGGCCACAGGTGTACAAAACGAAATTCGCCAAATTTCTTGAATCGATATACAAATTCGTATGGGCCAAACGCCAAGCTGGGATCACTACCGGACGTTCCTGACGGTATTGCGCGAGGGGTCTCTGTCGGCCGCCGCCCGTGCGCTTGGCCTCACGCAGCCGACGGTCGGTCGCCACATCGATGCGCTCGAGAAGGCCCTCGACCGAGAGCTTTTCGTGCGTTCGCCCGGCGGGCTGGCGGCCACAGAGGCTGCGACGGAGCTGCGCCCGCAGGCCGAGGTCCTCGAGGCTGCGGCGGCCTCCCTGCTGCGCAGCGCAACAACGCGCGGTACGGCGGTGCGCGGCACGGTGCGGGTCGCGGCCAGCGAGGTCATCGGCGTGGAAGTCCTGCCGCCGATCCTGACGGCCCTGCGGCAACGCCATCCGTTGCTGGCGGTCGAGCTCGTGCTGTCCGACAGCGTGGCCGACCTGATGCGGCGCGATGCCGACATCGCCATCCGCATGGTCGAGCCGCAGCAGAAGGCGCTGATCGCGCGCCGCATCGGCACCATCAAGGTCGGGTTGTTCGCCCATCGCCGCTATCTCGACAGGGTCGGCATGCCCGCCTCCATGGAGGCGCTCGCGGGCCATGCCCTGATCGGATTCGACCGGGAGACCGCTGCGATCCGCAGCATGCAGCAGCGCGTCCCCGAGATGCGCCGTGCGCTGTTCAGCCTGCGTTGCGACAGCGACGTGGCGCAACTCGCCATGATCCGCGCCGGCTTCGGCATCGGCGCCTGCCAGCTGGCGCTGGCCGCGCGGGACGGCAACCTGATCCGTGTGCTGGGCTCGGCCTTCTGCCTCGATCTGCCGACCGCGGTGGTCATGCACGAGGATCTGCGCGGCAACAGGAGCTGTCGGGCGGTATTCGATGCGCTGGTGAACGGACTGCAGGCCTATCTGCGCGCGCAGGAGCACCGCCGGCGGATCAGAACTGCTGCGTGAGCCGGACGGAGAAGACGGCGGCCATCCGCTCCTGCGGAGTCAGCGCCGGTTGCAGGAACCACTGGATATCGGGCGTGAGCAACAGGCGCCTGCCGACGGCCCAGTTCCAGTACAGTTCGACCATCGTCTCGCTCGGCCGCACGGACGTCCCGGAATAGAGGCTGGCGTTCGTCCGGTTCCAGGCCACGCCTATCCCGATCTGGTCGCCGGTCGAACGGCCGAGCGGATCGTTCAGGACGGCGCCCAGCGCGACGGAGGACTGGACGGCGAAGCTGGAGTTCCAGGCCGTGTTGGCCCGCAGGAAGACGCCCCAGCGCTCGCCCAGGGACTGGGATGCACTGAACGACAGGCCGTCGCTGGCCCGCGGCTGAGCCGGCACCGACGGCAGGTTGTAGTAGAACAGCGCATAGCTCCCGCGGCCGCTCCCGAAATCGGGGGACCATGCGCCATACAGGAACCACGCGTACGGTCCCTGGCCGATCTTGTCGAACTGGATGTAGTGGCCCGTGAGATTCTGTCCCTCGTGGAGGCCGGCGGCAAAGGTGACATTGCGAGACGGTTCCACCTGCCCATACGCACCCAGGCTCGCCTTCGAATAGTTCTGGCTGCCGTTCTGCGACATGGAATTCGAGATGAAACCGACCTGCTGATCGTCGGCGTAGGCGTTGCCGTCGAAGCTGGCGAACGGATACTGCCCCAGCGTGACGGTGAGCCAATCGCCGGGAAGGCGATGGGTATAGCTGACCTGCCGAAAGAACTTCGTATCCGTCGGATAGGCGTTCAGCGGCGTATTGAGGTCAAGCCTCGCGGCCAGGCCGCCGGCGTCCGCCACGGTCCAGTAGTGAATGGCAAGGTAGTGGAACTGGAAAGAGCCCGCGCCGAAGCGGGGATCGAAGAATGCCTTCCAGTCCACGTTCGGCGTGAACATCGCCTGCGTGACGGCGTAGGTGCCGCCCGGCGCCCCGAGCTGTGTCAGCACGGAAACGTTCATCGAGTATCGGACCCCGGTCTCGTCCTCGATCTGGCCCTTCATGCGTTCGTATGCACCGGCCGGTGCAGGACGCGGCGACGATTGCGCGGCGGCGGCGCCGGAGAGAAACGCCGTCGCGACGGCAACCACCACCGCCGGGCGCACGGCGTCAACGCGATGCGGTGCGTCTCGGCAGCAGCCACAGGCACAGCACCGCGATGGCCGCGATCACCACGGCCATCGTCAGCATGGTCATCCGATAGCTGGCGAGATAGGCCGAGGTGCCGCTGGCGATCACTTCCTGGACGAGATGGACATCGAACCTGTCGGCATGGCCGGTCTGAACGTACGACTGCAGGATACCGATGGCCTGCGCCTGCTCGCCGGGTGTGGCGCCGGCCTGCTGCAGCCGCTCGCGCAGCAGCGGCGAGAACATGCCGTAGATGAAGGACGAGCTCAGCGCCAGCCCGAGAGCGAAGCCGAACTGGCCGAATGCCGTGCGCGACGAGCCGATCGCGCCGACCAGCGCAGGTGGCGGCTTGGCCACGAAGACGTTGGCCGTCGGTGTCTGGGTCAGCATCAGCCCTGCTCCGGCCGCCAGCAACGGCACGACGAACATGACGTAGGACGTGGCCGGCCCGGCGAAAGCCATTGCGGCAATGGACGAAGCCATGACCAGCAACCCGCCCGGTACGAGCAGACGCATCGAGACGCCGCGGCTGACGAGACTGCCCGCCCAGGTCGCCGCGCCGATGCAGGCGACGATGAAGGGCAGCTGGCCCAGACTCACCTCGAGGGGCTTGTAGCGGTAGACATACTGCCACAGCAGGGAAAGCTGTATGGCGACCACCGCGTTGCCGATGTTGAAGCCGATGCCCGAGATGGCGCCGACCAGCAGTTCCCGGTCGGTGAAGGAGCGGATCGGAAAAGCAGGCTGTTCATGGCGCCATTCCCAGATGCCGAAGACGAGCAGCAGCAGGAAACCCACTGCCAGCGGCCCCAGGACGCGCACGCTTCCCCAGCCCGCCGATGCCGCATTGCTGACGGCATACAGGGTCGCGACGAGGCCGATTGCGACCAGGACGAGGCCGACTCCGTCGAACCGGCCGGCCGACGGATCGCGCGCTTCCGGTATCGCCTTCATGCACCAGAACAATGCCGCCACGCCGACGGCGGGTCCGACCAGATAGGCTGCGCGCCAGCTCACCCCGGCCAGGTAGCCGCCCGCGACGCAGAGAACGACGATGCCCAGCGTCTGCAGCGCGAGCCATTTCGCGACCGCCTTTGCGAGCGCGTCGGGTTCGGGCGCGATGGCGCGCAGCAGCGCGAAGGACAGGCCGAACGAAGCCGCGAAGCCCACGCCCGACAGGGCACGGCCGATCGAGAACATGACGGCGTCCTGCGCGAGCGCCGTGGCCACGCCGCCGGCCAGCGTCACGGCCAGTCCGGCCAGCATGATCTTCTTGCGACCGAGCCGGTCGCCGAGGCTGCCGGTCGCCAGGATGGCGGCGGCGATGCACAAGGTTCCGATGCTCGCCGCCAGCGCACGCTGCGCGCCGGACATGTGCAGGTCGTTGCCAGCGGCGACGACGGCGATGTTGTGGATCGCGGGATCGAGGTTCATCGGCAGAGAGGCGCCGACCAGAGCGATCAGCGCCGAGCCTCCGGCCATGCGGGCGCCTTCGGCCCGCGTCGCCATGGCAGTCATCGACGATTCTCTCCTTTCAAGAGGGCGACGGTCGGTGCGGACAGGATCGCAGGAGCCGCCGGCAGGAACAGCGCTGCGAGGCCATCCGCATCGGCCGCACCCGCCAAGCCGATGACGACGATCTCGCTGCGGCC
>QFCS01005694.1_pt1 | contig 26478 bp, 30 predicted proteins | sample 3576561 | NCBI WGS metagenome assembly QFCS01 | reverse complement strand
CGGGTAGATATGAGATTATGAGCCTTTAAGCGGCTCGCTCACGATTGTTCGGGCGGCTCATATCAAACCGGGGTTTGTTGGGAAGGCAGTCAGCCCAGACCGCCTTATGTAGGTTTTCTGTTCCGCTGCTACTCAACCCCCGCCATGAGCGCGGTGCGGTCCTCGCCTGAATTGGTGGCGCTGGGGAAGGACGGGCGCGGCGAGGACCGCTTTACCTCCCGCGACATGATCGACATCGAGCAGCGGCTTGAGCGTGCCGCCGATCGGCTTGGCGCAAGGGAGGGGCATGGTCTCCCGGCAGCGTCGCTTTCAAGGGAGCTGGACGCCGCCGGGAGTGGGGGCCTGGTGCTGGGGGGTGAGCAGCAGGCCGCTTTGGAGCATATAGTCGGCAAGAGCGATCTTGCCATAGTCGTCGGCTATGCCGGCACCGGCAAGTCGGCGATGCTGGGGGTGGCGCGCGAGGCGTGGGAGCATCAGGGCTATCAGGTGCGCGGCGCGGCCCTGTCGGGGATCGCGGCCGAGAATCTGGAAGGTGGATCGGCTATCCCCTCGCGGACGATCGCCAGCCTTGAATATCAGTGGGACCAGGGCCGCGAGCTGCTGACCAACCGCGACGTGCTGGTGATAGACGAGGCGGGCATGATCGGCACGCGCCAGATGGAGCGCGTGTTGTCGGCGGCCGAACAGGCGGGCGCGAAAGTCGTGCTTGTCGGCGACCCGGAGCAGTTGCAGGCGATCGAGGCGGGCGCGGCGTTCCGCAGCCTCGCGGAGCGGCACGGCGCGGCCGAGATCACCACCATACGCCGGCAGCATGAGGACTGGCAGCGCGACGCCACGAAGGCGCTGGCGACGGGCCGCACCGGCGAGGCGGTCCATGCCTATGAGCGGCATGGCATGGTCGAGGCGGCCGAGACACGCGAGCAGGCGCGCAGCGATCTTGTGGACCGCTGGGACGCGCAGCGCCTCGCCGCGCCGGAGCAGACGCGGATCATCCTCACCCACACCAATGCCGAGGTGCGCGATTTGAACCTGGCCGCGCGCGACCGGATGCGCGCCAGCGGCGAGCTGGGGGACGATGTGCGGGTGTCGGCCGAGCGGGGCGCGCGCGAGTTCGCGAGCGGCGACCGCATCATGTTCCTGAAAAACGAACGCGGCCTTGGCGTGAAGAACGGCACGCTGGGGAAGGTCGAGCGCGTATCGCCCGACAGCATGGCGGTGCGGCTCGATGACGGGCGATCGGTCGCGTTCGACCTGAAAGATTATGCCCATGTCGATCATGGCTATGCCGCCACCATCCATAAATCGCAGGGGGTGACGGTCGATCGCGCGCATGTCCTCGCTACCCCCGGCATGGACCGCCATTCGGCCTATGTGGCGTTGTCGCGGCACCGTGACGGGGTGCAGCTCCATTACGGCCGCGACGACTTCGCCGATCAGCGCCAGCTCACCCGCACGCTCTCGCGCGAGCGGGTGAAGGATATGGCGTCGGATTATCCCCGCGACCGCGACGCGGAGATTCGTGCTTTCGCCGACCGGCGCGGATTGTCGGACGAGATCCGATTGCCGGAACGGGCGGAACGCTCACCGGTGGAGGTCCTTGGCCCTCGCGCGGGAACCATGCGCCAGATGGGCGAAGATCCACGCACGGTTCGCGATGCCGGCGACCGCGGCGCTGGCGCGGGACAAGCCGCGGCCGAGCGACAACCGCGGCGGGGTATGTTCGACGGCTTCCGGCCCGCGCCGCAACGCCCAGCGCCGGAGCCGACGCCGGCAGGCGAGCGCGAGAAGGCGGCCCCCAGGCGCGGCATGTTCGACGGGCTGAAGCTGTCGGCCGCGCCGCTGAAGGGCGCGGAGCGCGCGCCGGTGCCTGCCGATCGCGGCCAGGGCCGCGACTATGCCCGCGCGGTCGAGCGGGCCTCGCGTTCGGCCGAGGCGGTGTTGCAGGCGCGGGCATCGGGCGCTCCGGTCCTTGAGCATCAGAAGGTCGCGCTCGAGCGCGCGACACAGGCGCTTGAGCAGATCAGGCCGGGAGCCTCGCGCGACCTGTCGGCGGCGATGCAGCGCGACCCCGCCTTGCTGCGCGAGGCGGCGGCGGGGCGTAGCGGGCCGATGCTCGACGCGATGGCCCAGGAGGCGCGCGTGCGGGCCGATCCGAACTTGCGGGCCGATCGGTTCGTGGAACGCTGGCAGGGGCTGAAACAGGAGCGCGACCGCCTCTATCGCGCCGGCGACATGGCGGGCCGGGAGCGCACGGGCAAGGAAATGGCGGGCATGGCGAAAAGCCTTGAGCGCGATCCCCAGGTGGAATCGGTCCTGCGTAATCGCACCCGCGAGCTGGGGCTTGAGATCGGCATGGGCCGGGGACGCGGCGTGGACAGCGGCGACCTTGGCCGCGAGCTGGCGCGGGATTTGGGGATAGGCATGGGGCGCGGCATGAGCCGGTAAGGAGAGGATGATGGACGAGGATAATTATCGCGACAACGGCGAGGCCGGTGACGATCCGCAAGCGGCGTTCGAGCAGTTGCGCGGCGAGGTGGCGCTGGTGCGCCTTGCGGTCGAGGGGTTGGCCCGCGCGCGCGAGTCCATCGACATTCCCGATTATCAGCCGACGCTCGCCAACACCGAGAAGATATTGCTGGCGCTCACCCAGCGGGTCGATGCGATAGCGAAAAGCCCCGCGATGAAACTCACCCCGGAGACGATGGGAGAGCGTGTAAACGCTTCGGTGGCGAGCGCGACGGGCGAGCTGCGCAACCTGGTGCATAGCGCCAAATCGACGCTGGACGGGGCGGCGCGCGACCTGTCCGGCCTGGTGGCGTCGGCGCGGTGCGGCGACGAGCAGAACCGATGGCTGATTTGGACCGGCTTTGGTGGCGTGGTGTTCGGGATACTGCTCTATGCGTTGATCGTCGGCCTGATCGCGCGCGCCATGCCCGATAGCTGGCAGTTACCGGAGCGCATGGCGACGCGGGCGCTTGCCGAACCGACGCTATGGGATGCCGGCACGCATTTGATGCAGCGCGCATCGCCGGCGAGCTGGGAGGGGATCGTCGCGGCCGTCAATCTGGCGCGGGACAATCGCGAGACGATCGAGGCGTGCCGCACGTCCGCCGTCAAGGCCAAGAAGCCGGTGCGCTGCACGATCGAGGTGAAGCCGGCGAACAATGGCCGCTGATCCCCATATCGTTGCCGTTTGGGTCAAGGGGTGGACCCTCGCCCGCGAAACGGCCCCACCCATCCCCTATGAAGATGGTTTTCGGGTCGATGTAGGCTGGCCGCAGCAGAAAACCCGCTATGTCTTTGCCGCCATGTCGCCGGCGATCGGAGAGTTGGTGCGGGTGATTGAGGAACCTTGGGTGTTTCTTAAGGCGTGCGTCGGCGGGCACAACATCCCGTACGATCGAGGGTTTGGTGAGCGATTCCGCGCTGCATTTCAGCATCGGCCCGCTCATTTCCCGGAGCTTTCCCAACCGGGACGTCGCGCGGGCGCGGATCGATCAAGCAAGCGCGACGGCCAAGGCGACGCTCGCCGAGTTCGACGGCACGGTGTTACGGGCGCTTCAGGAGGCCGAGAGCGCGCTCACGCAATATGCCCATGACCTCGACGAGAATGCGCGGCTGCGCACTGCACGAGATAGAAGCCGCGAGGCTGCGGGGCTGCAAACGAGACTTGCCCGGGGCGGCGCGGTATCGAGCCTGGAAGTGCTGGATGTCGAGCGCACGCTTGCCAGCGCGGAAGCGCGCTCGCCGCATCGAACACCAAACTCGCGTCGGATCGTGTACGCATCTTTCTGGCGCTGGGAGGAGGTTGGGGGGCCAGTGCGCCTTGATTCTCAGCAAGCCGCCGCCTTGCGATCGCCAAGTCCTCAACAAATGATCTTGAAACTGCCCACGGAATTGCTGTTCCAAAATGTGAGTGTCACGCTTTTTGGCCACATGGTGCCATAATAAATGGTCAGTGTGAACGATACGGACGTTATTCCTCGGGCCGTGTGGAGGCCGCGTGGGGAGCCTGGTGATGGGGCGAGCGTGACGTGGCTGAATAGCCTGGCAAAAACGGCGTCACCTCAAGGTTTGTGCGCCAAACAACGATTTCGCCGACATAGTGTGAACATCGACATCAAGCGGCCGCTCGAAGATATCCTCCGCGACATTGCGGGGACTCAGCGCAGACCGGCCTAGCGCGCCGGCAGGTGCTGGATTCCTTGACCCCGGGGCGAGGCCGGCTGATCCGGTGCGCCCAAGGCGCGCATCAGCAGACATGCCGTTTCGTGGCTTATCTGATCGACATCCGTCGCCGGCCCGATCATCGTGCGATGACCAAGGCCAAAAAAGCACGCCATCATGATCTCGACATAGGCTTCCAGTTCACCCGGCGCTGCATCGGGTCGGGTGAGTGCGGCGAGTCGGCGAACGCCGTCGCGATAGCAGACGACAAGCGCATTCAGTCGGTCTGCGACCGAAGGATTGCGACAGGCTTCCGCAAGAATCTCGAAGGAGAGGCCGCCGTCGCTCTTGACGATCGAGTCGTTCGCAATCGCCTTGATCGCGTCGAATACCGAATGCCCGTCCTGTTCGACCGTGCTGAAAATCGCGTGCATCTTCGCGATGCGCGCCTGCGTATTCTCCTCGACCAGGGCGAGGATAACATCGTCCTTGCCTTCGAACAGCCGATAGATCTGGCCGATGCTGACCGCCGCCTCGGTAGCAAGTTCGGCGGTCGTCGTGGCGTGAAACCCCTTGGCGTCGAACAGCTTGCGGGCCGCCTTGATGATCCTCTGTCGTGGCAATTGCTCCTGCGTCTTCTCAGCCATCCCCAAACGCCTCTCCAAATATTTCGCTTGTTCTCATATCGAACCTGCTGCACTGCGCCATACCGAAATGAGCGCTCATTCCGATATGTTAATGTTACAGATAAGGTGGTTCATGCGCCGTCCAAAGACAACCGGGATCTGGGTGATGGCTTTTGCTCTCGGGCTTACGGGCTGTGGCCAGACCTCAGCGCCTCCTTCCTCGCCGCCCGAGGTAGGCATCGTCACGCTGAGGACAGAGCCTGCGACGCTGACGAGCGAACTTCCCGGCCGGATCGCGGCCGTCGAGACTTCGGAGGTGCGGCCGCAGATCAGCGGTGTGGTGCGCCGGCGCCTCTTCACCGAAGGCTCCTTGGTGCGTGTGGGACAGTTGCTTTACGAGATCGAGGACGCGCCCTATCGCGCCGCGCTCGGCAACGCCGAGGGTGCGCTTGCGCGCGCGCAGGCGGCGATCAATGCGACCCGCCTTCAGGCAGAGCGCTATCGCGATCTGGTCGGGATCAACGCCGTCAGCCGGCAGGATGCCGACAATGCCGAGGCCGCCGCGCAACAGGCGCGCGCGGATGTGACGGCGCAGCGCGCGGCGGTTCAGGCGGCGCAAGTTAATCTCGCCTTCACCCGCATCCGGGCGCCGATCTCCGGCCGGATCGGCCGCTCGCTCTTCACGCCGGGGGCGCTGGTGCAGGCCGGCCAGGCTCAATCGCTCGCCACGATCCAGCGGACCAACACCGTCTACGTCGACGTCACCCAATCGGCGGCGCAGATTCTCGACCTCAAGGAAGCGCTCAGGGCCGGCGGCCTGGTGCGGGGGACGAACGACAGCGCCCACGTCCAACTGCTGCTCCCCAACGGGAAAACCTATCCGCTCGAGGGACGCCTGCAATTCTCTGAGGTGACCGTGGAGCCAACGACCGGAACGGTCACCCTGCGCGCGACCTTTCCCAATCCCGATGGCCTGCTGCTTCCCGGCATGTATGTTCGGGCGAGACTGGTGGACGGCATCCGTAGCGCGGCCATCCTTGCTCCCCAACAGGGCATCACACGCGATCCGCGCGGCCGCGCCACCGCGCTCGTCGTGAATGCGCAGAACAAGGTCGAGCAGCGGGCCGTCACGACCGACCGCGCGATCGGCAACCGCTGGGTTGTGACCAGCGGCCTCAAGCCCGGCGATCGGCTCATCGTCGAGGGACTTCTCAACCTAAAGACCGGAACGACGGTCCGCCCGGCCGCGCCGCAACAGGTGACCCGCGCCAGCGTGCCCCCGCGCGCATCGGCGGAGTAAGCGGCCATGGCGCGTTACTTTATCGACCGGCCGATCTTCGCCTGGGTGATCGCCATCGTCCTCATGCTGGCGGGCGCGCTCGCGCTGCGATCGCTGCCGATCGCGCAGTTTCCCAACATCGCGCCGCCCGCGATCGCCATCAACACGATCTACCCCGGAGCCGATGCCCAGACGCTCGAGAACACGACGACGCAGGTGATCGAGCAACAGCTCAAGGGAATCGACCATCTGCGCTATTTCTCGTCGACCAGCGACTCGGCGGGCAATCTTACCATCACCCTTACCTTCGAGCAGGGCACCGACCCCGACGTCGCCCAGGTGCAGGTCCAGAACAAGCTCGCGCAGGCAACCCGGCTGCTCCCGCAGGAGGTTCAGCAGCAAGGCATCCGCGTCACCAAGGCGGCGAAGAATTACCTGCTCATCGTCGCGCTCTATTCGGAGGATGGCAGCCACGATCAGGTCGACATCGGCGACCTGATCGCGGCGCAACTCCAGGATCCGCTTGGCCGGATCACCGGAGTCGGCGACACGTCGGTCATGGGCGCGCAATATGCGATGCGCATCTGGATCGATCCCTTCAAGCTCACGAACTACGGCCTCGCGATCGGCGACGTGAAGGCGGCGATCCAGGCCCAAAACGCGCAGGTTTCCGCAGGCCAGGTGGGCAGCCTGCCCGCCGATCCGGGGCAGGCGCTCAATGCCACGATTACGGCGCAGTCGCGCCTGCGCACACCCGAGGAGTTCCGCCGGATCCTGCTAAGGACCAATCCCGACGGCTCGAACGTGTATCTGTCCGACGTGGCGAGAGTGGAACTCGGTTCGGAGAATTACAGCTTCCAGGCGCGCTACAATGGCAAGCCCGCAGCCGGCTTCAGGATCTCGCTCGCGCCCGGCGCCAACGCGCTCGACACGGTGGACGCGGTCAAGGCCAAGGTCGCCGAAGTTTCCCAGCAGTTTCCGCCCGACATCAGGGTCGATTATCCGCTGGATACGACGCCCTTCGTCAAACTTTCGCTGGAACAGGTGGTTCACACACTGGTCGAGGCGGTCGTGCTGGTGTTTCTTGTCATGTTCCTGTTCCTCCAGAACTGGCGCGCCACACTCATTCCGACGATCGCCGTGCCGGTGGTGCTGCTCGGGTCGTTGGCGATCCTCTATGCGGCGGGTTTCTCGATCAACACCCTTACGCTGTTCGGCATGGTGCTGGCGATCGGCCTGCTCGTCGACGACGCCATCGTCGTGGTGGAAAATGTCGAGCGCCTGATCCACGACGAGGGGCTTTCGCCAAAGGAGGCGGCGCGCAAGTCGATGGACGAGATCAGCGGCGCGCTGATCGGCATCGGTCTGGTGCTGTCGGCGGTGTTCCTGCCGATGGCCTTTTTTGGCGGATCGACCGGCGTGATCTACCGCCAGTTCTCGATCACCATCGTCTCATCGATGATTCTCTCCGTGCTGGTCGCGCTCATCCTCACGCCGGCATTGTGCGCGACCATCCTGAAGCCCGCCCAAACCGATGGCGATCATCAGGAGAAAGCCGGCTTCTTCGGTTGGTTCAACCGCACCTTCGACCGCAGCCAAAGGCGCTATGGCAACGGTGTGCGCAAGGTCGAGCACCGATGGAAGCGATCACTGCTCGCCTATCTCCTCATCGTCCTGGGCATGATGCTCGTCTTCCTGCGTCTCCCCTCCGGGTTCCTGCCCGAGGAAGACCAGGGAATCATCTTCGCGCAGGTAGCGCTACCGACCGGCACGACGATGGAGGAGACGGCGCGCACCATGGCGCGGGTGCGAGATCACTTCCTTATGGAGGAGAAGGACAATGTGCAGGCGGTGTTCGGTATTTCCGGCTTCGGCTTTGTCGGCCAGGGCCAGAATGTAGGCATCAACTTCGTTCGCCTGAAACCCTGGAGCGAACGCGCGGGGAGAAGCAATTCCGCCGCCGCGATTGCGGCGCGCGCGAACGCCGCGCTCAAAGGCATTCGCGCCGGTCAGGCGATAGCTTTCATTCCCCCAGCGGCGGTCGAACTCGGCAATGCCAACGGCTTCGACCTGCAACTCAAGGACGTCGCCAATCTCGGCCACGACCGGCTGACGGCGGCACGGGACACCCTGCTCGGGTTGGCCTCCACAGACAAGTCGCTGGCCCAGGTGCGGCACAATGGCCTCAGTGATACGCCCCAGCTCAAGCTGAACGTGGATCAGCCGCGTGCGGGCGCGCTCGGGCTGGCCCAGGCCGATATCAACGACACTATCAGCACCGCCTTTGGCGGCGCCTATATCAACGACTTCATCGATCGGGGGCGCGTCAAGCGCGTCTACGTCCAGGCCGATTCCCATTTCCGCAGCACACCGGAGGCGATCGGCAACCTCTTTGTCCGGGGCGCCTCCGGCAGCATGGCGCCGTTCTCGGCCTTTGCCGACACGAAGTGGCAGTTCGGCCCGGCGCGCCTCGAACGCTATAACGGCGTTCCCGCCATGGAGATCATGGGCGCGCCCGCGCCGGGATATAGCTCCGGCGCGGCCATGGCGCGGATCGAGGAGCTCGCCGCCAAGCTGCCGAAGGGAATCGGCTTCGAATGGACGGGGCTGTCCTACGAGGAGCAACTCTCCGGCGGACAGGCGCCGGCGCTCTACGCGCTCTCGCTGCTCATCGTCTTCCTTTGCCTTGCCGCGCTGTATGAGAGCTGGTCGGTGCCGCTCGCCGTCATTCTCGTGGTGCCGCTCGGCGTGATCGGTGCCGTCATCGCCGCGACGCTCGCCGGCCTCAACAACGACATCTACTTCCAGGTTGGCCTCATCACCACAGTCGGCGTTTCGGCCAAGAACGCTATCCTGATCGTCGAATTCGCCGAAGAGAGAATGAAGCAGGGGCTGAGTGCTTCCGAGGCGGCGATCGAAGCCGCCATGCTCCGGCTGCGACCGATTCTGATGACCTCGTTCGCGTTCATTTTCGGCGTGCTGCCGCTGGCGCTGTCGTCGGGCGCGGGCGCGGGAGGACAGAACGCGATCGGCTGGTCGGTGGTCGGTGGCATGCTCTCGGCGACCATCCTCGCGATCTTCTTCGTGCCCATGTTCTTCATCGTCGTGAAGAAGCTGTTTCGCCAAGATCGCCCCCGCGCACCCGATCCGGAAGCCGCCAGGGCGCCGCTTGGCGACCCGCAAGCGCGGGAGATTTGAGATGACCGGTCGCGCGTTTGGTCTTGTCATCGCGGCGGGGATCGCCCTGACGGGATGCGACATGGCCCCGAAATATATCCGTCCGGCGATGCCCGTCCCCCAGGCGTTGCCCGCGCAGCCCGCCGAGACGACGGACGCGGCTGGGGGGGGGCAGCCGGCCGATCTCGTCTGGCGCAACTTCTTCGCCGATCAACGTCTGCGCGCCGTCGTCGCGCTCGCGCTCGATAACAATCGCGATCTCAGGGTGGCACTGGCCAATGTCGAACAGGCGCGCGCGCTTTACCGGGTCCAGCGCGCCGACTTGTTCCCGACGCTCGGAGTCGACGCGAGCGCCACTTACCAGAAGACGCCCGCCGGGGTCGTCAATCCGGGCGGCGGTCCGGATGGCGGGGGGGCTTCCGCAAGCGGAAGGACCGACATCTATTCCGCCAGTGCCGGGGTCTCGGCCTGGGAGATCGACCTGTTCGGCCGGATCCGCAACCTCGACAAGGCGGCGCTGGAGCAGTATTTCGCCTCAGCCGAGAACCGGAATGCGGCACAGACAGCGCTGATCGCCGAAGTCGCGACCACCTGGCTTGTGCTTGCGGCGGACCAGGACCGGCTGCGGATCGCGCGCGATACCGAAAAGGCATTCGGGCAGACGCTCGACCTCACACGGGCGCGGTTCACCAAGGGCATCGCTTCGGAACTCGATGTCCGGCAGGCGCAGACGAGCTACGATCAGGCGCGTTCCGACATCGCCGAGACGACGACGCTCGTGGCGCAGGACCGGAACGCGCTCAATCTGCTTGCCGGAACGACGATCGCCACGGACCTGCTACCGGAACGGCTGAACGGCGATGGGGTGACGCTCGCGCAGCTTCCGGCGAACCTGCCTTCGTCCGTGCTGCTGCAGCGCCCCGATATCGCCGCAGCCGAGCACCGTCTGCGCGCCGCCAACGCCGATATCGGGGCGGCGCGCGCCGCCTTCTTTCCGAGGATCTCGCTCACGGCCGCGTTCGGAACGCTCAGCTCCGGGCTGTCCAACCTGTTCGGCAACGGCAGCGACTTCTGGTCGGTCACGCCCGCCGCCTCGCTGCCGATCTTCGATTCCGGGCGCAATCGCGGCAATCTGCGCTACGCCCAAGCGACACGCGACGCGATGATTGCGCAATATGAACGGACGATCCAGAGCGGCTTTCGCGAGGTTGCCGATGCGCTGGCGCGCCGCGGGACCATCACCGCCCAACTGGAAGCGCAGGCGTCGCTGCGCGATGCTGCGGCCGGAGCATACCAGCTATCCGAAGCGCGCTTCCGGGCCGGGATCGACCCGTTCCTGGCCACACTCGATTCGCAGCGAACGCTCTACGGCGCGGAGCGGAGCCTGCTGGCCACGCGCCTTGTCCGGGAAACCAACGCCGTCGAGCTCTATCGGGCGCTCGGCGGCGGATTGCGGTGAGACAGTCTTGACTGGCGTTCCAATAGAGCCTAGCCCACCACAAACGGAGTGAGGGCTCATTCCGATATGGATGAGAGAGGATCGCGCATTGGAGAAAGGCCTTCTTCTGCCATTCTCCAATCCGGATGCGCGGCACGAAGCCGCTCCGGACCGCTTCTACACCGGTCCCCCCTTGGGAGGCGGAGAGCCCGGCGAACCCTGCGCTCGGTTCCCGTCTGCCGACCCGCCAGTCAATAGCTCCCGAAACGCGCCCGAGCTCCCAGGAGCGCTGCGATCGGCTGGCGGGATTTCTGCAATCGCTGTATCAAAGGACATCCGGCCCGATGGGCAGCCGGGATGTAGTGCAGCAGGAGTAGCTCGCCTCGTCGAATGCCATCAGCACATAACTTGGCCAACGCAATTATGTGTCGCGGAGGGGTATGACGGTGCTTCGCTCACTTGGTTGGAACGGAGCGCGATCTGGATCGGCATGAAAGATGCGGCCGCCGGCCATGCGCCGCTCCGGCCCGGATCAACTTGGGCAGCGCGACTCTATCAGAGCTGTCGCCGATGGACTGCTCTATCAAGCCCGCTGCCGCTTGCCGATCCATATCTTGAAACGCTGCGCTGCTTTGGTCTGCAAATCAGTCAGCATGCCGCTGTCCTGATCGAGGACAACCGTGAACCGGAGGGCCGTAACCCTTGATGCCGGTCTGGAGAGATATCGCGGTTTTCCTCGATGCCACGCCGGTGGGCGAACATATAGGTCGTCATGCGGCTATGCTCGCGCAACGCCATAAAGCGCATCTGGTAGGCGTCTATGGCGTGTCCCACGAAAGTCTGCACCCGGCCGAAACCCATGCGAGAGGCTCGAGGGCGATGGGAGAGGTCATGGCGCGGCAACGTCATGTAGATGAAGAGAAGGTGCTCGCTGCCGCCCGCCACTTTGGCGACCTGGTCCGCGAGCATCAAATCGGCTCGGAATTTCGCATCGTGTGGAGAAATGCTCTTGGCGACGACGGCATTTTACGAGCGCTGCATTGCGATCTCATTGTCGCGGCACATCCCAAACCGGCAGACCTTCCGGCAGGCTGGTCGGCCGAGCGACTGCTGCTAACCACCGGCATTCCGGTGTTGCTGGTCCCCAATGGGTGGCAGGGGGAGACGATCGGCGAGAATGTGCTGATCGCATGGAATCGCAGCCGCGAGGCGCGGCGGGCGGTCAATGATGCGATGCCTTTCATCAACGCGGCTGGCCGTGTGACGATCCTGACCGTCGACAGCGACCGACATCCCGATCATTTCGGTCCTGAACCCGGCTCCAACCTTCTTGAGCACCTTTCCAGGCACGGTGCGCATGTCGATATCGCGAACATCTCCTCCGGGGGGGCGCCAGTCGCGGAAGTCATTCTTGGCGAGGCGGCCACGCGCAATGCCGATCTGGTGGTGATTGGGGCGTATAGCCATCCGCGCACCGCCGAAATCCTCTTTGGCGGCGTTACCCGGTCCTTGCTGTCCGGCGCTCACCTTCCGTTGCTGATCTCCCGATGAAATCCGGGGCACGGATGCGGCAGCCGCCTATAAAAGGACGGGCGCGTGCATCCGGTGGCCGCGGGGCACTGCTAACCGGGATTTGAGATGGTCGGCCCGGTGACCTACTTGCAAAGGCTCTTAGCGTGCAGCGGCCAACCACCGCCTTCCTTGGCAGCCCGTCTGGCCAGAAACTGGCGACTTCGCGACCGCCGGAGTGACTGGTCGCTGACGGGGATTCGTGCCTCTTCGATGGCGGGGTCGGGGACCGCCTGCGACCCTATCGCGAGGTCGCGCGGCGTCATATCGCTATGTTATGCGCTGCAAATGTGGCCCGGCCGGGATACCGCCAGCGATAGGGGTTGCCAGCGGCCGGATGATACCAGCCGTTCTGCCCGGGCCAGAGTTCTACTCATCGGACATCCAATCACCTGCACCCGCTCAACATGGCGCTGCTTTCCGGCGTGGCCACGTGTGATGGAACGATGAACACTCAGCCGGCCGATCTCCTCATTCCCGTCACGCTCCAGGACGGAACCCGTATTCGGCTTCGGGCCGACGAGATCGCATATGTCGAGCCTGTCGGCCGAGGCGCCTTGATCCACCGCGATTCGGGCGAACCATTGATGGTGGTGCATGACGCACGGACCGTGGAACTCCGCGTGATCGTCGCGCTGGCCGGCCGCGCTGACACCCAGGAATACCCTGCAGGCGAGACGTCCGAGCCTGAGGATCCGATACGGCGTGAGGCTGATCGGGCAAGCATCGCCCCGCCTCCTGAACGCGAATCGCTGAACCGGCGTGCGAAACGCCTCTTGCGCGCGCGCGTCAGCCTCCCTTCGCTCATGATCGGAGGCGCGCGCCGGCGGCCTGGTGATAAGCTCTAGCGTTGGTCATGCGATAACCACCAGGGTGGAAACCCGGTATGCGCCGGCCGCCGCCACGAATATTTACTGGCCGAAATCAGAGGACGAAAAACTCACGCGACGCGCTCGGAATTGGGAAAAGGCCGCTCCAACCTCAAAGAACATTTCGCTCCTTGGTTGACGAGGTGACGCAGGAGGGTTACTCCCTTAATGGGAGTGAGCGCTCACTCCACTGGAAAGGATAATGTACGTGGAGGGAAGCCGATCAATCACGATATGCTTCTCGATCCCAAGAGATCGTGCGCGCCCTTTTGCCAGTCGCGCGAGCGTGAGGGGACGTCCTCTCTGTCTCCAACGCTTGCCGCTGTCTTGTCAGCCCTTACCGGTTGGCGGGCATGCGTTCACCGGATCCCCCCTCCGGTATGGCTTTGCCTGCCGTCCTGCCAGCCGATTATCCCGAAGCCGCGTGGCGTGTCTCCCTGGGTCACAGGCGTTGGCTGGCAGGACCCCTTTCAGATCGGACCCGCGCGACCCTTGTCCGTCTCCTGCGATGCGATCGCCTGGCTTTCGGCCGAGCGGCGGAAGGAACCTCGAATGAGCCATGATACGACCGGACCGGACCGTCACAGACCGATCCTGCATCTGCGCCGAGCCATCGGCTCGACCAGTATAGCCGGGCCCGATTCAACGTGCTTATCCCCTGTCGATCGGGCAACGGAGCAAGGCACTGGCCGCAATCGGCCTGATGCCGCACGGCGCAAGCGTCAAGGCGGCAGGCGTGAAGAATGAATCGCCGCATCATCAATTGCGGTGCGCTGCGGCACCTAGTCGCGATCATGCCCGCTGTCGCGCGAGAATCAGGCTTTTCCAACCTCAAGAGTCATGAGGAAGCGCAGCGCATATGAGGCTATTTCATCATCCCAGGATATCGACGGCCGCTATTCTTGTCCTGCTGGCGTCCACCACGGTCACATTGACAGGGTGCGGACAGGACACCGGCACGGATGGCGCGGAGAACACCACCGTCGAGAATGTGCAGGTGACGCTGCCGCCATCGATCAAAGCGAGCCACCCCTATCGCTGCGAGGACAATAGCGTCGTCACGATCGATTTCCTCTCCGACGACGTGACAATCAATCTGCGCAGCGAAGGTACCATATCCCAGCTTAAGGCGCCCGTACCCGGCGAAGCGTTCACCGATGGCAAGCACACGGTAGCCGGCGACGGGGCCGCCATAGAACTCACCAGGCCGGGCAAGAAACCCCAGACCTGCAAGATGTGATGTTGGCGATGCCGATGGCGCTGTTCGAGCTCTCGGCGGGGGAGCGGCGCGCCGCGCCCGCTGGACAGGAAATCCGCGAGCACGGCCTGGCATGGCGCCACGATGTCCGGCCTACCCCTTTCAAGGGCGAGGCGCGCCATTTTCCGAAACGATGCGAGTATCTGTGCATGACGTCATCCAGCCGTATAGGGCGTCTCGCGTGGCCAACTCTGCTGCTGGCGGCGCTGGCATTGCCGGCAGCGGCCAGTGCCCAGTCCGGCGATCATGTGACGCTCGGCGCCAGCGCCGGCGTCGTTCCCGACTATCAGGGCTCCGATGACTATCGGTTCCTGCCGATCCCCGTGATCGATGCGCAGTTCGGGCAGTTCTTCGTCAGCCTGCGCAATGGCATCGGCGTAAACGTCATCGAGATCGGCCCATTGACGGCGGGTGCGAGCGTAGCGCTGGTCGGCGGCTACAGGCGGCGTGATGTGCCCGACGGCATCCGGCGCGTCTCGACCACGGCCGGTGGCCGGCTCTTCGCGAACCTCAAGCTCGACAATCTGTCCTTCACGGTGGGCGCCACCAAGGCGGTGGAAGGCGGCACCCGGGGCGTGGTAGCGGATGCCAGCCTCTCTTATGCGCTCCCCGTCTCGGACCGGATGACGGTTATCCCGACGATCGGCACGAGCTGGGCGAACGGCAAGCATATGAATCGCTATTTCGGCATCGACGCAAGCGAAGCCATCGCCTCGGGCCTGCCCTTCTATCGTGCCGAAAGCGGCTTCAAGGACGTGTCGGGCCTCATCACCGCCAGCTATCGCCTCGATTCCCACTGGAGCCTTGGCGCGACAGGCGGCGTCACCCGGCTGCTCGGGGACGCCGCGGACAGCCCGCTGAACGAGCGCCGCTGGCAGCCGAGCGGCTTCATGTCCGTTGCCTACACCTTCTAAGTGCGCAGCCCGGTGCCCGTGCGTTGAGATCGAAGGGGTTGCTCCAATGAAGCTCTCGATCGTCGATCTCGCCACCATAGCACCGGAACGACAGCCAATTCCCGAATGTCATGCTGCGCAGGGTTCGGCCGATGATTAGATATGGCGGCGCTGTGTGCATCGCTTTCGGATTGGCGGCGGGACCGGCCCGCGCGGAAGCGGGTACGACAGCATCGCAGATTGAGCTTGTAATCAGCGCCGTTGCAGACCGGGATGCCTACGGCGCCGCCTCCGTCGAGCTTCGCCTGCTGAACAGCGGCTCCGCCCCCGAAGCCATGGCCCTGCCGCCGCAGATCGGAGCCGAACTGACGGTCAACCGCAGCACTAGCAATATCAGCCTTGAGCGGGCGCCGCAGACGCCGGCCGCCGTGAGTGTGCCTGCCGGTGGCTTCACTAGGGCACGTTACATCCTGCACCTGCCACCGCATACAGCCGCTGGAGAGGCAGTGCTGGCCGTACCCGGATGGAGCGCACAGCGCCTTGCGTTTGCGGTAGGAGGGAGCGTGTCCGCTCCGCCGCCGGCGCCGGCGGGTGGAGGCGCCGGTCCCGCGACCCCCCGTTGGGATACGTCTGTCCCGCAGACACACCTCGCGACCAATGACGTTGCGGCCGGCAATGCCTTCCTGTCCAATCTTTCCGCCTATGCGCCGATCTATGCCGCCTACGGTCCCGGCACGAATAGCGATGCCCGGCTGCAGATCAGTTTCAAATATCAGCTATTCGGCCCGTCGGCCGCGCCGGACCGGCGGCAATCCTGGGAGCAGGGACTCCACTTCGCCTACACCCAGCGCATGTTCTGGGACCTCGGGGCCAAGTCGTCTCCCTTTCGCAACATCGACTTCGTGCCCGAGCTGTTCTACCTCGCTCCAACCATTGGCATCGGGAGCGGCGTCTCGCTCGGCGGCCAAGGCGGCTTCCGACATGAGTCCAACGGGCGATCGGGTGCGGGGTCCCGAAGCCTTAACACGCTCTATGTGCAGCCGGTGGCCTCGGTTGCCTTGGGGAGCTACCGCCTCAGCGTCGGTCCTCGTCTCTGGCTCTACGCCGGGAGACTCAGCGACAATCCGGACATCAAGCGCTACCGTGGCAATACGGGCTTGTTTGCAGAGATCGGTGAGGACGACGGGCTTCGAATCACGACCAATACCCGGCTCAATTTCGGATCTGGCAAAGGCGCGATCGATGCCGACATATCCTACCCGATCGATCGACTGATCGGCGGAAACCTGAATTTCTATCTCTTCGGCCAAGCCTTCACGGGATATGGCGAGAACCTGCTCGACTATAACCGCCGCATGACCCGCCTCCGGGTCGGACTGGCGATCGTCCGGTGAACGCATTCAAACACCGTCGAACGGGCTTCCGCCCGCTCGCCCAACAGTCGGAGCGCATCGACGGCTTGTTCGATGACAACTTTGGGGCTGGGCTGATCGAGCAGGCTGCGTCGCTCAGTGCCTATGCCCGCCGCCTTACCGGCAGCGGCGGTGCTGACGCCGACGATCTGTTGCAAGAGACCATGCTCCGGTGCTGGGTGGCCCGCCGTTCGTTCGTGCCCGACACGAATCTGGGAGCGTGGATGCGGACCGTGATGCGGAACAGCTTTCTTTCGGGGCGTCGCCGCGCCCGCTTCCATGCCGACCTTCCCGAAGATGCGTTTGACCGGCTGCTAGGCGTCGCCGGGGGGCAAGGCGCCGCGGTGGATTTGCGCGACGTGAATTGGGCGCTTGGCGAGCTGATCCCCGACCAGCGGGCGGCGATCCTGTTAGCCGCCGAAGGGCTATCTATCGAGGAAGCGGCGGCCAGCTTGGCCATTCCGGCGGGCACCTTCAAAAGCCGCCTGTGGCGCGGCCGGCTTCGATTAAAGCGATTGATAGAGCACAGGGACACCCCATTGTTGGATCGGCGCGTGGTGGAGAAGCATTCGAAGCCCCGTCCTCGGCGGAACTGGAAAGGCGTGGTGATCGGCTAGGCTGCGCTCCTCAGCGGCGTCGGTCCGCAAAACAGGTTAGTTTGCAGCACGATCCGTCGCGCAGCCGATTCAACTCGACTCATCGGGCTTACGCGCGCTCGCGCGCGGTGGCAGGATCAGCTTAGGGGTACCAAGCCTCGCTTCATGCCCAGCCTCCACTCTTTCCGCATGGCACCAACTGTCTCGACAGGCCGGCGGGGGATTATTCACCCGTTGAACGGGCGATCGTGGACGCCATTGCCTGATGCTGACACACGCGGGATTCACGCCCAGGTCTATGTATGATAATGTCCTTTATCACACACTCATGGCGATCCGATGGAGCCGTTTAAACGGTCCCGAGATCCACCGCCGAAAGGGAGCGATATGGACCAGGACGAGGACACGGCTTTCGCCGACAACTATGCCGAGCGCGACCAGGCCAAGGCGCTGCGCGAGCAGGCCCGCGCGGGCGGCTTGCGCTTCGAGGCGTATCTTACCGGCGATCAGGCCGACTGGCTGTTGGAGCGGATCGAGCGCGGCATGTTCGCCGATCCTTCCGAGGCGGTGTTCGCGATCGTCAAGAACTTCATCGACATGGAGCCGCACCACGATTTACGCGACGAGCTGCTACGCCGGATATTGGACGGGTCGATAAAGCGCGGCCTTGAGGACGCGGAGGCTGGCCGCGTCCGCGACGCCGACGAGGTGTTCGACGAGCTGCGCCGCAAGATGGCCGCGCCGCGTCCCGCGCCGGCGCGATGGGAGAAGATCGCGCGATGAACCAGCTCGCCCCCCTCCCCGCGCCCGCGCCCGCGCTGGCGTTGCCGGCGCTGATCGCGGCGGCCGACGAGCGCGCGCAGCTTCGATTCCTTGAGTTCTTCGCCGTCACCATCCGCAATCCGCATACACGCCGCGCCTATGCGCGGGCGGCCGGCGACTTCCTGGCCTGGTGCGAGGCGCGCGGCGTCGCCTCGCTCGCCCAGGTGCAGCCGCTTCATGTCGCGGCCTGGGTCGAGGCGCTGGGGCGCGAGCTGGCCGCCCCCAGCGTCAAGCAGCAGCTCGCCGGCGTGCGCCACCTGTTCGACTGGCTGGTGACGGGTCATGCCGTGCCGGCGAACCCGGCCGGATCGGTGCGCGGGCCGGCGCATAGCCAGCGGCGCGGCAAGACGCCGGTACTGGCCCCCGACGAGGCGCGGCGGTTGCTCGACAGCATCGACGTGACCACCCATGCGGGCCTGCGCGACCGCGCGCTGATCGGTCTCATGGTCTATAGCTTCGCGCGGATCGGCGCGGCGCTGGCGATGCGGGTCGAGGACGTGTTCATGCAGAATCGGCGGCTATGGGTCCGCCTGCATGAGAAAGGCGGCAAGCGCCATGAAATGCCCTGCCACCACAATCTAGAGGATTATCTAACCGCCTATATCGACGGTTGCGAGCTGCGCGAGGACCGCAAGGGGCCGCTATTCCGCACGATCGCGCGCAGCACTAAGCGACTAAGCGATACCCCCCTGCCCCAAGCCAACGCCTTCGCGATGGTGCGCCGGCGCGCGGCGGCGGCCGGGATCGGGACGGCGATCGGCAACCACAGTTTCCGCGCGACCGGGATCACCACCTATTTGAAGAATGGCGGCACGTTGGAGACGGCCGCGACGATGGCGAACCATAGCTCGACGCGCACCACCCAGCTCTATGACCGCCGCCCCGATGACGTGACGCTGGACGAGGTGGAGCGCGTGTTGATCTAGGCGGCGAGCGCGGGCGCGCAGGTCCAGCGGTCGCCCTGCCAATGAAACCCTACCCGCTGCGCGTTGCCGATCGCGGGCGGCTCGCCCTTGCGCCAGAAAGCGCGCATCTTGGCCCGATCGTCCAGATGGGCGTCGGCGACGATCGCGCGCGCGGCCTGGATGAACTGCCCATGCCCGAACACATAGGCCAGCGATCCCGCAGGCATGGCGGCGAGGCGCGTTAGCGCCGCCTCGCAGCGCCGTAACAGGGTGCTGAAACTCTCCGCCCCTTCCCCGTCGCAGTAGTCAGGATCGGCCTCGCGCCAATAGCGTTCTAGGTGCGGCATCCGTTCGGCGCTGCGCGTGCCGTTCCAGCGCGCAGGTTGCAAATAGGTGAACTCTTCGATCGGCCACACTTCCACCGGCACGCCTGGAAAGCGCGCGATCGTCGGCGCGGCCGTCTGCCGGGTGCGGGTATAGGGCGAGGTGACGATGAGCGCGGGCGCTTGCGTCCAGCTCGCCGCGACCGCGCGCGCCTGTTCGTGGCCGCGCTCCGTCAGCGCGATCGTCGCGAGATCGTGGCAGGGCACGCCGGCGTTGCCGGTGTTTTCGCCGTGGCGGATGAAGATCGCTCTCATGTCCGGTTAGGCGGCCCGGTATAGCCCATTGCTGGCTTCCCAGCCCCGGCACGCCAGCAAGATTGGTTTCGGCACCTTCTTTTCGCCGTTGGAGTAGTAGGCGACCATGCGGCGCGAGACGCCAAGCGCATCGGCCGCCTTCGACAGCGACAGCGCATGGCGCAGCCGCCATTCGAGGAAGGCGCGCACATCGCCATGCCCGGTTGCCGACAGCGTTTCGAGCCACAGCATGTCCGCGCCCAGCTCCGCACCCGAAGGCCAGGCCAGGCTATGACCCCAATCGCCCACTTCGACCTTGGCGAACTCGCCCGGATCGCGCAGCGCGGCAAAGGCGCGATCGGCGAGGACCGCGCCAAGATCGAGATCAGCCGCCGTCCCTTCCGACCAGGACAGATGCAGCGATGACGGCCCGGTCGCGCGCACGGCGGTAATGGTGCGGGCCTTGTCGGTGATGTTCATCCGTTCAACTCCTGCCACGTCTGCATGAGCAAAGCCTGATTAGGCCGCGCCCATTCCAATGCGTCCTTCAAGACCGCCGCCGACACGGTGCCCACGATCACGTCAAACGATGCAATCGCCACCGAGCAGCGGAAATCCGGGCCTTCGATGTGGAAATGCGGCACGCCATGATCGCGGCCATAGACGGCAATTTTCCAGCGGGGACCGCGAAACATCGTGACCATGCTTCAATGTAGTGCAAAGGTTGCACTAGTGCAAGGCTGATAGCCAAAATGATCTAAGCGCCTGGCGCTGGCACCGTGGCCCTACTCGTTGCGCTCCCCAAGCCCGCAAGCGGTCCTGGCCCAAGGTTCCGGCCCACATGGCGGGCGAGATCGCGTGCGCGGATCTCGCGGCACCCTCGCCGATTACCGGCGATGTAGGCGATCGGGCGTCCAGCCTTCAATTCGTCGCCGGGTTCCGGCGGCCGATCAGGCACCTTGTCGAGAATGCGGTCGAGATCACCCACCGCACGACCTTTGGAGCGCCGCGCGAAAAACTCGGCCGCCGTTTCGGGTCGATCAATCGTCATCATGGAGATCAGACATAAGCGCCTCAACGCTGGTGAAGCGCACGCCCTTGCCAGCTTCCAGTTCTTCGATCGCATCGCGCGTAGCAGCGCGGCCCATCAACTCGGCCTCCAACTTCGCCTTATGGGCCTCATTACGCGCGCGGCGCTCGGGACTCCAATCTTTCATAAGATCGGAAAAGGGGCGATGGCCGGCCATTCTATCAATCCTTCTAGGTGAGAATCTGGATGCCGCGCCGCTTCACCAGCGTCAGCAAGGCGAGCGCCGCGCCAGTCGGCCGCATCGTGCCGGCCTCCCAGCGCTGGACCGTGCGCTTGTGCGCCCACAGCAAGCGCGCAAACCCGGCCTGGCTCAAACCGCTCTCCTGGCGCACCGCCGGATTTCGGCCGCCTCCATCGGTGGATAAAGGATTTCGCCGTTTCGATCAGTCCCCGTCATGGTCGTTCATCCCGGCCATGCCGGCTGCTGCGCCGGCTTCGGCGATGGCGTCGTTGATTTCCTCGATCGTGAACCGCGCGCCGTTGCCCTTCACTATCCCGCGCAGGTCATCCCACGAGCTTTTGCGCGGTGCCGGCGGCGCGATGCCCGCCGCCGTCGCGGCGGTCATCAGGTCATCCAGCGAGAATCTGTTAAACTTCCCGCGCAGGAGGTCGTTGAGGCGGGGCGGCGTCAGCCCGAGCCGCTTGGCGGCCTCGCCCAGCGGCACGTCCCACGACTTCACCCGCGCGGTGATGCCCCGCATCAGGTCCGCGCGCGTCCTCAACTCCGTCGCCTCCTCCGGCGTGTCGGCGATTGCGTCAAAGACGCAGGCGAAGGTTTCGACCTTCATGTCGTCGGCGTTCATTGCCCTGCCTTCCAAACGTTCGGCCGTCGAGCCGATTACTCGAACAGTTCCGAATGGGTTCCCGCGCGCACGAAGTTCACCAGATTGCCCTCAATCGTGTAGATCAGCAGGAAATCGCCGCCGATATGGCACTCGCGATGATCGCTCCAATCGCCCTTGAGGGCGTGGTCCAGCCATTCCGGGCCAAGCGGCGCATCGTTGGCGATGAGCAGCATCATCGCTTCCTTGAGCTGGTTCATGTTGTAGCGGCCGCTGCGCGACAGCCGCTCCCAATCCTTGACGAACCGCTTTTCGTAGGATGCCTCTCTTGGGAACGAAGCCCGCTTACTGCTGGCGGGCTTCTTGGTCGAGGGCATCGAACAGTTCCTTGGGATCGGTGAAGCGCGCACGACGCGCCTTCATGGTCGCGCGGGACGATTCGATCGCGGCGCGCGTCTCGGCGTTGGGCACCTTCAGCTCGAACGGCAAGGCATGGTCCTTGGCGACCCGCGTAAGCGTCATGCGGACCACATCGGAAACCGTCAGCCCCAGCTCGGCTAGGACGGCGGCGGCTTCATCCTTCAATGTTTCGTCGATGCGCGCACGCACGAACGCGGTAGCAGCCATTGGAATCTCCCTAGTCAGACGAACGATGTAGCTCATTTGAGCAACAATTTCAATCTAGGCGAGGAGACTGCGCCTGCCGCTGCGCGGCACCGTGGCTCTACTCGCTTCGCTCCCCAAGCCCGCAAGCGGTCTTGGCCGAAGGTGACGACCCACATGGCGGGGCCGAGATCGCAAGCGGATCTCGGGCATGGTGCCGGCGTGCGCCGGCATGATGTTCGTTCGCATGGGGAAAGGCGGTCCCGGCCGCCTCTCCCCAGCAACGGCAATCAGCGGGACCGGGTTGGCGCGAAGCGCCCGCCCGCACCACTCCCGCAGATTCCCGCTGCCCCCCTCTCTCGCCGGCTGCTCCGCGCGAACTCGGGAGCGATGGCCGCAGCCATCGCCCCGCAGGGCGATTTGAAGGGAGTAGAAGGTATGGAACAGGACAACCGGGAAAGCTGGCTCAATCGGGTGGCGGCGGGCATGGCCCCCTTGTTCGCGGCGTTGGACGCTCCCCTGCCCGCGCGTATCCGCGTGGCGATCGGCTTCACCAGCTCGGGCCGGAAGGGCAAGGCGATCGGCGAGTGCTGGGATAACCGGCTGAGCGCGGACGGGCATTTTGAAATCTTCATCCGGCCCGACCTCGCGCACGCGCCTGACGCCATGCCGGCGCAGATCGCGGCCATCCTCGCGCATGAGCTGGTCCATGCCGCCGTCGGCATCCCGGCAGGGCATGGGAAAGCGTTTAAACGGATCGCGCTGGGGCTGGGGCTCGTCGGGCCGATGCGCGCCACCACCCCCGGCGAGGCGTTTCTTGCGGCCGTCGCGCCGATCTTGGACGCCGTTGGCCCCCTCCCCCATGCCCGTCTCGACACCGATGGGGAGTCGACCGCGCCGAAGAAGCAGAAAACCCGGATGCTCAAATGCGAGTGCGCGACGTGCGGCTATACCGTGAGGACCGCGCGCAAATGGCTTGAGCTGGCCGGAGCGCCGCTTTGCCCGATCGAGGATCACGGCCGCATGGAGCATGAGCCGCTGGACGACGGCAGCGAGGATGAGGGCGGCGACGACGGCTAGACCGCCCTCCCCTCCCCGCAATTCGGGGTTTCATTGACGCTGCGCGCCAGTTCGGGGTTTCGTTGACGCAACCGGAGCAAGCCAGTATGACCACATGCAAACATGCGATCATGTAAGGATATTCACATGCCAACAATCGCGATCATCAGCCAGAAGGGCGGCGCGGGGAAAACCACCCTCGCCTTGCACCTGGCCGCCGCCGCCGAGGATTCCGGGCATACCGCCCTTGTGATCGACGTCGACCCGCAGGCGACGGCGAGCCAGTGGGCGGCATGGCGACAGGATGCGCCCCCGGTCGTGATCGACAGCGCGCCCCCTCGCCTTGCCGCCAAGATCGAGCAGGCGACGGGCCAGGGCGCGGCGTTCATCGTAATCGACACCCCGCCCCACGCCGACAGCGCCGCCAGCGCCGCCGTCGAGGCGGCCGACCTAGTGTTGATCCCTTGCCGCCCCAGCGCGTTCGATTTGGCGGCGATCAAGACGACCGCCAGCCTTGTGAAGATGCGCGGCAAGCCTGCTTTCGTGATCTTCACGGCGGGAAGCCCGACCGCGCCGCGCATGTATGACGAAGCCGCGCAGCTCGTGCAGGATTATGGGCTTGACGCCTGCCCCCACCATATCGCGGATCGCGCCGCCTTTCGCCACGCGGCGGCCGAGGGCAAGACGGCGATGGAGATCGAGCCGAGCGGCAAGGCGGCCGATGAGGTGCGCCAGCTTTACAAGTGGACATGCGAGCATGTAAACATGCAAGCATCTAGGAAGCGGAGGGCCAACGCATGAGCCGGAAGGGATCATTGCTCGCATTGCGGGATCGCGATGCAGCGCCAGCGCCGGCGATGGTCGAGCCGGAGGGGAGGGCGGCCGCGCCGATCGCCCGTGGCACTGGCGCAGGCTCCGGCAGCGGATCGAGCAGCAACCCGGTTGCGCCGAGCCGTCAGGGCAAGAAGGCCATGACGGGCTATTTCAGCCCGGAAATGTCCTTCGCCATGCACATGACCGCCCGCAAGCACGGCATGAGCCTACAGGACGCGATGGCCGAGGCGTTCAACGACTGGCTTCGCAAGATGGGGGAAAGCCCTGTAGGCAAGTGAGCATGTCCACATGCAAACATGCGGGTAAGTAAACATGGCCGCTTGCCCGCATAGAGCAGGGGATCAGCGTAGTGGTTTGCGTTCGTGCCGTTTCTTGCAGAAGCCGAGGAAGGCCCCGGCAGGGCTTTTGAGTTCGGGCTTGCCCATGTCGTGCCACCACGACACCCATTCGTCATAGAGCGCATACACGTCATAGCCTGGCGCGGCCGTCTTGGCGTCGTGCATGGTTTCCGGGTCGATATAGGGCGCATCGTCGCCGGCGCTGGCGACCGGATCGGGCTTGGATTTGAGGCCCGAGCGGTTGCGGAACAAGATCACGTCATCATCCATCGTCACCGCATAGTCGGGGAAATGGCCGTGATCGGCGTCATGCTCGCAGACCTTCTTGACCAAGGCCCGGAACACTCGGAGCGGGCTGTTCGAGCCGCATTTCTTCTGTAGCAACTCTAGGCCGATCTTCCATTCGTCCTTCACGCCGCAATGCTTGCGCGCCAGTTCATACATGCGCCGCTCGAACGGCTTGCGGAGCCGGAAATAGTCGCGGTGGAGCGTCAGGACGTTCTTGCTGATGACCGAGCGATAGACCCAATCCGACAGGGTGATTTCGAGATCGAGCATCCGGCCATCGAACGTCTTGCGCGTGATCTTGGCCTCTTCGATCAGGCCGAAAATCCGCGTTTCTTCGACACCGCCCGTTTGAATATTGGTCCGCACCGTGGTCCCGCGCAGGCGGGTGAGGGCGTCGGCCATCAGTCGATAGCCTTCGCCGCTGGTTTGCCGGTTGGTGGCGACGAGCATGTCATAGGCTTGCAGGCGCACCGTGCGGCTAGGTTGCTCGCCCTGGTTCATCTTCGCGACGAGCTGCGAAATGCAGTAGATCAATATGTCCTTGTCGTGGATCGTCGCCAGCCCCTTGCCCGAGGGGATAATCTCGATGACGTTGCCGTTATGCTCGTAGCGCCGCGTCCGGTTGTCGGGCTTGGTCGAGAGCGAAAACACCGGATGCTCCATTGAGGCCATGTCATCCTTGGGGATGGCGTCCAGCACGTCGCAGATGAACAAGTCCTGGTTGGGATGGCGCACCGGCAGCAGCGGCGTGCGATCGTCGCCGTCCACGGCCGAGACCGGCGCGGCGATCGGCGCGTCAAACAGGGAAGGGGAGGGGTCTATCGTCATTTCACTAACGCTAGGGCTACTATCGTCATTTCACATACGCAAGCGGATTATCGTCATTTCAGATTCACCGCCGCGCTATCGTCATTTCGATTACGCTTGAGCGCGGCAGGGAAGGCCTGGCGCTATCGTCATAGTGGATTCGCCTTTTCGTCACTCTGGATTCGCTTTTTCGTCAGAGCGGATTCACCGCGCGGCAAATTTCTGCCAAAAAAGCGAGGATTTCTGCGCCTTTCCGGGCAGGCCGAATTTCCGTAACACATCACTAAACCCATATTTTAACACTAGGCTGACCTGTGGATAACTTCAGCGGAAGATTATGACGAGAGGCTGGATCATCGTGGTTTCACCCACCAGCGTCCCGCCAGATCGGACAGCTTGTCCCGAAAATCGGGACAACGGCAGCGCGACTCACCAGCGCCGCGCTTCAGGCACAATCAGAAAGAAGAAAAACACCGCCTCTTGGGGCTTCGCCCCGCCGGCTCGCGGCCTTCGGCCGCCCCGGATCGCTTTAGCGATCCTCCCACCCGGCATCCCCATGATGAGCCGGCTTCGCCGGCACGCTTTTTGTTAGAAAGGGGATCGTTTAAACGCTGCGCCTCCATCGCAGCCACAGCGCCAGCAGCACCGTCGCAATTGGCTTTCCAGAAAAGCCAGGCGGATAGGACAGCGATCAATCCGAGAGGGCAGGGCAGGCGGAAATGTCGCCACAGGCGCGATTTCCGGGCCGCTGGGCCTCATTTCAGACGTTCGGCAAGGTCGGGGAGGGTTCGGCCGGCATGGCGCTCTACGGGCTTCCCAGGCGGCTGATTTTTTGGAAAGCTAGATCCTCGCGGGGTCAGAGGATCTAGCGCGTAGAATTTGAGCCGGTCCTAATGGCGCGTCCGCTTCTGGGCCCCTGTGCATTGTAGGGACACAGATTCACGGTAGCGGTTTGATGAGCAGCGGCATGAGGCCATTGGCATCGAGATCGAGGCGATCGGACCAGACGTAATCGCCGGTGAGATTGATGCGATCCCATCCCAACGGTG
>QFCS01005546.1_pt1 | contig 26512 bp, 28 predicted proteins | sample 3576561 | NCBI WGS metagenome assembly QFCS01 | reverse complement strand
TCAACATCGCAGAGAGCTACAGGTGCTCGATCGAGACCGATGTTTACGAGATTGGAGGACAAGAGCGAGCCTGGTAGATCGCCATGTTCAATCTTTGTTCTTCAACATGGCCAAAATCGCAGCTTCGGGCCGACTGGGCCGGATTCTCAGCCCTGCATCCTTGGTCTTCATGGGATCCGGTGTAACCAAAGGATACACAAATGGGTAGCGAGAAATCTAATTAGTCGAAGCCTATGACGTTGCGATTGATCATAACGAAGGTCGGCCATCAGGCCTGAATTTCAGGCGCGAACGACTGAGATTTTGGCGGTTGTCGACATTTGTAAATGCAGAGGCAGAAGACGCCCACCGTCATATGGGAGCTAACCCAGTCCTTAGTATTGCCCCATATCACACGGGTGGGTTGATGTCGGCCCAATAGGTGACTTCTTCCAGGATATGCATGCTTTCGGGATCTTCCCAGCCTTCGCGGTCGCTATCCCATCGCCCGATCACAGGGAGGTCAACCTCCCAGAGCAGCAAGCGACGGCCGTCTTTCCGGTCTTCCGGCAAAGTGCCGATCGGCTCCCAAGGGATGTGCTTGGCGGTGATCATGCAAGTTCCCTCGCTCGATTCCATTGGTCCCGCATTTAGCCCATCTTTGTGCAGGCACGAAACCCAGCTGGTTGCCAACCTGTCGGGTTTCGGCAGCCCGCCTGAGAACAGCAGCTTTTCGGTGCGTTCGGCTTTTGACGCCAGACTTCTGTGCGTGAGCGGCCACTCGCTTGTGGATGCTGGCACTGATTTAACATAATACAAATTATCAGATTTTTATCGTTGTATAACAATCACTTATGGCCGCACCTCCACAAGCAGGCAGCCATCATCTGCCAAGACTAAGCTTCAGGCATCACTCTTTTCATATAGGTATCGAATAACGGCACTGTGAACGCCGTGTCCCCATGAGCAGGACTATAGAGCATACCCTTTGCAATCAGACTGTTGCGGGTCGGTGCGACGCTCGAGACTTTCACCCCCATAGCTTCAGCGACATCGCCTGATCGATGCGGACCAGGACCCAAGCTTGCCATTGCGCGGAGATATCGCTTTTCTGCCGGCGTCAGCCTGTCAAAACGCACACGGAAGAAGCTCGCATCCAGTTCGGCCAGTGCGCTTTTTGTAGCAACTGCGATATCGGCGGCGGTGATCGGTGAAGCATCAGCAACATCCCACCCATGCTTTCCCCACTCCTGAAGGAAATACGGATACCCCTGGGTTTGCGCCAAAATTGCATCCAAAGCCGCATTTTCGATGGACTCCTTTTCGCGCGCGATTGGCAGACGGATGGCGTCCCGCGCCGCCTCGTCATCCAGCGGACCTACGGCGATGAATTCAAACAGACGCTCTGCATAGGATTTTGCTCGCCCCATTTGCCCCAGAAGCTGAGGCAAACCAGCTGCCAGCATGGTTACCGGTAGCTGTCTCTGACTGGCTCGATGGAGCGCGCTAATCAATGCCGCGAGCTGTTCCTCTGGCACATATTGCAGTTCGTCGATCACCAGGACGACCGCAGTTTTTCGTTCCTGGGCGGCCTCTCCCACGGCGACAATCAGATCGGCCAGGTCGGTCTCGAGGTCGCCACTGTCCGCAAGGCCCGGCTCGGGTTCGAAATCCAGCGCGACCTCAAGATCATCATATTTGACCTTGAGCTTCGCGAATCCCGCCAGCGCTTGCAGAGCGCGCTTCACGCCGGCCGAAGCTTGTTTTAACCGATCGAGACGCAGCAGTGCCGCCCGTAACGCAGGAACCAATATCCCCGGCAACGATCGGTTTTCAGGAGCTTCTATCGCGACTACGGCCATCCCTTCGCGCTCCGCAGCATCCCGCATGGTGGCGAGAAGAACGGTTTTTCCTACCCCTCGCAAACCGTACAGGATGCTCGGTCGGGCTGCTCGCGCCATGCGGATCCGGTCAAGAGCTACGGCGTTGCGTTCCAGCAATGCACCGCGTCCCGCGAGTTCAGGCGGCGGTGTACCTGCGCCGGGCGCAAAGGGGTTTCTACGAGCATCCATAGCGAGGTTATGGCAGTTTATATTTTTTCTGTAAACTTACTAATCTCTCTTGATATCTGCCTCGGCCGGTCTGCGAGCGAACTCATCCATTACGGGCGGCGCCGATCTTTAAGACGAGGTCGCCCATCCATCCGGGCATCTCGGCCCTGGCCTGGGCAAGCATCCGCATGTCGCGATCATCGAGGCGGGCGGCGAAGTGCCGGATCTTGTCGCTGTCGATATTGTCCTTCCCCAGATGCGCGAGCGCCTGCACGACCGCGTTGACCGAGTCAGGCGCATTGTCGATCACCGGTGCGCGGCTGTGCTTGAGCGTCAGGCTGCGCCCGCCCGCTTGCCTGACCCGGGTCCGCCCGGTCGTGGCATAGCTGGCCCGGGCGGGAACCTGGGTCGATAGCCCGAGCCTGTTCGCCGCCGCCGCGCCCGACGGCGCGAGCTTGTCCCCGCTCTGCGTCGAGAGGGCCTTGGCGACATTGGCGGGATCGGGACTGAGCGCACCGAGCTTGTCATGCTTGCGCGGATAGTCATAAAGACCCCGGCCGATGCGCCGGATGTCGCCGGATGTCGCGAGGCGCGACAGCGCCATGTCGACCGACCCACGCGTCCCGAAGTCGACGAAGCTCTTGGGCGTGAACACCCAGCCACGGCCCTTGCCCCGCACGCGCTTCATGATCCGATCGGCTACCGCAGACATTGACTGTGCTCCTACCCGTTAGATAATAGCACGCTTTTTTCTAACAAGCCAGAAGCGCGTATCAGCGCCTAAATCAGCTATTTTCCGAGATATTTTGACATTGTATCCAAATAGGATGCCCAGGTCACACAGGCAAGGTCCGGCAGCGCCGGCCATCATCGTTCCCGATCCCGGTGAAGCGGTGGCCGCCCCTCGTCCGCACCTGTGGGCGGCGAAACGCCCTCCGGCTCGTTTCGGCGCTCCTGCGGCGGCCGCTCGGATTGCAGTATCTCCCGCGCGCGCGCGAGCCGCCGCGACACCGCCGGCGGCATCGCCGCCAGAAAGCCGGCGATTTCCTGCCCCAAGGCACGATCTTCCGGTTTCCCGGTGCCGGCGAGCGCGACCGCTGCCTCGGCATAGGCGCCGCGGATCTGCTTCTGGCGCGAAAGCGCCATGACATCTTCTGCCCGGCGCTCCTGGTCGACCGCACGCACGAAGCTTTGCGCCCGCAGTTCGTTGAGCTGCGCGAGATTGAGCCTGCGCCCCTCGCCCCCAAGCCGGGCATCGAGATGGAGCGCGGACGAACGGACCCGCTTCTGGACATGGCCGCGCGCGCGCCGGGGGGTGGCTTCGGCCGCGACACCGCGCGCGCGCAGCTCATGCGCGAAGGTCTCACGCATATGATGGAGATCCGCCTTGCGCGGATTGAAGCGGGTTCCGTCCGCCCCTTCGGTCGCCACCGTCAGATGGACGTGGGGATGATCGGTGTCGGTATGGAGCGCCAGCATATAGGCATGGTTCGCCTCGAACAGGATCCGCGCGAATGCCTGCGCCGCGTCATGAAGCGTCTCGGCGTCGGTCGATCCCCCGGGCATCGAGAGCACCAGCGACATCGACGTCGGCCGCTCCCGGCCATGTTCGTTCATGGCCTCGTCGAGCATCGCCCAGTCCTGAGCGATCGCCTTGAGCCGATCCGGCTCGGTGATAATCTCGCCCTCGCTCGATCGGACGGCGAGCTTCCCGTGGCGCGCCACATAGCCGAAATGCTCGGCGACATGATGAGCGCCATATTGCTTGCCGGAGACCTTCACCATCACCTCGGGCGCCTTGCGCACGATCCGCTCGAGCTTGGCGCGCGCCTCGGCCTGGCTCATCGACATCGGCCGGGCGGCCCCGCCCCCGCTTCCGCCCGGTTTGATCCGAACATAAGCGCCGCGCAGGGTCCGCTTGCCGCCTGTCGGCGGCCGCCAGGCCTCCATCAGGCTGGGAAGCGGGAGAACCCCCTCCTCCTCACGCATCGGCCGTGTCCCAGTAGCGAAGATCGCCCTTGAGCGCGGCCCCGAGACCGGCAAGCGCATCGACGATCTCGGACCGGAAACTTGCGACCCTGGCCGCTTCCCGCGCGACGTCGAGGCCGGATTCGACCATCACCGAGGCGTTGAGCGCGCGGGTCGCCTGGTTGAGGTTGATCCCGATCCGATTGAGCTCGCGCCACGCCTGCGCGACGGCCGCTCGCTCCTCGCGCGGCAAGGGCGCGTTTGCGCGCAAGCGCCGCGCCAACAGCGTGGTGATCCAGTCGGTACGCTTCATCCCCAGCACATCCGCCGCGCGGTCGAGCGCGGCGATTTCTTCCGGGATCAGCCGAACCTCGACCCGGCAGGTTGCGCGCTGGCGGGCGCGCGGCGCCTGATGCCCCTCCCCCGCCTCCATGGCCAAGGCGTCACCGATCAAGCGGCGCAACAGCGCCGAGCGGCCGCCTGATGCCGCCGCGAGCGCGGCGAAGCGCTGGGCGACATCATCGTCGAGCCGAAAGGTGAGGACGGGCATGTCCCCAACGCTATTGTCATACATCCCCGGCGCCAAGCCTATCCGGCCCTCACCTTTACTCAACTCATCTTATAGTCTGCTTGGGCAGACTATCGCTCTTCGGCCAGTGAACGCCTCTTGAACATCGATCGTCCGCAGCAAGGGGCGGCGCCTTCGGCGCCGCCCCCGCCCATCGACACGAAAAGGGCCGCACCCCGAAGGGTACGGCCCAAACCATCGTGCAAGATAAACTACGAACGCGGAGGAGGCGGGTCAGTTGTTGGCAATGCCTCGCCTCTCTCGCCGATCGGACCGATCGACGAGGCAGCGACTTCACGCTCGTGGCCATCCTCGAAAATCACCGTGACCAAAGGCGCCAGCGGGAGCCACGCAGGGAAGCCGTCGACCAAGACCGGTAGTCTAGATCGGATCGGCGCGGAGGGTTTGTCCGTGAGGCCCGATCGAACCGGATCGCGGTCGGTGGGGGCCAATGGCTGTGCCACAGGCGCCCGCGGAGGGGCCGGCGCCGGGTGCGTCTGCTTGAGTTCGGCGATGAAGCGCGATCCTGCGGCGAGCGTTGCGCCGGCGTCGCCCCAGCTGGCGACATAGGCCTCGACCTCGGCAGGGTAGTCCCGCGCAGTGCGGTGCAGATCATAGAGAAGGCGAATGGGCGCAAACGGCAGGGCCGCCTTGAGATAGGCCGGCATGTCGCCATAGGCGGCATAGAGCGAGACGAACTGCTTGGATCGGCCGAGTGCCGCCGCGATCTCGACCTGGTTCATCCCGCCCTTCAGCATCCGGGCGATCGCATGGGCGAGCTCGACCGACGACAGATCGGCGCGCTGGTCGTTCTCGACGATCTGGTCGGCCAGCAGTTGCACCCCCTCGCCGACCGGCACGACGATCGCGGGGATCGTGGCAAGGCCAGCCAGCTGCGATGCGCGGAAGCGGCGCTCGCCCAGACGTATCCGGTGCATGCCGTTCGCGTCGGGCGGCGTAACCGTGATCGGCTGCAGCACGCCGCGCGACGCGATCGAGGCGGCCAGCTCGGCGAGCGCGTCATCGTCGAAGCTGCGCCGGGGATTGCCGGGGTCGGGCAGGATGCGCGCAAGCTCGATATCCTCGACCCGGCGCGCTCGTTCATGGTCGCCGACAAGAAGTCCGAACTCCTCGATGCGCTCGTCGAACTTGCCCATCAGGCGGCCGCGACCTCCAGGCTTGTCATGCGCCGCTCGATCTCGGCGAGCACCGCGCGGATCTCCTCGGCCGCCGCCTTGGCGCCGCTGCCGGTCTCCAGCCATACCGGACGATGATTTTCCGCGGCATGCTTGTAGGTCGGCCGCGCCTTGATGAAGGCCGGGAACATGAGCTTCTCGCCGACCGCATGCGCGAGCTTAACCGCATTCTCCATCTCGCGCCGGTCGAACGGATTGACCATCGAGGGGAGGAGCCCGAGGAAAGCGATCTTGCGGCCGGCGCGCGCGGCCTCGGCTTTGCGCAGCGCGGTCAGCAGCATCTTGGCGCATTCGACCGAATCCTCAGCCACCTGCACCGGCGCGATCACGGCATCGGCGACCGCCATCGCGCTCAAGGTGAGCTCGTCCCACTTGGGACCGGTGTCGATGACGCAATAGTCGAAATGCGGGCGGAGCGCCGGGAAGCGCCCGATGAAGTCGCGCACATCCTGCGCCGCCTTGACCATCTGGAGGCGGGGATCGGCGCCGAGCACGGTCAGCCCGCCCTGCCCGTCGGCGCACAGGGTAGCGGCAGGGTCGAACAGGTCGGCGGAAAACCCGCCCTGCCGCTCGGCGCCCAGGCGCCGCGTCGAGCTGCCCTGGGGATCGAGATCGACGAAGGCGACGCGGCGCTCAGGCGGTTCGGCGAGATACCAGGCGAGATGAGTGGCGAGGAAGGTCTTGCCGACCCCGCCCTTGAGCAGGCTGACGACGATCGTCTTCATGACCGCGGCACCTCAGCAATAGTCGTCCGGACCATCGCGCAGGTTGCGCTCATAATGATCGCGCGAGGACCAGTCGCCGCCACCGCCAATGCCGGGACCGACATAGCGGAACAGATAGACGGTGAGGGCGAAGCAGCCGAACGCGAAGAGAAACGCGTGATCGGGATGCGCGGCGAAATATGCGGCCATGATAAGTCTCCTTGGAGCCAGTGAAGGGCAAGCGAACGGCGCCACTGGCGCCGGCCACGCGCAATCGCGCGGCATCTCAGGCCCGCGCCCTCCCCTCCCGCATTTGCGGACGCGGCGTCCGTTGCCCGCATAGTCTGCTCAAGCAGACTTGGGCGGGCCATCCCCCCGGTCGGGGGGATGGCTGCGCCGGATCAATATTCGTCGGCCAGCAGGATGGTGAGCACGCGCGTCGTGACCTCGGGGTTCGCGGCATCCGGCGAGCCATAGGCGAGCTCGAGATAGTAATAGTCGATCTTCCAGTAGAGGATCGCATCCTCGAACTCGAAGCGGCCGAAATCATGCTCGCCGATCGGATCGTTGTCGGGCGTGAAGCTGTCATAGTCGCGCACGATCCGGAGGATCTCCGCGCGGCGGCGAAAGCCGCGGAACAGGGCGACCTCGCCGATCAGCGCCGCAACGCCGGCGGTCATCACGATCTGGTTGCGGCCCGGGCTATGGATGGACCGGCGAAGCGCGTCATTGAGTTCGGCGACGCGGGCGATCCGCTCGGCCTGGCTCATCGCATTCGGGGAGGATTGGGACATGAGAACGCTCCTGATCTGTCCGGCCCCGCCCGCCGGGGCCTTCCGACAGGCGTGCCAAGGGCCGGCGGCAGAGCGCGGCCGAGCACCCGCAGGGTCGCAACGGCAGTGGAGAAGCGCGCGGAGCGGGCTTGCGCGGGCGCGCGCGCCGGCCAGGCGAGCCGACAGGAGGAAGGTCTTGGCGGGCGGGATCGCGAAGAGATGATCGCGGTGTCCTGATCCTCTGGCTCCGCGGAGAGCCCGGCGCTATCCTCTGCCCGTCATGACGAGCAGCGCCACTCTCTTCCGCCTTGCCCCGGCCTGGACCACGTCACTCCAGGCGATGCGGCTGCGCCAGATCCTCGTCCGATCGCAATGCCGCCGCTGCGGCGGGTTGATGCGCGAGGATGTCGATGCCCTGATCGGGCTCCATGGAGCAGGCGCCAGCCTCATCGACCGGCAGGCCCGATGCCGCATGGTCGGCTGCGACGGCGCGGCCTATTATCTCGCGGCGCGCGGCCATGACCGTCTCTGGCACATATTGCTGCACGATGAGCACCTGCGCGCGGGCCTGGCCAACTGCCCTCCAGCGCGCGGCGCGACCGGCCGGGCCATCGTTTGCGCGCAGGGTTGAAAGTGCGAGCAGCCACGGCAGGGATCGTCACCCGAATGGGCTGAGACTTGGCACAAGGCTCAGGGCGAAGCCTAGAGCCCGGTCCGGCCGCGCCGGAGCCGCCATTCTCAGCGCATAGATGCAGAGAAATCCGACTTTCAGACGGCAACCGCCCGTCGCAGATTGCCAAGAGCAGAGCACGATTTCTGCGATACCTTACGGAGCTGCTGAAGCCTCTCCGCCGCCTCGCTCTCTTCGATCACGAGCGTCGAACGATCAGCCTACCGTGCCCGGATCGCGATCACACGAAAGATGGTGGCCCATCGACTGGTCCGTTCGACTGTCAGCTTCGCCTGGCCATGGGCGAGCATCGTGGGCAGCCCTTTCTGGTGCCGAAATTCCGCCAGCAGGCTCGCGACACCCTTTCCCTCCACGGAAAAGGGGCCGCCCTCATCGATGAGTGCAGCGAGGTCATCGAGCCGTTGCCCGTCTTCGGCGCAAGCCGCGATCGAAGCGAGGGGAATAACCGGGAGCCGAGCGGCTCCCGGACGAGCCGTCAGGCAAAGGGATCGAATTCGGTGACGATGGCGACGCTGCCGTCGGCGTCTTCGGCGGTGATGACCCCGTAATGCTGCCCGATCGCGATGACGAAGGTGACCATCATGAGGCTGCGCGAGAGGCTGAAAGCGTGGCGGCGAGCGATTGCGATGTCGGTGAACATGTCGAGGCTCCTTTGCGCGCCGGCGGGTTCGTCCCGCTCGACAGGCGCCCGATGTGTCCGGCCGGTGGCCGCGATCACTTTTTTGGCTGGAGGCCCAAAAAGCCGTAGCGAAGCGACCGGACCCCTTGCGGGTTGATCGCAAAAGGTCACCGGGTGGACCAAGGATCGCGCCGATTGAGAGCGGGCGAACCCGCCGGCCAGGAGGCCAGGTCCCCGCCGATGTCGCGCCCCGCCCCTTGCCCTGCCTGCCGCCCCATCCAGCGGGGTCCGGATGACAGGCGGCCGCTTGTCGGTTAGCCCCGCCGGATGCTGTTCCCGCTCCTGCTCGCCGCCGCCGTGGTCCCCAATGGTCAGACTTTCGCCTGCACACCGACGCGCGTCTGGGATGGCGATGGCCCGATCTGGTGCCGCGAGGGCGCCCATGTGCGGCTCGCCGGCATTGCCGCGCGCGAGATCGACAACAGCTGCCGCCCCGGCCAGCCCTGTCCAAGAGCAAGTGGCCCGGCCGCCCGCGATGCGTTGGTGCGCCTGCTTGGCGGACCGCGCGGCCAGACATCCACCGGGCATATTCGCGTGGCTGGCTCCACCATGCGCTGCGTCTCGACCGGCGAAGCCAAGGGCAACCGGACCGGCGCCTGGTGCAACGCGCCCGGCATCGGCGATCTCAGCTGCGCGATGATCGCTACCGGCACCGTGCTGCGCTGGGAGCGCTATGCCAAGGGGCGATGCCGATCCCGCTGATCCGCTTGGGACCATGCCGCGCCTGAACAGGATAAGAGGCCCGGCGGCGATGCCGCCGGGCCGCCCTGTCCGACCTCAGAACGGGATTTCATCGTCCTCGGGCTCGTTGCCGCCGCCGCTATTCTCGTTCGACTTGGCGCGGGTGAGGAAGGTCACCTCGTCGGCGATGATCTCGACGCCGTAGCGTTCGATATTCTCGCTGTCGGTCCAGCGGGTGTAGTGGATACGGCCCCGGACCATGACCTTCATGCCCTTGTCGACATATTGCTCGACCGTCTTGCCGACGCCGTTGAAGCAGGTGATCCGGTGCCATTCGGTGTCCTCGAGGCGGCGATTGTTGTCGTCGCGCAGGATCTTGCCGTTGCTGTCGCGCTTCGGGCGCGAGGTGGCGAGGCTGAAATGGGTGATGCGGGTGCCGCCCTGGGTGGTGCGGGTTTCCGGCGTGCCACCGACATTGCCGGCGAGGATGACGAGGTTCTGCATGGCTTGGGTTCCTTCGATATGGGTCCAAGGGACCGTCCCTTCGACTGATCCCCGGCCAAGGCGGACAGGACGGCCAATCCACCGACAGCGCAGCGCCGGGGAACCCCGGGACAAGGGGTGGTGCGGGCAGCCGTGGCACACGGCAACTCGGCCCGATGGCTCGCGGGTTGGATGGGTCGGACGGCCGGCTTAGGGGTCAGATGAGGAGAAGGACGGTGCGTCGCTTGGGCCATGACCGGAGCCCACCCATCGAAACCGCCGATATTGCCGGCTTTGCTGAGCTCGCCGGTCCGGCATCTCGCGGACCTTACGCGCGCGCCTTATCTGCCCGTCCCTTGAGCCGCAGGACGGGATTGTAGATCCTTCGCATGGCCACTCGCGGGCTCGACACGACGTCCGTTGCACGATCACGCGGAGGGGGAAGAGGAGGTGGGCAAGGTGGCGGCGCCTGGCATGGCTGGGCTCAGGCAGGCCGCCACGGCATCGAGGAGCTGCGTGGTCTCGCCAAGCACGGCGCCGATGTCGCAGGCATAGCCACCTGCCACCAGCGCGTCGATCCGATGCACGGCATAGGCCGGGCCGAGGCTCTTGATGAAATCGGCCAGGGGACGACCGGGCGCCGGCAGGCCTAGCTGCCACGCCTCGTCGAGGGCGCGGACAAGGTCATGACGGAGATCGCGGGCCAGCGCATCGTCCGTCCAGCCATGACCCAAAAGATGCGCCTTCAAACCCAGTTCGCAGGAGATCGCGAGCAAGTGCAGTGCCGGCGCGGGCGCAATAGGCGCGCCAATCTGCGCGCCGCGATGAAATTCGCGCGCACGATCGAGAAAAACCGCTGCAAGCACCGGGTCGCCGGGCGCCGCCAATCTTTCGACCGCGCGCCAGCGGCGCGGCGTCAGCTGGCGGAGCCAGGAAGGACCGGCCTGGTTGCGCAGATGTCGTAAGTAAGCGCCATCGGCTTCGTCCACATCGCGGCCCGTCGACCATAACGACAGGAGCTTCGCCTTCCAGTGGCGGCCATGCACAGCGCGGAATGCAAGGAGCACGCACGCACTGGCGCGATCGGGCATGAACATGATGCGGAACCTCCGAAGGGAACAAGGGACGCATCCGCCCCGCCCCCTCCCCTCCGGCACCGGAATCCGCGAGATTGAGAAAAGCCGGCCGCCGAAGCGGCCGGCACGGCGGTCAGCCGCGGGATAACGCCGCCGGCGGCGTTCCGAGCGGTCCGCGGCGATCGACGACATGGATGCCGCGCGCCTTGGCCTCGATCACCAGTCTTTCGGTGACGCCGTTGCCCTGGAAGGCGATGACGTAGCGCGGCTTGACCGAGAGCATCTGCTCGTTGCGCCGGAAGCCGGCACGATCGCCAAGCTTGCGATCAAGGCCGAACCGCAGCTGCTGGATGCCGTTCTGCTCGGCCCAGGATGCTGCAAGACGCTCGATGCCCTTCATGTCGCCGCCATGGACGAGATACATGTCGCCCACACGTTCGCGCACGGCCTTGAGGGTCCGCAGCAGATTGTCGGCAAACTGCTTGGCCTCGTCGTCGCTGGCGAAGCGAAGGCGCCCGCCGGCGAAGACCACGGGCGTGCCATGGACCATATTGGCATCGCGCACCCGCTCGCGCCGCGCCTGCAAATAGGCCCGGCCATCGACGATCGCAGCGGTCGTGCCGAGCGAGATGCGGTTGCCGGTCGCGGGCACCCAGGAGCGGCCGGTCTCGTGCAGATAGTGGCGCGCCGCGGTGTCGCGCATCCCCTCATAGGCCTGGGCGGACTGCTCGACCTTGCGGGCGAGATCGATCTTGTCCTCGAGGTCGGCGGTCGCGATCTCCGACCCGTCCTGCTCGGCGAGCAGGAGCCGGATCTCGTCGGTCAGGCGGTCGATCAGCTGATGCTTCTTGGCGGCCGCGCGGTGGAAGAGATTGACGAAACCCCAGCCCAGATCCTCGATGTCGCGTTCGAGCGCGGTGAAGGGGAAGAGCGCGAAGAGATCGCTCCAGATGGCGCTGACGGTCTGTTCGAGCGCCTCTGCCGGCGGCGGCGCTTCTATCGAGCGTTGGTCGCCCGCCAGGTCGAGATGGCCGAGTTCGAGTGCTTGGAGCACTGCTGAAAGGGAGCTGGTCATGAGGGATTGCCTTTCCGTGTCGCAGGGCCGGCGGCCTTCCCGCCGGATGCGCACCCTCCGGGCCATCGAAAAAGCGGCGGCGGCACCGCCGGGCAACGCCCAAGGGGAACCCGATAAGGTCCGGGTGGTGCGGGCAGGCGCGCCTCGGCGCGCCAACACGGCCGGAGCGTTCGGGTTGCCGCCGCCAGCGCGGTGGCCCATGTGCCGCATCCTCTGGCGAAAGGCGCGAAGGCCCTGTCGCGTCAGGCATTCATGGCGCGGAGGACCTTAAGAAGGGCACCCGCAACCCGATCTCCCGATACGCACAGGACGGCATGAAAGCGCGTCGCATCGCAAGCGCCGGGCCGTCAGGCCGTCGACCGTGAGGCCAGATCTTGGGCCGCGTCGCGCTTGGCGGCTGCCGCCTTGCGTTCCGAATAGCGGTCCACGAGTTGATCGGCATGGCTACGTGTCAGCACCGTGAAGCGCACCAGCTCCTCCATGACGTCGACGATCCGGTCATAATAGCTTGAGGCTCTGAGACGGCCGTCCTCGTCGAACTCCTTGAACGCCATCGCGATGCTCGACTGGTTGGGGATGGTGAACATGCGCATCCACCGCCCGAGCAGCCGCAACGTGTTGACCGCGTTGAACGACTGCGATCCGCCCGAAACCTGCATGACGGCCAGGGTCCGGCCCTGGGTCGGACGCATGCCGCCGAATTCGAGCGGCAAATGGTCGATCTGCGCTTTCATGATGCCGGTGATCTGGCCGTGCCGTTCGGGGCTGCACCAGACCATGCCTTCGGACCAGAGCGCATGCTCGCGAAGCTCATGCACCGCCGGGTGATCATCGTCCTTGATCTGGTCGGGGAGCGGGAGATCGGCCGGATCGAAGATCCGCACTTCGGCGCCGAAGAGGATGAGCAGCCGGGCCGCTTCCTCGACCGCGAAACGACTGAACGACCGCTCGCGCAGCGAGCCGTAGAGGAGGAGGATGCGAGGTTTCGGCTCGAGCGCGCCGAGCCCGGCGGCGAGATCGAGCCGGATCATTGCACGGTCCAGCGCGGGCATGTGATCGGGTTCGGGAAGGATACGAAGACGCGACATCAGGCAATCCATTTATACAAAAGGGCGGCGCTCGCCGGGCATAGCGATCGGAACTCGGCCGATCGCGCGATGACGGCAGGAACGTCGGTCCGTTCGGCTGTTTCATAGCCGTGACGGCGAAAGAAAGGCTCGGCGGTCGTGGTGAGCAGGTACAGGCTAGTCGCGCCCTCATCAGCTGCAACGCATTCGACCGAAGTGAGAATGGCACCGCCCAATCCGCATCCGCGCCGATCGGCCTTCACGACCAGCGAGCGCAGCAGGCGGTCGGAGCCGTCGCCTTCGATCCCGCCATAACCGACAATGCCAACATCATCCTCGAACCGAAAGAAGCGGCGTCCCGCCTCGGCGAGATCACTGGCAGGCAGACCCGCCGCGCTCAGCTCCGCCATCAGGTCGGAAAGCGACCTGGGATCCAGCAGTGTAGCGATCATGCAGGAACACGTTGCTCGTACCAGGGCCGCGTCTTCTTCACGATGCTGACGACAGACAGCATTACCGGCACCTCGACCAGAACGCCCACGACAGTCGCGAGCGCGGCCCCGGAATTGAGGCCGAACAGGCTGATGGCGGCTGCAACCGCAAGCTCGAAGAAATTGGACGCGCCGATCAGCGCGGCCGGAGCGGCGACGCACCAGGCCACGCCGAAGCGCCGGCTGAGCCAATAAGCCAGGCCCGCATTGAAGTAGACCTGGATGAGGATGGGAATGGCAATCAGTGCGATGACCAGCGGATGAGCCAGGATCGCCGGGCCTTGGAAGCCGAACAGGAGGACGAGCGTCGTCAGCAGCGCAACCAGCGACAGCGGCCCGAGCGTCGCCAGCAGCCGATCGAGCGCCGGTTGCCCGCCTGACGATAGCAGCGCCCGACGGATGACCTGCGCGACGATGACGGGCACGACGATATAGAGCAGGACCGAGATGAGCAGCGTGGCCCAGGGCACCGTGATCGAGGCGACCCCGAGCAGCAGTCCGACCAGCGGCGCGAAGGCGAAGACCATGATCACGTCGTTGAGCGCCACCTGGCTCAGCGTATAGGTCGGCTCGCCGTCGCACAGGTTCGACCAGACGAACACCATCGCCGTGCAGGGGGCCGCGGCGAGCAGGATGAGCCCGGCGATATAGGCGTTGATCTCGCCCTGCGGCAGCAACGGGCGGAAGAGCCATCCCAGGAACAGCGTGCCGAGCAGCGCCATTGAAAAGGGCTTCACCGCCCAGTTGATGAAGAGGGTGACGCCGACGCCCTTCCAGTGTTGGCGAACCGACCCCAACGCGCCGAGGTCGATCTTGAGCAGCATGGGGACGATCATCAGCCAGATCAGCACAGCCACGACCAGGTTCACGCGCGCGATCTCGGCCGATGCGATGGCTGCGAACAGATTCGGCAGCGAATAGCCAAGCGCGATGCCGACAGCGATGCAGAGCGCCACCCAGACGCTCAAATAGCGTTCGAAGCTGTTGATCGCCGGCTTGGGTCGCGCCGCGACGGTCGCGTTCACGCCCCGATCCTCTTGCCGGCGGCGTCGATGACCTGCTCGCCATCTTCCTTGGTGAAAGCCCCGCGCTGGGCGGACGGGAGAAGATCGAGCACCTCTTCCGATGGACGGCAGAGTTTCACGCCGAGCGGCGACACAACGATTGGCCGGTTGATGAGGATCGGATGCTCGATCATCGCATCAATGAGCTGGTCATCGCTGAGCGTCGGATCGGCAAGACCCAGCTCGGCGAAGGGCGTGCCCTTCTCGCGGAGCAACTGGCGTGCGCTGATGCCCATGCGGGCGATGAGCGAAACCAGGCGCGGGCGGTTGGGCGGCGTCTTGAGATATTCGATCACATGCGGCTCGATCCCGGCGTTGCGGATCATCGCCAGCGTGTTGCGCGACGTCCCACACTCGGGATTGTGATAGATGACGATATCGATTGCGGCATTGCTCATGCACCCGGCACCTTTTCGCTTGGGAGGTCGGCGCGGCCCTGTTCCTTGCCGATCCGGTTCAGCCGGTTCTGTAGACTCATCTTGTCGAGGCCTTCGAACGGCAGGTTGGTGAACAGCGAGATGCGATTGAACAGCATCCTGTAAGTATCGAAGAAGGCCGCGTGCTGCACCGTTTCGCTGTCCTCGATAGCGGCCGGATCGGGCACCCCCCAATTGGCGGTCAGCGGCTGCCCCGGCCAAACCGGGCAAAGCTCGTTGGCGGCATTGTCGCAGACCGTAAACACGAAATCCAAGGACGGCGCATCGGGGCCGGAAAACTCTTCCCAACTCTTCGAGCGGAACCGGCTTGCGTCGTAGTTCAGCTTCTCCAAGAGATGAATGGTGAACGGATGGACCTCGCCCTTGGGCTGGCTGCCGGCGCTGAACGATTTGAAACGGCCTAGCCCTTCACGGCTGAGGATCGCCTCGGCCATGATGGAACGGGCGGAATTGCCCGTGCAAAGAAACAGTACGTTCAACAGGCGATCCGTCATGTTGATGTCCTTTCAGGCAGCACGACAGGCAAGCAGTTCATCCGCAAGTGGATGGCAGAGCTCGGCCCGGCCACCACAGCAGTCCTTGACGAGGAACAGCATCACGGAGCGGAGCGCATCGAGATCGGCGCGGTAGTTGATGATCCGGCTACGCCGCTCGGATGTGACCAGGCCGGCACGCGCCAGGGTCGCCAAATGCACCGACATCGTGTTCTGCGGGACATCCAGCGCCTTGGCGACCTCGCCGGCGGGAAGGCCTTCGGGTTCGTGACGCACCAGAAGGCGGAAGGCGTCGAGGCGCGTGGCTTGGGCAAGCGCGCCCAACGCGACGATGACAGATTCGTTATCCATATATCCACGATAGCGGATATATGGATATGGTGCAATCGGCGACATGGAGAGATCAAGCAGCCGCCTGCTCGTCCAGATCATCCTCGCAAGCGAGATCGGTTGCCCGCAGCAGAAATCCGGCGGCTTCCTCCGCTCGCGCAGCCGCCGTCAGCAATGCGCGATTATCCTTGCGCAAAATGGCGAGCCAGGATCCGATATAAGCCGCGTGATCGTCGAGATGGGCGGTTGGGAGACCCACATCGGCGCCAACCAGCGCTGCTGTCAGTTCGGCGACCAACTCCTCGAAAGCGTAAGCGTGATCGCCGAAGCGCTTCCCAAACGATCGAGCGAGACGGGTTGGATGCCCTGTCCAGTGGCCGGCCTCATGCGCGATGGTGGCTGCCCAGGCGGCGCGCGTGTCGAACTGCTCGATCGGCGGCATGGTGATGACGTCCGCGCGCAGATCGTAATAAGCACGATCGCCGCCGCTGCGCAGCCGCGCGGGCAGCCGATCGACGAAGCGCGCCGCCCGCGGACCGAGGCGGTCGCCCGGCGGGACGAGGGAGAGGGCTTCGGGATAGAAATCGCCCGGCAGTGTATCGATCTGATCGGCATTGAAGACCGCATAGGACCGCATGACCCGGCGCTGCTCATCGACGAGCTCACCCGGACGTTCGTATGAATCGACCTTCTTCGAATAGGCTTTGTAGAAGATCGCAAATTGCGACTGCTCACCGGCACGGACCTGCCCGCCGAGGCTTTGTGCTTGCCGATAGGTCATCCAGTAGCGAGACCGATAGCCGCACTGCTCGGCGGCCAGCCATAGCCAAAAGGTGTTCATGCCGCGATAGGGCTCGCCATTGGCGCGCAGCGGGCGCCCTTGCGCGGCGCATGATCGCCAGGGCCGTACCCAGGGACGCACACCGGCCTCGAGCCGGTCGATGATGGCGCGCGTGATGGTCTCGGCCGGCGAGGGCCGGCCCGATGATTGGGTCATGGTGGATACTCCGCGAAAGAGCGGCTGCCTCAGCGCCGCCAATGAAGGGCGGCGGGCGACACGAAAGCGCCGCCCGCCGTTAGGCGTTCGCCTCAGGCGGCCTGTTCGAAGTCGCCAGCATCGCCATCGGGGGCGATCTCCCCTGCCCCGCCGTCGCTGTCGTCTTCATCGCTGAGGAAAGCGGAATAGCTCCGGAAGCTTTCGGGCTTTTCGATCGCGTCGAACCGCATCTCGTCGGGCAGCCAGGAGAGCGCCTTTTCCCGGACTTCGGCCTCGACGATGCCCTGCCCCGAACAGAGCGCAGCGCAGGCATTGGCAAGGTCACCCTTCTTGGCGTCCTTGTATCGGCCGCGCAGCACCGGCCCGCCGATCTCGTCGAGCGCTTCGAGCATGACGTCCTTCTTCACCCGCCCGAAAAAGTTCTGGGCATCGGGCCGCCACCATTGCGCGACATCAATGTCGAGCAGCCGTCCGAGATGATCGTGGAAGCCGTTGCGGCGCCCGCCATCGTCGACGTTGAGTGTCGGCTCCAGCGTCTGCGCCATGACATGGGCGAGCCAATCGGCGCGCGCCTGTTCATCCAGTTGCCGGAAGGCATCGAAACGCGACGACAGCGTGTTCCCGCCTGCCCAGCTCACATCGAGCGCCTGGCGCTGTTCGGTCAGGACATTGCTCGCCGCGCTGCCTTCATCGCGGAAGCTGACGATCGGGAAGCTCGCGGCGGCCGCCTGCAGCGTCGCGTGGTCCCGGACATAGCTGCTGGCGAACACCGTCCGGTGCGCCATCAGGAATATCGTGAGATCGAGCGCGAACCCGGCATCCGAGGCGACATGGGCCGCCAGGATCTGCCGGCGCTGGGTCGCGAGTTCGTCAACCAGCGTCGCGCTGAGCCGGGAGGCCGCGACCTTGCCGGACGGTGCTTCGGGTTCTGCGTCCTCGCCCGCCTGCCGAATGGCGCGCTCACTGAACATGCGGCTGTGCACCCGCGGACTGCCATCGGGCGCCAGATAGATGAAGGTGCCCAGCTGGTCCTTGATCGCATCGTCGACCATAGTGCGCGACGCCTCGATCGTATCGAGTTCCCGCTCGATGTCGGCGAGACGCGCCGAAGCCGCCTCGGCCTCGGGCGTGCCGTCCTCGAGTTCGGTCTCAAGTTCGCGGATGAGCGCGTCGCCCTCATCCGAGAGACTATCGACGCGCTCCTGCTCGTCCTCACTCAATTCGCGCAGCGGCGGATGGTATTCGTGGAGCTGGCACTCCATATCATAGGGCACATGCGTCGCGAGAACCGGCGTCACGAACGCCAGCTTCTGTTCGGCAGCGAGCGCTTCCGCGGCCGCTTCAAGCTTCTGGGCGGCCAGCTGCTCGATGAGCTCCACGTCGATCCAGCTCTCGTCCACATCTTCACCGAACAGGTCGCGCTCGATCCGGCCGCCCGCGCCGACATAGGCCTCGCGGCCGACGAACCGTGCCTTGGCGTCGGTCGCCTTGACCGTTCCGTTGAGGAGCGCACGGCGGATATTGTCGGGATTGTCGCCATAATAGGACCGGCTCATGCTCTCGAACACGCGCGCCTGCCGATCGACGTCGGGCGTGACAGCATAAGCCTGGGCGACCCCCAGAGTGATCTCGCCCGCCGCCAGCGCCGCGAAGACGAGAGGAGCCAGTTCGGCAAGCCGTACCCGCTGCTCAACGAAGCGGGTCGTGACGCCGAAACGTTTCGCCACATCCTCGGCGCTCGCGCCCTTGTCGAGGAAGTGCTTGAAAGCCGAGCACTCATCCGCCGGATTCATCGCTTAGGTCATGTGTCAACTGTCCTGTGAAGCATTTTCTGTCGGATATCCGTCAGTTTTTAGCCTTGACGTCGGGTGACACTGTCCTTCGAGGTTTGGCTGTCGTTGGCACGGCGCGGAGCGCCGTGTCACGCTCGGCGATCAGCCGAGCGTTGTGACGCTGGTGGCGGTGCGCTTCCGCTTCGGCTGTGAGGGCGCGCTGCAACAGCAGCGCGTTTTCGCTGACCAGGCGACGCTGCTCCTGCTTCATGGTGCGGATGAGATCGTGCAGTTCTTCGAGCTTGCCCTGCCAGGTCGTCACCGGTTTGATGGGGTCGCCGCGGATGGCGTGAAGGTCGTCGATGATAGCACGATGGTTGGTATAGATCGTATTGCGCGCAACCCCGGATTCGCGCGCGAGGGTCGCGACGGTAAGCGTATAGCCGCGCTGATGCAGCGGGTGGACCGGGCATCCCTTGCGCAGCCGTTCGAACGCGGCGTTGAGCCGTTCCTGGGTCTGCTGGAGTCGCTGTTCATGTCGACCGGGTTGCCTGGGCATCGGATTATTCCTCAACGAGCTGGGTGAGGATGCGATCGCATTCGGCGACCCTGGCTTCGGCAAGTGCACGACTGCCGGCATCGAGCACCGGCTGTTCGAGCAGTTTCAGATTGCGGGCACGCCGCATTTCCCACACGGGCCGATGTCGGGGCGTGACCGCGAAGTTGGCACAGGTCGAGCAAGTCGTCTCAGTCCTCAGCACCGGATTGGGGCCGGCCTCGCCGCCAAAGCATGCCGAGGTCTCGGGGCGATAGACGCAGTAGCCCCAGTCGCACACGCCGAGCCGCAGATCGGTTTCTGCCATGAGGAAGTCCACATACGCCTGCACGTCGCCATCCCGGGTGCAGCCGCGGAACGCGGATCGCGCCGCAATGACGCGCCCGGCCTTACCGCCGAGCGCCGATGCGGTCAGCATCTCTTCCAGCGCCGCTCGGGTTTCCTCCTGGGCATGGCGGTCGATCAACTCGTCGAGCTGGAAGTCGGTGCCGACGTAGCCGCTATCGGTCATCGCGCGCGTCACATGGCCAAGGTGCGCCTGGAGCGCGGCAAGCCCCGTGCGGTCGCGCTTGCCGACGAACCGCGCGAAGGTCTTGCGGCCCTGATGCGTGTTGAGGTGCCAGGGCTTGCCCTCGTACAGCGGCAGGCCGATGAACGGCGCGAACAGATCGTTGAGACGACGCAGCACTGTGTTTGTGACCGGCAGATCTATCTCGACGGCCGGACCGATGAGCCCGGTGCTCGATGTGATCAGGAACAGTTCCTTGCGCCCCGATCGGTGCCGCAGTCTCTCAGTGAGCTGTTCCATCACCGCGATCGCGCGCACGACCGGCTCGGGTGCCACCCAGCGATGCGTGTCACCTTGATGGCTGCTGCGCGAGGTTTTATAGATGTGGCCAGCAAGATAGGCGAACCGTTCGTCACCCGTGCCGGACGGATGATATTCGATGCAGCCGGTTTCTAGCCCGAGGATCTCGGAGATGCGCGCGCCGACCAGCCAGGCGATCGTCACGAAGCAGGCATCGTAGAGCCGGTCGGTAAGGTAGCGCACCGTCTTGGTGCTTGTCACTGGCGTTGGATGCCACGGCGCATCCTCGCCGGGCAACACCTGGAACTGGAACGATGCGATCGCCTCGGTGACCCGGAAGCCGGCCTTGCTGGGCGAGAGTCCAGATCCGAGTGCCGCGTCATAGACGGTTTGCGCCTCGCCTTGCAGGACGATGATGTCATCGGCCGCCGGCCCGATCAACCGCAACGCCGAGGACAGCAGCGGTACGGCGATCACATCCGGTGTATAGGGCAGCCAGCCCCGACGGGGCCTGGAGAACATATTTGTTGCGCCCGGGAACGGATCAGCGATGGTGACCTCCGGGTAGCGTGCGCCTTGCAGATAGATCAGCATGAGCAGGCTGCGATAGTGGTGGAGCGTCCCCGCCGCGAGCGGCTCACCCTTGGGATTGCGGCGCTGAGCCACTGTTTCCATGAACCGTTCGCTCGCTTTCCGGTCAAGTTCGGCGAACCGGCGATAGCCCTGATCTGCCATCCAGCGGATCAACAGCCGCAACCCGGTGAACAGCCGCACCAGCGTGCCGTCATGGACGTGCCGCCGCCCCGGCGGAGGATCGACCTTGATGCTCCACAATAAGGTTTTAGCTGCCGCCCGCCAAACCAGGAAGGGAGGGTCAATGAACCGCCCGGTTGAGACCGTAAAGTCCCAGTCGAGGGAGTAGTCGCTGCGATTGCTGCCGGGCCGGATGCCGTCGAGGTGCCAGATGTCGTCGCCGAACCGCGAGCGCGACGATATCGCAATGTCGGGCGTGAACGCTGCCGCCTGGGTGAGCACAGCGTTCATTCCAGCACCGGCAAGGCAGGCAGCCCCGCCATGATGGCACGGGCGGCATCGTGCAACTCGCTCGGGAAGTCGGGAAGGATGTCACTCGTGAGGATGCGATAGCTCTGCGCGTAGATCAGTGTCCAGCGTGCCGGATCGATCCGTGCCCGTGCTTCCTCCAACGCCGCGATCGCCTGGAGGATTTTCGCCAGATGCTCGGCATCGAGTGGGATCACCAGACCTGGGCAACGCAAGCACGCCCCAAGCCGCGAACAGGGTTTACCCGGCCTGTCACCGCCGAGCAGGTTCAGGCAGTCATGCCCGAACGGCACGCTCGCGGGCATTGCCGCCGGCGTGGATTCGGCCACGCCATTTCCCCCCATCACCCATCCGATCATCAGCGCCTGCCCGCGGGCGATCGTCTCTGCCTGGATGCGCGCCGCCTCCGGCCCGCGCACATAGCGTTCGGTGGTGTCGATGCGCGCATGGTTGAGCAGCGCCTGCGCCGCGATCAGGTCACCTTGGCTTGCAGTATAGACCTGTGTCGCGGCGCTGCCGCGCAGGAACGCCACCGCAAAATCAGGCAAGGGCTCGCGCCATCGCTCAGGTGCGGCCCGGTTCCAGATCGCGATCCGCTCATTGGCGCGCGCGATGAACCGCTTGATGCCGTTTCCCAGCGTGCTCATCGTCACCACGGCCACGTTTTTCTTCTTCTCGCTTTTGGTCAGGAACAGAAGGTCACGATCTGAAGCCCGCGCCTGGATGGCAAGCGGGGCCGTCATCGCGATAAGTCGGTCGACCAGATGAGGCGCGGCATAGGGCCGCCGGCGATCGAACGAACGACGCTGCGCGCGTTTCACCTTCACCCCGGCACGCGGCTTACCCCAGTCGATCATCACCCGATGTTCGTCGAGCGGGTGCGGACTCTGGCAGTCACGCCGCAAGCGCCGCAACGGGTCGGGATTGGCAGCGGTCTGGATCGCCACTGCAAGGAAGAAAGCCGGCAGATATTCCATCGTCAGGTGGAGGTAGCTGCCAACCACGCGCAGACCGCCCATCCGGGTAACGGGCGATCGGCGGATCTTCACCTCATGTCCTGCCGGCATAACGCCATCGCCGGCCCTGGCGATTGAACGCACCATGCGGCAAAGTTCCGGGTCAACGCCTTCCACGCGGCCGTGCGTTTCCAGGATCCGGCGCCCGATCTGGAACCGCACCCATGCCTCATCGATCTCTTCGTAGGCAGCCTGGAGGATGCTTTTGAGCATTGCCTCGCTGAGCTTGGGGCGCGGCGTTGGCGAACGATTGGGCCAAGGATTGTAAGGGAAGTCGATCCGGCTCGTCAGGCGCTCTGGTGCGTGCCGCTTGGTCCAGTCGATCAACTGGCGCAGCACAGCCAAAGTGTTGGCTTTCGAAGATGAGCTCCAGTGCTTTCCGTCGGCTCCTGTCTGACGGTCGAGCCAAGCTCGGTAGCGCCCAACCATTGTCGATGTGACGTCGGCCACGCCGGCAATGGCATTCTCTTGCTGCGCGAAGGTGGCAAAGACGCGAAGCGAGCCGTAAAAGTGCCGCCGCGTTTCCGCTGTTAAGCCCGCGCAACGTCCTCGGAACGCTTGCGCCAGCAGCGCCGTCACATCACCTGGAAGCCCGAGCTTTTCCAGGTCGAACCGCTTGTCCACCTCGCCCCAGGCATCGCGGAATAGGACGATGGTGTCGCTCGTCTTCCGCGTCGCCAGGCGCCGATCGATGGGCGCACGCCTAACCATCATCGATGAGCGCGCCGTAAAGCCAGGCGACGCTCTCCTCCAACTCGGCCGCGTGCATTTCCACGCAGCGCAGATAAATGGCGGTGCTGGCGATCGACCTGTGTCCGAGCAATACCTGCACCACCTTGAGCGGATTGATCTCCGGTGTCGTGCGCGCCTGCCGCTGGAGCTGCGCCAGCATCGTCATCGCAAAACAGTGTCGCAGCCAATGGCCGGTCCCAATCACGCCGGCAGCCTTGAACGCCGTCCCCATCGCGGCCGTGAACCGGGCAGCACTGACCGGACCCCCGCGGCTCGTCAGGAACAGCGCCGATGGTGCAGGCCAAGACCGATCGGCACGGCGCAACCGCCGGATCAGCGGCCCGCGAACCTCGTCGATATAACGGTGGGTGGCATCGAGCAGCCGTATCGGCGGATAGACCGTGCGCGGATAGCCGCCCTTGGTGATGCGCAGTCCGATTCCGATCAGCGGATGCTCATCCGCGTCAAGATGGGCGGTCTCCGGAATCTGGAACAACTTCAGCGCGCAAAGCTCCTTGCGGCGTATTCCGGTCACCAGCGCCCAGCTGGCCATCAGGTCGTAAGGGGGCGCCAGCGCGCTAAACAGCCGGCGAAGCTGATCGGCACGCAGCGCACGGGGCAGCCGCTCAGCCTCCGAGACGGTCAGCGCATTGGCCGTGACGACACCGGGGCGCACGTCGAGGTGCGCGAGCATCGACTGCCGCCGATGCAACACACGAACGTCGATGTAATGGAACGGCAGTTCCGCGATCCAGCCCCGTTGGTGCGCCCAGCCATAAAATCGACAGACCGTACGCACTCGGTCGTTAATCGTCGAACGCGCATAGGGCCGCTTCGTGTGCGGGCTCGGGCATTCCAGCATCCGGTTGCGCCAAGCCGCTATCTCCCGTTCGCCGACCCCGTCCCAAGCGATCCGCGATTGTTCCAGGCTGTCGAGCCAGTCATGCAGATGCTCGCCATAGGTGCGGATCGTCTCGGCCGCGTGGCTGCGCCCCGGGATGGTCGCCAGTTCGTGCAGATACGCGAAGGCAGGCTCGATGATCGCCATTCCCTCATCGACAATGATCGGGAAGTTCGCCGGGATGTCGCCATAGCCCGGTAGCGCTCTGACGATACACGCCATCTGTCCTCCGTGGCGCGTCGCGCGCGCCCGATAGCAGGACAGCCTATTGCCGATCAGAGCCCATAATTACGCTCAAAAGGACAGATTCTGCCCCGTTCTTAAATGTGCTGCGCGCTCAGGCGCGCCAGTAAATCCACCAGACGTCCGCGTGACGGACTCGCAACGCTGATCCCGCACCGCAGAATACCACAACCGCCGCGCAAGTGCTTGTTCCAGGCCGCCCGCCGCCAGCTCTTTGGGTAAGCGCTGCGGGCGGCCTGGAACAAGCACACTGCTCTGTAATCTTTCCTATCGAAGGACACTCTGGAAACATGACCTAACATCGCGACGCGGTGGAAATTCTCGGCAAGGCTCGCTTCGGCCGATCCGGCATCATCCTCGAGCACCAGCACCTGAACCTCATGGTCCCCGGCAAGCCGGCCTGAATCGATCAGGCGCTGGAGCGCCCGCAAGCGGCGGCCACCCGCCTTGACGGTGAAATGTCCTGCCTTCTTGAGCGGCGTGACCACGAGATTCTGCAACAGGCCATGCGCGGCGATATTGTCGGCGAGGCTGTCGAGGTCGGCATCGCGATTGGATTTGCGGACATTGTCCTTCGAGAGCGAGAGGTTCTTGACCTTCACGGACTGGATCATCGGTTGTCTCCTTCGAGGGTTGCGCCGACCTCGTCGGCCGGCTTGAGCCACTCAGGCCCACCCGGCCGAAGGCCCCCTCCCCTCTCTTCGGTCGCTTGGCGCGGCCGCGGGTCAGTCCGTGATCCTGGCGAGGATCTCGAGGGCGCGGCTCGGGGGAACGAACAGCCGCGTGCGGTGCTGGATGATCTCGGTGAAGCAGCCCGCCGCCTTGAGATGCGGCAGCGCCTCGGGCTTCCAGTCCAGCAATTCGAGGCGTTGATCGCCGGCGACCAAGGCGCGCTTCAGCCGCAGCGCTCCGATCGGCATGATCTCGCCCGAGGTACGGACGTGCTCGACCCGCGCGCCGAGGTCGATCTCGACATGGGCCGCGATGCCGAATGCGCTGGCAATCCGCTCAACCAGCGGCGCCGGAATAAGACGCCCGAGAAGCGATTGGCCGTCATCGCTCGTCAGCCGCCAGACCTGGACATGATCGTCGGGCAGCTTGCCCCACACCGGAAGCAGCAGGCCAGTGACCAGATAGATGATCTGCGTGCGCGTCTGCGCCGCCATTGCGTCGCATTCAGCCTGCCAGGCTTCGTCGAAGCTCGCGCGATCCACGTCGGTCCAATGGGTTTCGGCGAAGAGGTCCTGCCGGTGCCGTTCGGTGCGCGTCGGCCGCACCAGCTCGTAGCGGCGCACGGTCCGTCCCTCTTCGTCCGTCAGCGAGAAGGTCGGCCGGCAAATGGCGGCCTTGCCGGAACGCGGGTTGATCAATCGGCGCGCTTCCGGGTCGGCGAGAAGCCAATGCGCTCGTTCCAGGGTCAGTGGCCGATATCGTTCCTCGGTTTCGATGCGCAGGATTTCGGTTTCGGCGCCGCTCACGGGATCGCGCCGGATCACCGTCCGGTCGAGGATCGAAATACGGTCGGCCGCGATCGTTTCGACGCCAAGATCGAGGGTGCCGGCCTCGCGTGCCTTTTCCACCCGTGCTTCGATCAAGCCGAGATATTCGTCGAAGATCGCGTTCTGCAGGTCGATGCGCAGCGCCAGGATGCGGTTCAACCACCGCTGGATCGTGGGCAAGGTCTCGGTGAGCCCCCCGCCCTCCCCGGCCAGGTTCAAACCGGTGAGCGCCTGGAACTGATCGAAGTGGACCGATTGGAGTTTTGCCTGGAACAGCAGGCGAAACCACTGGTCGAGCGATTCCCGCGCGAAGTCGGACTCCAGATTGTCGCGGGGGTCGAAAAGTCCCTGCCCGCCGGTCTGGCGTTGGCCACGGGTCAGCGCGCCCAGGCTGTCGAGGCGCCGGGCGATGGTCGAGATGAACCGCCGTTCGCCACGGCAATCGGTGGAAACGGGCCGAAACAAGGGCGGGCAGGCTTGGTGGGTGCGGTGCGTGCGGCCCAGCCCCTGGATCGCCGCGTCCGCGCGCCAACCGGGCTCGAGGAGATAGTGAATGCGGCGGCTCTGATTGGGCGCGTCGAGGCTGGCGTGGTAACTCCGCCCCGTGCCGCCGGCGTCGGAGAAGATCAGGATGCGCTTTTCGCCGCGCATGAAGATGTCGGTCTCCGCGGGGTTCGTGCGCGCGCTGCGCCGTTCGATCCGCTGACGGCCGTCGGCATCGACGACGATCCGCCGGCTGCGGCCCGTCACCTCGGCCACAGCCTCCGTCCCGAAATGCCCGATTATGTGATCGAGCGCCGAGCCGACGACCGGCAGCGCACAGAGTTGCTCGAGGAGCTGGTCGCGCATGGCCATCGCTTCCCGGCACAGCACGGGCTGCCCGGCCTCGTCGATCATCGGTTCCGAGCGCACCGTGCCGCTATCGTCGGTATAGGTGCGCATCTGGCGCACGGGAAAGGCCGCGGTCAGATAATCGACCAGGAATTCTTTGCAGTCGAGATTTATGTCGAGCGTTCGCGTGCAGGCGCAGATTTGCGAGATGAGGACATCGATTCTACTCCGGATAATTAAGGTGGATGGAGATGTGCGGAGGCACGAGATCTCTGGGACTATGCTCGT
>QFCS01001211.1_pt1 | contig 26598 bp, 29 predicted proteins | sample 3576561 | NCBI WGS metagenome assembly QFCS01 | reverse complement strand
CGGACAGGACGGTCAGGGGCAGTCCTGTCCGGTCGCTTCGGGAGGGGCCGGGCCGGATCAGCCGCCGGCAGCGAGTGCGGCGCGGATCTTGGCGGCGCTGCCCTGGTAGACGGTGGTCTCCAGGACGGCGGAGTTGTTGCCCGCGTCGTCGTAGACCGGGTGGCCGGCATCGAGGTCGACCGCCCAGTTCAGCGAGCCGAACGGGCCGCAGCCCTGGGCGCCGGGCAGGCGCCAGGCGTTGTCGACGACCTCGAGCCCGTTGATCTTCACCAGCCCGGCGAGTGCCTGGCTGTAGTCGAAGGCGCCCTTGTTGCCGGTGATCGGCTGGTTGGGTGCGGGCGGAGTGGTGGTGCCGGTGGTGAGCTTCAGCTTGATCGGGTCGTTGGTCCCGCCGATGGAGCACCCGGGGCCGAGGGCACTGAGCACGTCGGTGAACGGGTTGGTGACCTTCGCGCGCAGGTCGAGCTCGAGCACGGGCGCATTCGTGGTCGTGGTGAGGTTGCTGAGGGCCAGCTTGGGCAACCCGACGGCGGTCGGGGTGATGTACGCCGACAGCGGGAACACGTCGGTCCACGGCATGTGCAGGAGCCCGCCGGGCAGCTTCATGGCCGGGGCGCTGAGCACCGGAGCGCCGTTGGCAGGCGCCACCGAGATCGAGCTCTTGGTGGCGAAGTCGGGCTTGGTGCCGAACTGCAGGACCATCGGGCTGGGGGCGGTGATGCCCCGGAAGAGCCCGGCGTCCATCGAGGCCGCCGCGACCTCGATGTAGTAGCAGGAGGTGACGGCCGGATCCTGGACCGGACAGTCGGCGAACTTGGCGAGCGCGGGCGGCAGCTCGTCGGCCTGGGCGGGGGTGGGCGTCGACACGGCCAGCGAGGTGGCGGCCGCGAGCGCCCCGACGGCGCCGAGGAGGCGCCGCGACCGGCGGCCGGGACGGTGATGGGTGGGCAGATGCATGACAGACTTCCTTCGTCGTTCGGATGGATGCTGATCCGCCGCGGCGCGCTGCGTCGCGGTGAGTCCGGGCGGCGGGTGGACTTGTCGGCCGGGCCGCGAAACCAACGGCCGGCAAGCCCACCCTCCCGGAGGGCCGTACCGGGCTAGGTGCCTACGGCACGTACACCAGGTACGGGTGGTTGCTGGTGTTGCCGACCTCCCACACCGTGCCGCTCGCCGCCTGCAGCAGCGCGTCCGTGCCTGCGGGCGAGCACTGGCTGTTGTCGAGGCCGAACATCGGCGTCGACGTGCTCGCCACCGTCCCGGTGGTGCCGTTGTAGGTGCCGTTGGCGGTCACCGCAGCCGTCGGTCCGGTGATCGTGCACAACCCGTCCGCGTCCTCACCCGGGAGGTTGAGGGCCGTCCCGGCGATCGAGTTCGCCGGCACCGTGATGGAGCCGGTGAACGGGCCGTAGTTCGGGCTCGGGCTGGTGCCGGTCGGCGTGGTGAGGTTGAACGTCCACACCGAGCCCGGCGTGGCCCGGACCCGCACGGCACCGCCGGTCACGTCCTCCGTGCAGGTCCCGTTCTCCGGCGCCAGGTTGTCCGGCGGGTCGAAGGAGAGACTGATCGTCCCGCCCGGGGCCGCCGTCGGTGCGTCGGCCGGCGCCGTGTAGGTCAGGCCCTGGTTGATCGTGCAGGTGATCGTCGCGATGTTGCCGTTGTAGGTGCCGGTGAACTCGATCGAGCCGGTGCCGGTGAAGGTCTTGCCGCTGATGTCGACACCGCCGACCGCACCGTTCCACTGACCCGGCTCCGGGTCGGCCTGCGCCGGCACGATGGCCATCGCGCCGAGGGCGGCACAGGCGAGACCGGTCGCTCCTGCTCGCAGAGATGACTTCAACATGTTCTCTTCCTCTCTCTTTCATCATTCGACCTGTGCCGAATGAAACTTGCGGCCTCCGCTTGGAGCGAGCCGACAGCCCGCGCGCCGAGAAACCCGTCAGTCGAAGCCGAACCCTGATGGCACGCCCCTCGTGAGGCCGATCTCGTCGACGGAGATATCGACGGAACTCTGAACAGCACCGGGCACGGTCGGCGCGCCGGGCTTCGGCTTTCCCACATAGGACGCCGCCGCGGTCGTGATGACGTCCTGAGCCGTTCCGTTGTCCAGCGGAAGGAGTGCATTCCCGTACGTCGCCGGCGACGAGCACTTCTCGCCCCTCGGCTCCGGAAAGACGATGTCGACAGCACCTAGTACTCCCGCGCCTCCTTCCACCGCACCGCTCAGTCCTCGCGTGGGCAGGTAGTGGCGGTCGGGCGGATCGGCGTCGATGACGTACTCGGGCCGATAGACGTCCGACTTACCGTCAGCCCAGAGCGCGGGATCGGCGGAGAAGGGGCTGGTGACGCGGGCGTACCGCGTGGGAAGGCTGGCCCGCTCCGTACGGAGACCGAAGTCAGCCTGTACCTGACAGATGTTCGCGCGTCCAGCGGCGGTGACGACGGCGAGCTCCAGCTTCAGCGGCACTTCCGCGGAGACCTCCAGCGAGCCGTCGCTGCTCAGTCCGGTCAGCCGTGCCAGCGCCGGACCCGTCGGCCACGCGTCCACGAAGAGATCACCCGACCGGGAGAACGGGAAGATGAGCTGCCGATAGGGAACTCCCGGCGGATAGGTCACCCCGTTCCACGTCGTTCCCTTGGGATACCTGGCCGTAAGCGTCTGAAACCCTCGGGCTCCCGGGCAGATCGTCACGCCGTCATCGGGAATAGTCATCTCCATGCTCGGCAGCGCCACCCAACCGGTGACCCACCCCGACAAGCCGAAGTACCCGGACTTGAAGGGAAAGTGCCCGGCCCTCAGCGCCAGTTGCGAATAGCCACCGAGCGCGCGTCCGTCGGTGAGTGCCATCCTGAAGGGGACCCGGTAGCCTCGGTCATCTCCACTGTCGGAGGCCTCGGGAAGTGGCGGGGCAGCGCAGTTCACCCCGCCCGTGCGAATGTCGGCGCCGCTCTCGAATCTCGTCGTGTCTGCCATCGCGGGAAGGACGAAGGGTTCGGCCGGGTCACCGGACACCGCCACCGAGGAGACCGTCGATGACGGCGACATATCCGTCACGCTCGACGGAGACGACCCCTGCCCGCTGAGCACTGCCGCGACGGCGAAGAGGCTCGTGCCCACGACGGTCCGGCGGATGTGGCGGTCGATCGTCCGAGTCCTCCCGGCGGGCGGCACGGCTGCGCCGGCCAGGATCGTGGGTCTCCTCATCGTGGTTCTCCTTCTGATGGGTTGCGGAGGGTGCGGTGCGCGGTCACACGGGGTCCTGGTAGACGGCGACCTTGCCGTCGAGATCGACGACGACGTCGGTGTAGGGCAGGCCGGTCAGGTCGGCCAGGCCGGCGGGAAGGTCGCCGGGGCACAGCCGGCCGGGGTTGGCGATCGTCCCCACGGTGAGGCCGTCGCCTTTCAGCGACGCCTCCCCCTCCCACGGCGGGCTGCGCAGCGGCCCGGTGACGACCGAGCGTGCGCGGCCGGTGAACGGGATCGCGCACTCCAGGCCGAAGACGCCGGCCCGCCCCTCCATCACGAGGTTCAGGTCGAGCTCCAGCCCGTCCTCGGAGTCGCCGGTGCACGGGATGGCCGACACCGTCGGCCGGGCCTGCAGCTCGACCGGGACCTCCAGCGGCTTGCCGGGGATGAGATCGAGGGTGGCGCGCAGGGAGGTCACCCTCACCCCGTCGGCCGGAACGCGGAGCTCCGCCGACACCGGGCAGGAAGTACCTGCGGGGCTGGCGACGAGCCGGATGATGCCGCACACGCTGATGTCGAGGTCGTCCAGCGTCAACGGCCCCGCCTCGATCGAACCCTCCTCGAAGCGCGCGACGAAGCCGTACTCCGTCGGCGGCGGGTTCGGCGTCGGGCGGCAGCTCGATGGAACCTGCGGCGCCGCGGCGCGCGCCGACGGCGCGGCGTCGCGGACCGTCGGCGACGAGGGGCCGGCATCGGCGGGCAGCACCATCAGCACTCCTGCCGCCACGAGCCCCGCCACCAGCGCCGTACGACGCCCCCCGGGCCGCGCGCTCCGCGTCGCGCTCCGGGTCCGGCTCTCGGGAAGGTCGGTCATCGCTGTCTCCTCAGTCCGGGCCGCGCTGCAGCAGGCGCGGCCCCTGGTCGCAGGCGCGCGGGTCCGCGCCGCCTTCGGTGTCCGGCAGCCCCAGCGGGCGGTAGCTGCACATCGGCTGGCCGACGTTGATGGTCAGCTGCCCGCGCAGCGCCTCGCCGCTGGCGACCTTGCTCAGGTCGGTGGTGACGCGCGGGAGCAGGTCGAAGAGCACCCCGATGGCACCGGCGTTCTGCCGCAGTGCCGTGCCGACGGCGCCGGCTCCCGACAGCAGCTCCCGGAACGGTCCGCTCTGGGTGCGGACCAGCTCCTCGATGGCGGTGGCGGCCTCGCCGCCGTCGCGCAGCAACGTCTCGACGTCCTCGTCCTCGGCGGCGAGCTGCTCGGAGAGCACGTCGAAGGCGCCGACGATCTGGGCCAGCTCCTCCTGGGTCGCGTTGCCGGTGCGCAGCACCGCGAGCCCGTCGGTGATCAGCGCCTGGGTGCCGGGGGCGGCGGCCGTCACGGCGTTCATCAGCCGCTGCCCGGCGACCACGAGCATGCGCAGCTGCGGCGCGAGGCCGCTGAACCCGTCGGCGAGCAGGGTCTGCAGGGTCTCGATGTCGGCGGGGTCGATCGAGCGGAGCAACCGGCTGCCGCTGGCGAGCGCGTCGCTGACGTTGGTCGGCACCGAGGCGGAGGCGATCGTGTCGCCGTCGCCCAGCACCGGCTCGGCGGCCCCGGAGGGGACCAGGTCGACGTACGCCTCCCCCAGGGCCGAGAGCATCCGCACCCGCGCGTCGACGGCGGCGGGGATTTCCTGGTCGGTGGTGAGCCGCAGCTCCAACCGCACCCCGCCAGGGCTGACGGCGATCTCGGAGACCCGCCCGACGGTCACCCCGCGGTAGGTCACCTCGCTCTCCTCGAACAGACCCGCCGAGCGCGGCACCTGCGCGGAGACCCGCACGTCGTCGTCGAAGGGCGCCCAGCGCACCACCTCGAAGCCGATGTAGTAGATGCCGAGCAGCGTCCCGACGACGATCCCCAGGATCCGGGGCAGCAGCGACGCCCTGCTCACGGCTGCCTCCCCGACTCGACCGGCCCCAACGGGGTCATCACCGACCGGGCCGCCGCGCGCGGGCGGATCGTCCCGCTGGCCGTCGACGGCGTCGAGCTGACGTCCAGTTGCGCCACGATCGAGGTGCGGGCGTAGCCGTAGCGGGTCACCTCCGGCACCTGCTCGGCGAACACCTTCAGGTTCCGCAGGACCGGACCGATCAGGTCTCGGGCGTCCACGATCTCCTCCATCGTCGGGGCCAGGCGCTCCAGCGCCCGTACCGTCTGCCTGCCGCTGCGCGTGATCACCGCGTTGCCGGCCTTGCCGAGCTCGTCGAGCCCCTTCAGCAGCGTCGTGAAGTCGTCGTTGAGGTCGGCCAGCACCCCGATCGCCGGAGAGATCTCCTCGATCCCCTTCGCGATCACGTCGTCGCCCTCGCCGAGCTGCTCGGCGAGACGGGCGGCCTGTCGCAGCGCCCGGTCGATCGGCCCGAGGCCGCCGGCCAGCAGCTCCGAGGCCTTCTCCAGCCGCTCCAGGAGCTGGCGCACCTGCACCTGGTTGCCCGAGAAGACGGCGTTCAGCTCGCGCGAGATCGTGTTGATGTCGCCGATCCCGCCGCCGGTCAGCACCGTGGCGAACGCCCCCAGCGTGTCCTCGACGGTGGGCGCCGCCGCCGTGTCCTCGACCGCGATCCGGTCGCCGTCGCGCAAGGGCGGCCCGCCCTCACTCTGGCGGCGCACCTCGACGTACTGGTCGCCCAGCGGGTTGTCGAAGCGCACCTCCACCGTGGTGCCCTGCGGGATCTCGACGTCCTCGAGGAAGCGCAGCTCCACCTCGGCGGAGTAGCCGTCGACCCGCATCTCGCCGACCTCGCCGACCACCCGCGCGCCGTCGCGCACCTCGGCGCTGGCGGGCAGGTTGAGGACGTCGTCGAAGGTCGCCGTCACGCTGTACGTCGGCTCGTCGAGCCCGCCGGGCTTGGGCATCTGCTGCAGGCTCAGCCCGCAGCCGGACAGCCCCAGCGCCACCGCGGCGCCGACTCCCAGCACGCCGGCGCTCCTGCGTCGTGCACGGTCCCTGCCGCTCATCGCCACCTCACTTCCCCAGTCCCTGCAACGCCCGGAACGTCCAGGCGCTCGCGTCCGGCGCACCCTTCGGCTTCGCGAAGCCGTCGAGCCAGCGATCCGTCGCGCACGCGAGGTCGACGACGTCGCGCTCGCTCTCCTTCTGCGTCAGCGCCACCGCCATCAGCCGCAGCAGCCGATCGCCGCAGACCTGCCGGCCGACCCCGGCTCCGCGCACCGGGTTCAGCCGGGCCCGGACGGCCAGGCCCTCCGGCGTACGCACGACGGTCTCGCCGAGGTTCGCCGTGGCCAGCGGCAGCCCGCGCATCAGCCGGCGCAGCGAGCGCTGCTGCTCGCCGACCTCGCCGGCGACCTTCGACAGGCTGGTGATCGAGCCGGCCAGCTCGTCCTTGTTCTCCCGGACGAACAGGTTGAGCTCGGCCAGCAGGTCCTGCAGGTTCCTCAGCACCGCCGTCACCTGCGGGGCGTCGCCGGCGAGACCGCCGCTGACCGCCGCCAGGTTCTCCGCCAGGCTGCGGTAGCTTGTGCTCGCCTGCTTCGCCGCCGTCGTCAGCTCCCCCAGGTCGGTGAGCCCCGACGTCAATGCCTCGTCGTCCTGCGCGACGGCGTCCAGCGTCGTTCCCAGGTTGCCGACGAGCTCGTTGATCGTGCCGCCCTGCCCGCCGAAGGTCTCCGAGAGCGCCCCGAGCATCCGCGACAACGCTCCGTCCTCGTTGGCGCCCTGCGGCCCCAGCAGCTGCGAGAACTCGTCGAGGTTGTCGATGATCTGGTCGACCGACTGCGGGACCACCGTGCGCTCCAGCGGAATCGCGTCGCCGTCGCCGAGCCGCGGACCCGTCCCGCCGTACGCCGGAGCGAGCTCGAGGAAGCGGTCGTTGACCGCGTTCGGGGCCATGAGGAACGCGCTCACGTCCGCCGGCACCGGGTGGTCCTCGCTGACCTCCACCTCGACGCGGACGCCTTCGACGCCCGGCTCGACCGCGGTCACGCGGCCGACCTTCACGCCCAGCACCTTCACCACGTTGCCGGGGTAGATGCCGGGTGCCTCCGCGAAGGTCGCGCTCAGCCGGTAGGTGCCGGGGCCGCCGGTCACCCGCACGACCATCAGCACCGCGCCCACGAGCACGAGCAGCACGCTCGCCACGACGGCCGTCCGGCCCCACCTGCTGCCCACCGCGCCCTGCAGGCCTCGGTGCTTGGTCACGTCACGTCCTCCGCGGCGGCTCACGGCCGGCACCCCACGTCGGGGTTCTTCGCGTCGGGGAAGGCCCCCGGCTCCGCGCACTCCTGGATCAGGGCGTCGGGCACCAGCCCGTTCGGCACGACGACGTCGACGAAGCGGCCGGTGCCCGTGGCGCGGGCGATGTTGTCGCTGAGCTCGGCCATCGCCGGGATGGCGCGGCCGAGGCTCTCGTTCTCCTTCGCCAGCGCCTCGGAGATCTCCTCGATATTGCGCAGCATCGGACCGAGCTTGTCGCGGTTGACCCGCAGCACGTCCGAGAGCTGGGCGCTCAGGTCGGCCGTGCCACGCACCAGCCGGCTGATCGCCTGACGCCGCTCGCGCAGCACCTCCGTCAGGGCATCGCCCTGGGAGACGATGTTGACCAGGACGTCGCGGCGCTCGTTGATGATCGCGGCGAGCTCGCTGCCCGAGGAGATCAGCTCGCTGATCGACTCGGCGTCCTCGGCCAGGTTGCCGGCGAAGTCGTTCAGGCCGGTGAGCGCCCGCTGCACCGACGCCGCCGACGGCGCCGACAGCGTCTGCGTCATCACCTCCAGGGCCTCCTGCAGCCGCGGGATGTCGGTCTCCCCCAGCTGCCCCGAGGCCTTGCCGAGCTCGCCGAGCAGCGTGCGGCTGACGTGCGTGCGCTCGACCGGGATCGGCTCGTTCAGCTCGCCCGGACCGGCCGGCTCCAGCTCGAGGAACTGCGAGCCGAGCGGGTTCAGCACCTTCACCCGGGCCGAGGTGTCCTCGCCGAGCTCGACGTCCGGGTCGACCTCGAAGTCGACCCGCACCTCGTCGCCGACCAGCTCGATGCCGGTGATCCGGCCGATCCGCACTCCGCGCACCTGGACCGTCTCGGTGCCGCTGAGCCCCGAGGCGTTCGGCAGGAACACCGAGTGCTCCACCGTGCGGTCGATCAGCGGCAGCCGGTTCAGGTTGAGCGCCAGCAGTCCCACCACGAGCAGGATCGCGCCCGCGACGGCCGCGACCTTCAGCGGATCGCGGTCCGAGAGGCGGTAGTCGTCCAGGTCCAGATCGCGCAGTCTCATCGGCACACCTCCCCGACCGCGCCCCGGTCGCCGACCGCGCCCGAGGGCAGCACCAGCGACTTCGGGTCCTGCGGCGCCGGGAGGCCCGGCACCAGCGACAGGTTGAGCCGACCGGTCACCCGGAGCTCGAGGTTGCACAGATAGACCTTCACGAAAGCTCCCGAGTCGGCGATCCGGTTGAGCGCGTCGACCGTCTTCGGCACGTCGCGGATGAGCGCGTTGATCTCCTCGGAGCTCTCCGTGAGCACCGAGGACGCCTCCGCGACCCCGGTGACGCTCCGGTCGATCGCCTGGCGTGCCTCGCGGGTCAGCCCCGCGGCGTCCTCGCCGAAGTCGGCGAGGCCGTCGATGGCCGAGGCGAGCACCACCCGTTGGTCGCCGAGGTCGCCGACCACCGTTCCGAAGTCGTCGATCATGGTGCCCAGCGCCTCCCCCTGCTCGTTGACGCTGGTGAGCAGGTCGGCGAGGTTCGTGATGACCGTGGAGACCAGCTCCTTGCGCCCGGCCAGGTGGGTGGTGATGGTGCCGACCTGGTCGACCAGGTCGCTCACCGTGCCGCCGCTGCCCTGGAAGATCGCGATGATCGACGAGGTCAGCTCGTTGACCTGGCCCGGGTCGAGGGCGTCGAAGAGCGGCTGGAAGCCGTCGAAGACCGCCGTCAGGTCGACCGCCGGCAGGCTCCGATCGGCCGGGATCGTGTCGCCGCTCCGCAACTGCTCGCCGAGCTCACCGGGCTCCCCCGACGCCGCCGGGGCGGGCGGCAGCAGCGCCAGGTAGCGGGTGCCGATCAGGTTCGCGTACCGCACCGCCGTACGGGTGCCGGTGTGCAGCGCCTGGTCCTCGTCGACGAGGAAGGTGACCCGCACCTGCTCGCCGTCCAGCGCCACGTCGGTCACCTGCCCGACGTCGAGCCCGGCCACGGCGACGCCGTCACCGGGCCGCAGGCCCGAGGCGTCCTCCAGCAGGGCGGAGTACTCCTCGCCGCCGCGCCGGCCCAGGTCCAGGACCGAGACGACGACGAACGCCGAGATCAGCACGGAGACGACCACGAAGGCCGCGACCGAGACCAGCAGCCCCCACGGGTGGGAAGGACGTGCGCTCGTCATCGGGTGCTCCCCTCGGATCGGCCGAGCGAGCACAGCGGCTGCGGGCAGCCCGTGTACGTCGGCGGGTTGGCGAAGCCCGGGCGGATCGCCCGGTTGAGCAGCCGAACGACGTCCTCACGGTTGCCGCCGCCCGCGGTCATCGCCAGGACCATGTCGGCCGGGTTGCGCACCGACAGCGCCGTCAACCGGATGTCCGGCAGGCCGTCCTCCAGCACCGGCGCCCACGCGTCGGCCCACCGCTCGAGCCCGCGCAGCAGCTTGGTGATCAGGTTCGGGCTCTGCGACAGCGCGCCGAGCAGCGCCACGGCGCCGTCGACGGTGTCGGCGTACGACGCGGTCGTGGCGCGCAGCAGGGCCGAGGACGTCGTCGCCAGCCGGCCGCCGTCGCGCACCAGCGCCTCGAACGCCTCGGCGTTGTCGGTGACCGTCTCCGCCGAGATCGTGGCGTTCTCGACCAGCGACAAGAACTCCGGCGTGATCTCGCTGAGCCCGCCCGCGAGCTTCGCCGCCTCCTCGATGTCCTTCACCAGCGTCGGCCACAGCGGCAGCATCAGGCCCAGGTAGTCGTTGGTCGCCACCAGCGTGCGGCCCAGCTCCTCCCCCTGCCCCTGCAGCGAGCCCGCCAGCCCCGACAGGCCGGCGTTCAACCGCGCCGGACTGACCTGGGTGAGCAGGTCGTTCAGCGAGACGAAGGTGCCCTGGAGCGACGGGGTCTCCGCGACGTCGTACGCCGGGATCACCGCGCCGTCGGCCAGGCCTGCGGCGCCCTCCTCGTCGGGGGCGAGCAGCTGGATGTACTGGTTGCCGAAGATGGAGACCGGGCCGACGGTCGCCACGACGTCGCGCGGCAGCCGGTCGATCCACCGCCCCTCGATCTCGACCTCGACGCGCGAGGCGCCGGCGCCGTCGGCCTCCACCTCGCTGGTCACGGTGCCGACCCGGACGTCGCGGTAGGTCACCGGGCTGTCCTTGGCGACCACGGTGCTGCGCGGCGGCAGCTCGACGGTCAACTGCGGGTCACCGGAGAAGACGCCGTTGAACTGGGCGACCACGAGGGTCGTGACCCCCAGCAGCAGCGCGCTGAACGCGGCCCCGAGCACGCTGAGCGCACGGGGGCGGCGGTAGAGCCGGTAGAGGTCCATCGCTACACCCGCACTCCGGTCGAGGTGCCCCAGAAGAGCAACGTCATCAACATGTCCGCGACCGCGATCGCGACGATGCTCGCCCGGATCGCCCTGCCCGAGGCCACCCCCACGCCCTCCGGCCCACCGCTCGCGGTGTAGCCGTAGAAGCAGTGGATGAAGGTGATGAGCAGGCCCAGCACCACCACCTTCAGGATCGACAGCAGCACGTCGGGCGCATCGAGGAAGAGATAGAAGTAGTGGTCGTAGGTGCCCGACCCCTGGCCCGCGATCAAACGGACCGTCAGCTCCGAGGCCAGGTAGGCCCCCGACAGCGAGACCAGGTACATCGGCACCACGAAGATGCTCACCGCGATCAGCCGCGTCGTGACGAGGTACTCCATGCTGGAGACCGCCATCGTGTCCAGCGCGTCGATCTCGCCGCTGATCCGCATCGCGCCGAGCTGCGCGGTGAACCGGCAGCCCATCTGCGCGGCCAGGCCGAACGCCGTGATCAACGGTGCCAGCTCACGGGTGTTGCCCACCGCGGCCAGCAGACCCGACAACGGAGCAAGGCCCACCACGTTCAGGCCCTGCAGGCCCTCCAGACCCAGCTGGATCCCGATCACCGCCGAGAGCAGGGCCGAGACGAACACCGTGCTCGCCGCCACCGTCAGCAGGCCCTTGCCGAAGGCGATCTCCGCCAGCAGCCGCCACACCTCGTGGCGGTAGCGGCGCAGCGCCAACGGGATCGTGACCACCGCGTGCACGCAGAAGAGCAGCATGGCGCCCTGGCGCTGCAGGTTGTCGCCCAGCGCGCGCGTCACGCCGCTGCCGAACCGGCCCGCCCGAGGAAGTGGAGAGGTCGTCACCGCGATCACCCCACCCTCGGCGGCGCGAGGGTCAAGAACACCTGACTGACCGCCAGGTTGATGACGAACAGCAGCACGCCCGTCACCACCACCGACCGGTTCACCGCATCGCCCACGCCCGCCGGTCCGTGCTGGGTGTTCATCCCCTGGTACGACGCCACCAGCGCCGCCACCACACCGAACAACGCCGCCTTGACCGCCGACTCGATCAGGTCCGCCGGCTGCGAGAACGCGCTGAACGAGTGCAGGAAACCACCCGCCGCGCTGTTCAGCAGGTACACCGCCGACAGGTAGCCCGAGATGATGCCCACGAAGGCCACCACGCCGTTCAGCAGCACGCTGACCACCACCGTCGCCAGGATCCGCGGCGCCACCAGTCGCTCCAGCGGATCGACCGCCATCACCCGCATCGCCGCGATCTCGCTGCGGATCGCCCGCGAACCCAGGTCCGCGCAGATCGCCGACCCGCCCGCGCCCGCCAGCACGATGCCGCTGATGATCGGCGCCGCCTGCCGCACCGTCGCCACCGAGTTCACCCCGCCCACCAGCGAGGCCGCCCCCACCTGCGAGGTCAGCCCGCCCACCGTCAGCACCAGCACCAGGCCGAACGGGATCGCGATCAGGATCGTGGGCAGCAACGACACCGAGGCCAGGAAGCGCGTCTGCGCCAGGAACTCCCACCACGGGAACCGGCGGCGCGCCAGCGCCCGCACCGTCACCGCGCACGAGTCCACGAACATCGACACCATGCCACCCGCGCCGCGGACCGCCTGTGCGACCGAGTCGACCGCTGCCGGCCGCGTCACAGCAGATCCACGCTGTCGAGGAGCCACCGGTCGTCGTACCGGAGGAGCTGGAGGCGCAGCCGGCTGGCCTGCACGCTGGGCTTCGCGTTCTGCTTGCTGCCGGCCTCCTGGTCGGCCAGCACCAGCACCGTCGCGAGGTCGCCGCGCACCTGCTGGACCGCCGCGTCGACGATGGTGCCCTTCGCGGTGGCCTCCAGCCGCTCGAACACCGGGCCGAGGGACTCGTTGGTGGAGGCGAACTTCTCCTGGAACGCCTCCGTCGACAGCTCGGCCAACAGGCGCTGCTGGGCGGGAAGGTCGCGATAGTCGTACGTCGTGAGCGCGAGCGCCACGGCGCGCGCCTGCTCCAGCACCTCGGTCTCGGTCACCGCCGCCTGCTCGAGCCGCTCGACCTCGGCGCGGCTGGAGCGCAGCTCCACCCAGGCGTACGCCGTGGCCGCCATCAGGGCCAGCACCAGCGCCGCCACCGCGAGCGACAGCCACCGGCGCGCGGCGGGGGCGGCGAGCGGAGTGGGTGGCTCGCTCGCCGGCGGTGCCTCCGCGACGTCCGGCACGGGCGCGGGTGCCACCGCCTTCTTCGCGGGACTCTTCGCGACCGAGGTCTTCTTCGCGGGAGCCTTCTTCACCGCCGTCGTCTTCGCCGGCGCCTTCTTCGCCGCCGGCTTCTTCGCCGCCGTCTTCTTCGCCGCCGTCTTCTTCGCAGGCGTCTTCTTCGCCGCCGTCTTCTTGGCCGCCGCTCGCGTTGCCGGAGCAACCACGTCGCCGGCCGCCGTCTCCAGCGGTGTGACGTCCTGTGTCGACCGCTTCGTGCCGTCGTCGAGTGTCATGGAATCTCCCCCTCAGATGTGGCCACGCCCCAGCCGGCCCCCGGCCGGGCGCGGGTGTGGATCAGGCCCGGTGGGCGTCGGCGAGCTCGGAGCCGAGCTCGGCGTTGGCGTCGACGCCGGCCTCGGCGTCGACCATCTCGTCCATGCCGATCGGGCCCCGCGCCCGACCGGCGAAGAACTGCTCGACGATCGGCCGCTCGCTGGCGAGCACCGCGTCGGCGGGACCGAAGGCCACCAGCCGGGAGCGGAACAGCATGCCGATGTGGTCCGCGGTGCGTCGTACGGAGTCGATGTTGTGGGTGATCACGAAGAAGGTGCACCCGGTCTCGGCCTGGACCGCCTTCATCAGCTCGTCGAGGTGCGCGACGCGCACCGGGTCGAGGCCGGAGTCCGGCTCGTCGAAGAAGACGATCTCGGGGTCGAGGGCCAGCGCGCGGGCCAGCCCGGCACGCTTGCGCATACCGCCCGACACCTCGCCGGGCATCTTGTCCAGATGCTTACCGAGACCGACCAGCTCGGCCTTGCGGTGCACGACCTCGCGCAGGTCGCCCTCGGCAAGGTCGGTGTGCTCGCGCAGCGGGAAGGCGATGTTGTCGAAGAGACTGATCGAGCCGAACAGCGCTCCGTCCTGGAAGAGCACGCCGAACTTGCGGCGCACCCGCATCAGGTCGCGGTGACGCATCCCCACGATCGGCTCGCCGTCGACGTACACCTGACCGCGGTCGGGCTCGAACATCCCGATGATGGTGCTCAACAGCACCGACTTGCCGGTGCCGGACGGACCGAGCACCGCGGTGATCTGGCCACGCGCGACGTCGAGGCTGATGTCGTCGATGACAGGCGCGCCGCCGAAGGACTTCGTCACGCCCCGCAGGGCGATGACCGCGTCCTCCCCGACGGGAGAGTCGGCGTTCAGCAGCGGGGTGGCGGCGTCCGGAGCGACAGCGCCGAGGTCAGGTGCGTAGTGGTGTGATCCCGAGACCACGAGGGTCCTCCCGGAGGTTGCAGACGGCACGGCAGCCCGGCGGGGCCCTGACCCCCCATCGCTCTGCCGTCGTGCCGCTCGCCTCTCCCGCAAGCGACGTGTCACTTCTCGTAACACGCAGTTACACCTAATCGGCCACACCCAGGTTGTGTCAAGGCTCACAGCCGGACCAACGCCGAAAACGCCCTCGGCGCCGCCCGAGGGCGGCGTCGAGGGCGTCGTCAGTGGTGAGCAGTCACCGGTTCCAGTCGGTGCCCGGCGGCTTCGCCTCCAGCCAGGACTGGAAGCCCGTCAGCGAGGAGCGGCTCATCGCCAGCTCGACCCGACCGTCCGGCGAGGAGCACTCGATGACCAGGTGGTCGGGGTACAGCGAGGCCTGCTCGGCACCCACCGGCTCCCGCCGGCCGTCGTACTCCAGCTCGTCGCGGCTCCAGGAGCGCTTCGGTCGCGAGGACAGCGTGAACACGCGGAACCACTCCAGGCGCTCGCCGGAGTAACGCCCCAACCCGAGCATCCAGCCCCGGTCGGACACGTCGGTCCGGAACCGGTGGCTCAGCTCGAACGTGCCGCCGTGCCGGGACAGCAGACGGCGCCGGACGATGAGTCCGGCGCCGTACAGCACGCACACGAGCAGAAGCGCGCCCGCGACGTCGAGCAGCCACTCCCACCATGCCATCTGTGTGCTACGAGACCTTCTCTGCCGCGCGGATGCGCGCCTCGGCGTGCCGGACGCGCTGCTCCGCCTCGTTGCTGGAGTCGAGCAGGCGCTTGGCCTCCTCCAGGTCGATGCGCGCCTGGGACACCTCGATGTCCTCGGCCCGCTCGACCCGCTCCGCCAGGATCGAGACCCGGTCGTTGGCGACGGACAGGAATCCGCCGTCGACGGCCGCGACCACGAGCTGGTTGCTGTCGGCCACCTGGACCTCGATCACCGAGGCCGAGAGCAGCGACAGCGTCGGCGCGTGACCGCGCAGCACGCCGATGTCACCCTCGAGCGTGCGCGCGATCACCATCGCCGCCTCACCGGACCACACGGTCCGGTCGGCAGCGACGAGCTCGACGTGCAGGGTCGAGACAGCGGACTCGGCCATGATCAGAGGCTCTTCTGGATCTCGGCCCAGTTGCGCTCGACGTCGTCGAGACCACCGCACATGAAGAACGCCTGCTCCGCGACGTGGTCGTACTCACCGTCGGCGATCTTGTTGAACGCCTCGATGGTGTCGGCCACGGGAACCGTCGAGCCCTCGATGCCGGTGAACTGCTTGGCGACGTAGGTGTTCTGCGACAGGAACCGCTGGATCCGACGCGCGCGGGACACGATGATCTTGTCCTCTTCGGACAGCTCGTCGACACCGAGGATCGCGATGATGTCCTGGAGCTCCTTGTTGCGCTGCAGGATCTGCTTGATGCGGATCGCGCAGTCGTAGTGAGCCTGACCGATGTACTGCGGGTCGAGGATCCGCGAGGTCGACGTCAGCGGGTCGACGGCCGGGTAGATGCCGAGCGACGCGATCTCACGGGAGAGCTCGGTCGTGGCGTCGAGGTGCGCGAACGTCGCGGCCGGGGCCGGGTCGGTGTAGTCGTCGGCGGGGACGTAGATCGCCTGCATCGAGGTGATCGAGCGACCGCGCGTCGAGGTGATCCGCTCCTGCAGCGTGCCCATCTCGTCAGCCAGGTTCGGCTGGTAGCCCACCGCGGACGGCATGCGGCCGAGCAGGGTCGACACCTCGGAGCCCGCCTGGGTGAACCGGAAGATGTTGTCGATGAACAGCAGCACGTCCTGGCCCTGGACGTCGCGGAAATACTCCGCCATCGTCAGCGCGGACAGGGCGACGCGAAGACGCGTGCCCGGCGGCTCGTCCATCTGGCCGAAGACCAGGGCGACCTTGTCGAAGACGCCGGCCTCCTGCATCTCCACGATCAGGTCGTTGCCCTCACGGGTGCGCTCGCCGACTCCGGCGAACACCGACACGCCACCGTGGTTCTTCGCGACGCGGGCGATCATCTCCTGGATCAGCACGGTCTTGCCGACGCCGGCACCGCCGAACAGGCCGATCTTCCCACCCGTCACGTACGGCGCGAGCAGGTCGATGACCTTGATGCCGGTCTCGAACATCTGGGTCTTCGACTCCAGCTGGTCGAAGGCCGGCGCCTTGCGGTGGATGCCCCAGCGCTCGGTGACCTCAGGCGTCTCGCCCTCGGCGAGGTTGAGGAAGTCGCCGGTGGCGTTGAACACCTTGCCGAGGGTGACGTCGCCGACGGGGACCTCGATCGGGGCACCCGTGTCGGTGACGCTCTGGCCGCGGACCAGGCCGTCGGTCGGCTTCAGCGAGATGGCGCGGACCATGCCGTCGCCGATGTGCTGGGCCACCTCGAGCGGCAGGACCGAGGTCTCGCCGTCGAGGGTGATCTCGGCCGCGAGCTTGTTGTAGATGTCGGGCATGGCGTCGGTCGGGAACTCGATGTCCACGACCGGGCCGATGACCCGTGCGATCCGACCCACCGAGGCCGCACCGCTGGCGGTGGTCTCTTCAACCGTTGCAGTCATGTCTTACTCCGTTTGGTGTTTTCTCTGGTGGGGTCAGTCGTTCGCAGCCTGGGCGTCGGCGAGCGCGTTCACGCCACCGACGATCTCGCTGATCTCCTGGGTGATGCCCGCCTGGCGCGCCTGGTTGGCGATCCGGGTGAGCTTCTTGATCAGCTCCTCGGCGTTGTCCGTCGCCGACTTCATCGCCTTCTGGCGGGCGGCGAGCTCGGAGGCCGCCGCCTGCAGCAGGCAGTAGAAGATCCGGCTCTGGACATACTGCGGCAGCAGCCCGTCGAGCACCTCGGCGGCCGAGGGCTCGAACTCGTAGAGCGGCAGCAGGTCCTCGGCCTCGGGCGACTCCTCGCCCTCGACGACCTCGAGCGGCAGCAGCCGGATCGCGGTCGGCTCCTGGGTGAGCATCGAGCGGAAGCGGGTGTAGACGACGTGGACCTCGTCCACGTCCCCGTCCTCGCCCTGCTCCTTCAAGAACGCCTCGATCAGCGCTCCGCCGATCTCGGCCGCCTTGTCGTAGGTCGGCTGGTCGGAGAAGCCCGTCCACGCCTGCACGAAGGGACGGCCGCGGAACTTGAAGTAGGCCTCCGCCTTGCGGCCGGCGAGGTAGAAGTCGAGCTCCTTGCCCTCGCCGCGCAGCCGCTCGGCGAGCCGCTCGGCCTCCTTGATGACGCTCGAGGAGTAGGCACCGGCCAAGCCGCGGTCGCTGGTGATGACCAGGACGGCGGCGCGCTTGGGGTTCTCCTCCTCGCGGGTCAGCGGGTGGTCGACGTTCGAGAACGTGGCCACCGCCGACACCGCGCGGGTCAGCTCCCGGGCGTACGGCGCTGCCGCCGCCGCCCGCTGCTGCGCCTTGATGATCCGGGACGCAGCGATGAGCTCCATGGCGCGCGTGATCTTCTTCATCGACTCCGTCGACCTGATCCGCGCGCGATACTCACGCAGCGATACGGCCATGCGTCAGCCCCGCTTCTGCTTGACGATCTGCTCCTGCTCGAGCTCGTCGTCGGCCAGTGCCTCGGCCTCGGGCTCGCTGCCGGCCTTGATGCTGCCGCCGTCGGAGGTCTCGAACTGGTCCAGGAAGGAGTCGTACGCCGCGGCAAGGCCGTCCTCGTCCTCGAACTTCTGCGTCTCGCGGATGCCCGCGAGCAGGCCGTCGTGGGAGCGGCGCAGGTAGTCGAGGAACTCGCTCTCGAAGCGGAGCACGTCGCCGGTCGCCACCTTGTCGAGACGACCGGAGGTGCCCAGCCACAGCGAGACGGTCATCTCCTCGAGCGGGTACGGCGAGTAGGCCGGCTGCTTGAGGAGCGCCATCAGCCGCTGGCCACGGGCCAGCTGCTGCTTGGAGGCGGCGTCGAGGTCGGAGGCGAACATCGCGAAGGCCTCCATCGCGCGGTACTGCGCCAGGTCGACCTTCAGCGAGCCGGTGACGGCCTTCATCGCCTTGGTCATCGCCGCGCCGCCGACGCGGGAGACCGAGATGCCGACGTCGATGGCCGGGCGCTGGTTGGCCGCGAACAGGTCCGACTGCAAGAAGATCTGGCCGTCGGTGATCGAGATGACGTTGGTCGGGATGAACGCCGAGACGTCGTTGGCCTTGGTCTCGATGATCGGCAGGCCGGTCATCGAGCCCGCGCCGAGCTCGTCGGAGAGTTTCGCGCAACGCTCCAGCAGGCGCGAGTGCAGGTAGAAGACGTCACCGGGGTACGCCTCGCGGCCCGGCGGGCGGCGCAGCAGCAGCGACACGGCGCGGTAGGCCTCGGCCTGCTTGGTGAGGTCGTCGAACACGATGAGGACGTGCTTGCCGTCGTACATCCAGTGCTGGCCGATGGCCGAGCCGGTGTACGGCGCGAGGTACTTGAAGCCCGCGCTGTCGGAGGCCGGGGCCGCGACGATCGTGGTGTACTCCAGCGCGCCGGCCTCCTCGAGGGCACCGCGCACGGAGGCGATGGTGGAGCCCTTCTGGCCGATGGCGACGTAGATGCAGCGGACCTGCTTGGTCGGGTCGCCCGAGTCCCAGTTCTGCTTCTGGTTGATGATCGTGTCGATCGCGACCGTGGTCTTGCCGGTCGCGCGGTCGCCGATGATCAGCTGGCGCTGGCCGCGACCGATCGGCGTCATCGCGTCGATGGCCTTGATGCCGGTGGCGAGCGGCTCGTGGACCGACTTGCGCGCCATCACGCCGGGAGCCTGCAGCTCCAGCGCGCGGCGTCCCTCGGTGGGGATCTCGCCGAGGCCGTCGATCGGCTTGCCGAGGGGGTCGACCACGCGGCCGAGGTAGCCCTCGCCCACGGGGACGGAGAGGATCTCGCCGGTACGGCGGACCGTCTGGCCCTCCTCGATCTTGTCGAAGTCACCGAGGACGACGACACCGATCTCGCGGTCCTCGAGGTTCAGAGCGAGGCCGAGCGTGCCGTCCTCGAACTCGAGGAGCTCGTTGGCCATGGCCGACGGGAGGCCGCTGACGCGGGCGATGCCGTCCGCGGCGGAGGCGACGGTGCCGACCTCCTCCTTGCTGGCGGCCGCGGGCTCGTAGTCCGCGACGTACTTGGCGAGGGCGTCACGGATCTCGTCCGGACGGATGGAGAGTTCCGTCATCTCAGGTGCCTTCTCTCTTCTCTGCTGCTCTGAAGTCTGGGTGGGCGGTCGAAACCGTGCCGGTCAGCCGGCGATCTTGCGGCGGGCGTCGTCCAGGCGGCTGGAGACGGTGCCGTCGATGACGTCGTCGCCGATCTCGACCCGGAGGCCGCCGATGACGGCCGGGTCGACGACGACGTTGAGGTGCACCGGGCGGCCGTACTGGCGGCTCAGTGCCGTCGTGAGGCGCTGCTGGGCGGCCTCGTCGAGGGCGCGGGCGACGTGGACCGTCGCCACCCCCTCGCCGTGGGCTGCCGCGGCAGTGCCCTCGTAGTCCTCCAGGGCCGCGACGACCGTGCGGTAGGAGCCCGACAGCGCCTGACGGACCAGCTGGACCGTCGCGGGCAGGACCTTGCCGCTCAGCAGGGTCTCGACCAGCGCCGACTTGTCCGCGGCGGAGCGGACGGGGTCGGACAGCGCGTTGCGCAGGTCGCTGTTGCCGGTCACCAGCTGGCGGACGGCGAAGAGCTCGTCGACCAGCGTGGAGGCCTGCAGGCCGACCGAGCGGACCACGGCGACGACGCCGAGCTGCTCGAGCGCGTCGGCCAGGTCGCGCGTGCGGGTCCAACGCTGGGAGGCGGCGGCCGCCAGCAGGTCCAGCGACGCGGCGTCGACCTTGCCCGAGAACACCTGGCGTACGACGCCCTGCCGCGCCTCGGCCGGCACCGACTGATCGGTCGCGAACCGGCGCAGCGTGCCCTCGGCGCGGATGCTGTCGGCCGCGGCGAACAGGTCGCCCGCGACCGTGCTCGCCGAGGCCTCGGCCACCCCACCGACACGGTCGGTGAGGGTGGCCATCGCCTCAGCCGAGGCGCCGCGGAAGGACACCATCAGGCGTCCTTCGCGGCAGCGGCGTCGGCCGTCTCCAGCTCGGCCAGGAACCGCTCGACGACGCGCGCCTGACGGGCGTCGTCCTCCAGCGACTCGCCCACGATCCGGCCGGCGAGGCCGGTCGCGAGGTTCCCGACCTCGGCACGCAGCGAGGTGACCGCCTGCTGGCGCTCGGCCTCGATCTGCGCCTTGCCGTGCTCGACGATGCGCGAGGACTCGGCCTGGGCCTGCTCCCGCATCTCCGCCACGATCGCGGCGCCCTGCTCGCGCGCCTCCTCGCGGATCCGGGCAGCCTCGTGGCGGGCGTCCGCCAGCTGCTGCTCGAGCTCGGCGAGCTTGGCGTCCGCCTCGGCCTGCTTGGTCTCGGCCGCGGCGATGCCGCCTTCGATCGCCTGGGACCGCTCGGCGAACGTCTTCTCGAAGTTCGGGACGACGAACTTCTTGATGGCGAAGAAGAGGATGGCGAACACCACGAGGGCGAGCGCGACCTCCTCCCACAGCGGGAGGAGCGGGTTGTGCTCCTCTCCCTCCGCGGCGGCGAGGATCACCAGTGATTTCATGGACCTGACCTATCTGGAACGAGCGTGGTGGTTGAGCTGCTCAGCTGACGGAGGAGACCGTCAGTTTCCGCTGGTGCTCGCGCCGGTGAGCACGAAGGCGAGGGCGATGCCGATGATGGCGAGCGCCTCGGCGAGCGCGAAGCCGAGGATCGCGATCGACTGGAGGCGGCTCTGCGCCTCGGGCTGGCGGGCGACGCCGTTGATGTACGCGGCGAAGATGAGACCGATGCCGATACCCGGGCCGATGGCAGCCAGGCCGTAACCGATCATGTTGAGAGAGCCACCCATGGCTACTTTCCTTTCGGGTTGTTTTCTCGTGCGAGAACTGTGGGGGTGACGGTGGAGCTGGTGGATCAGTGCTCGTCGGCGAGCGCGCCCTGGATGTACATGGCGTTCAGCAGGACGAAGACGTAGGCCTGCAGGAACTGGACCAGGATCTCGAGGAAGCCGACGAGGATCGCCAGCACCCAGGCGAGCGGGCCGGCGACGTATCCGATGCCGCCGTGCTCGATCAGGTAGAGACCACCCGTCGCGAAGAGCACGATGAGGATGTGGCCGGCGAACAGGTTGCAGAACAGACGCAGGGCGAGCGTGACCGGGCGGACCAGGATGTTGGAGAAGAACTCCAGCGGGACCAGCAGCGGGTACATGACCGGGCTGACGCCGGACGGGACGCTCTGCAGCTTCAGGTAGCCGAGCACGCCGTGCTTGCGCATGCCGACCGCGTTGTAGATCACCCAGGAGAGCCCGGCGAGCGCGTAGGCCATGCCCGCGCGGCTGAACGTCGGGAACTGGAAGAACGGGATGCTGGCGAAGGCGTTGTTCACCAGGATGAAGAAGAACAGCGCCACCAGGTAGGGCACGAACTTCTGGAAGTCGCGGCTGCCGATGATGTCGCGGGCCACGCTGTTGCGCACGAAGTTGTAGGCGCCCTCGCCGGCGAACTGCAGCTTGCCGGGGACCAGGGCGCGGGTGCGGGAGGCGGCGTACAGGAAGCCGAAGACCAGCACGGCGGCCAGCACGAGCTGGAGCATCGGCTTGGTGACGCCGAGGCTGCCGATCTCGAACACCGGCGGCAGCTCGAAGATGCTCGGGCCCGGCGCGGAGTATCCGCTCCCGCCCTCCGCGGCGATGGTGGCGCTGGCTGCGTTGATCACCAGGTCTCCTTGTTCACTGCTCGTCTGAGTTCGGGCTGTCGTCGCTGTGCATGCGGAATCGTGCGGCGGTCAGGTAGATCCCCAACGCGGCACCCGCGAGGATGCCGACCGCTACGAGATACCGGGTTCCGAGCCACCGGTCCGCGAGCCATCCGAGCAGACCGTAGAACGCGACCCCGGCCACGACGTAGCCGAACGCATGCCACGGATCGCCCTTCGGCTTCTCCTCGGGCTGACTCATTGCGCCCCGGACAATAGCAGTCGCGGATGGTCATCGCGCACCGCCCTCGGACCTGCTCTCGAAGGCCGGGATGCGCAGGGTCGTCGCGAGCCGGATCTGCACCACGATCCACACGAACGCGCCCACGATGATCGCTCCCCCGAGCCAGTTCCGGTCGATCTGGTCGTCGAGCATCCCGGTGCGGTTCACGGCGACGAAGGCGAGAGCCATGGCGACCACCTGGAAGGTGTAGGTCACCATCGCGAACATCCGCGAGGCGGCCGGCATCAGCCGGGCCACCGCGTCGACGGCGAACGCGCCGAAGGCGAAGATGCCGACCGCGATGAGAGATCCGACGGCGGCACCGGCGGCCGCGGGGGCTCCCCCGACGAGGCTCGCGACCCCGACCAGGCCCGCTCCGGCGGCGGCCGCGGCCAGGGCCGTGCGGCTCACCACAGGGGGTGTCCGGGTCTCGGTCGTCTGCATCGGCGGCCGTTCTCTCGTCGGTTCTGACGGGGGTCCGGAGGGAGCTCTCCGGGAGTTCGTGAAAGTTATCACAAGGTCCCGGCGGGCTCCGCATCGGGGGGTCCGGACGACCCGTCCACGGGGGTATGCGACCCATCCTCACCCAGGACGTCCGGGTTGTGAACCCGGGGCAGCGCGAAGGTCAGCGCCATGGTCACCACGAGGCTGAACGCCAGCGACGCCCACACCACCGGACCCGTGAACACGCTCGCCACGACGACCCCGAACGCGATCAGGCCCGCCCACAGCCACATGATGATCACCGCCCGCCGGTGCGAGTGGCCGATCTCCAGCAGCCGGTGGTGCAGATGCTGCTTGTCCGGGGCGAACGGCGAGCGGCCCGCCCGCGTCCGGCGTACGACGGCCAGCACCAGGTCGCCCAGCGGCACGATCAGGATCAGGATCGGCAACGCCACCGGCAGCAGGACCGGCAGCAGGCTGGACCGGGCGCCGTCGGCGCCCTGGGTCAGGTCCCCCGGAGCGAACTGCGTCGTCACCGTGATCGCGGTCGCCGAGAGCACCAGGCCGATCAGCATCGACCCGCTGTCGCCCATGAACAGCCGCGCCGGGTGGAAGTTGTGGACCAGGAAGCCCACGCAGGCACCCGCCAGCGCCGCCGACAGCAGCGCGCCCGTCGTCGCCAGCGTGACGTCGTTGATGTAGGCCAGGGAGTAGCAGAACAGGAAGAAGGCCGAGGCGCTGATGCCGATCACGCCCGCCGCCAGGCCGTCCAGGCCGTCGATGAAGTTCACCGCGTTGACCGTCGTCACGACGATCAGTGCCGTCAGCAGCGCACCCTGCGCGGTGTCGAGCGCGAACACCTCGCCGGTCGACTGGTAGAAGTAGCGGAACTGGATGCCGGAGTACACCAGCAGCCCCACCGCCAGCAGCTGGCCCCCGAACTTCGTCAGCGCGTCCAGGTCGAAGATGTCGTCGACGACACCCACCGCGCACACCAGGGCACCGGCCGTCAGCACCGCCAGGGCGTCGTCCCACACGAACGGACTCGCCGACCCCAGGAACGGCAGCTCCTTCGCCACGAAGTACGCCGCGAACAGACCCCCCAGCATCGCCAGCCCCCCGAGGTAGGGGATCGGCTCGGCGTGCACGTCGCGGTCGCGGACCTTCGCCACCGCCCCCGTGCGGAGAGCGATCTCCCGGGCGACGACGGTCAGCAGATAGGTGACGACCGCGGCGACCAGGAAGACGACGACGTACTCACGCATCGGTGGGCTCGGCCTCCGGCAGGGCGTCCGGCTCCGGCTCGACCTCGACCGTCAGGCCGAGATCCTCCAACGCGGCGTCGATGTCGGCCACCGAGATCGCGCCGACCCGCAGCAGCCGCGGCCGATCCGTCGTCGCGTCGATGATCGTCGAGGCCATGCCGCCCGGCGAGGCGCCGTCATCGACCAGGACCGCCACCGACTCCCCCAGCATCTCGAACGCACCGTCGGCGTCGAGCGCCGCCGGCTGCCCCGAGAGGTTCGCCGAGCTGACCGCCAACGGACCCGTGCGGTCCAGCAGCGCGCGCGCCAGGTCGTGGTCGGGCATCCGCACCGCGACCGTGCCGCGGGTCTCCCCCAGGTCCCACTGCAACGACGGCTGCTGGTGGCACACCAGAGTCAGCGCCCCCGGCCAGAACCGCTCCACCAGCACCGCGACGTACGCCGGCACCCGGGTCGCCAGCGCGTCCAGCGTGCCCTTCGTGCCGACCAGCACCGGCGGCGGCATCTCCCGGCCCCGGCCCTTCGCGGCCAACAGCCGCGCCACCGCGTCCGGGTCGAAGGCATCGGCGCCCACGCCGTAGACCGTGTCGGTGGGCAAGACCACCAGGCGACCGAGCCGGACGGCGCGGCTCGCGGCGTCCAGGGCCTCCTCGCGCTGCTCGTCGGACTGGGTCGGGAACCGCTCGGCACTCACGGCGTCCATCCTCTCATCGCCCTGCTCATCGCGGGCGCCGCGCCGTGAGGTAGCGCGCCCGGCCGGCGAGGTCGCGATGGTCGCGAACCTCCTCCCAGCGTCCGGCACCGCTGAACACCGCCGGCGCCGACTCACCCTGCACGTCGGCGTGCTCGATCCCGACCACGCCGCCCGGGACCAGCAGGAACGCCGCGCGGGCCTCCAGGACGCGGATCGCGTCCAAGCCGTCGTCCCCCGAGAACAGCGCCAGGTGCGGGTCGTGGTCGCGGGCCTCGACCGCCACCGACTCCCAGGCCTCCAGCGGCACGTACGGCGGATTGCTCACCAGCACGTCGACCCCTCCGGCCAGCTCCTCGAAAGCCGTCGCCAGGTCCCCCTGGCGCAGGTCCACCCCCGTGCCCGCCAGATTGCGCTCCGCCCACGCGAACGCCGGCAGGTCCAGCTCCACCGCGTACACCCGCGCCTGCGGCACCTCGTCGGCGATGCTCTTCGCGATCACGCCCGAGCCCGTGCACAGATCGACCACCACCGGGATCCTGCCGGACGCGACGACCTCCGCGGCCCGCTCCACGGCCCACCCCGCCACCAGCTCGGTCTCCGGCCGCGGCACGAACACCCCCGGCCCCACCTCCACCTCCACGAAGCGGAAGGCCGCCGTGCCCGTCAGATGCTGCAGCGGCTCCCGCGCCGCACGCCGCGCCACCAGGGCGTCGTACCGCTCACGCTGGGCGGGCTCGACACCCTCCAGGAGCGGGAGCCGGGCCCGCGTCGTACCGAGCACGTGGGCGAGCAGCTCGCTCGCGTCGTACTCGGGGCTAGCGACGCCCGCGGAGCGCAACCGCTCGGCGGCATCACGCATCAGCGCGCGGACCCCGCTCGTCGCGACCACCCCGAGCCCTCAGTCCTCGAGAGCGGCGAGCCGGGCCGCCATGTCGGTCTCGACGCAGGAGTCCAGCAACGGCTGCAGGTCGCCGTCGAGGACATGGTCGAGGTTGTAGGCCTTGTAGCCGGTGCGGTGGTCGGAGATCCGGTTCTCCGGGAAGTTGTAGGTGCGGATCCGCTCCGAGCGGTCCACCGTGCGGACCTGGCTGCGCCGGGCGTCGCTCGCCTCCGCGTCCGCCGCCTCCTGCGCCGCCTGCAGCAGCCGCGCCCGCAGGATGCGCATCGCCTGCTCCTTGTTCTGCAGCTGCGACTTCTCGTTCTGGCAGCTCACCACGATGCCCGTCGGCACATGGGTGATCCGCACGGCCGAGTCGGTCGTGTTCACGCTCTGACCGCCCGGACCGGAGGAGCGGAAGACGTCGATCCGCAGATCGTTGTCGTTGATCTCGACGTCGACCTGCTCGGCCTCCGGCATCACCAGCACCCCGGCGGCACTCGTGTGGATGCGGCCCTGCGACTCCGTCACCGGCACCCGCTGGACCCGGTGGACGCCGCCCTCGAACTTGAGCAGCGCGTACGGCGTCTGGCCCGGCTCGGCACTGCCCGTGCTCTTCACCGCGACCGTCACCGACTTGTAGCCGCCCAGGTCGGACTCGGTGGCATCCAGGATCTCCGACTTCCAACCGCGGCGCTCCGCGTAGCGGCTGTACATCCGCAGCAGGTCGCCCGCGAAGAGCGCGCTCTCCTCACCGCCCTCGCCCGACTTCACCTCCAACAGGACATCCTTGTCGTCCGCCGGATCGCGCGGCACCAGCAACCGGCGCAGCCGCTCCGCGTGCTCCTCCTGCTGGGCGAGAAGGCCGTCGACCTCCTCGGCGAACGCCGGATCGTCGGCCCCCAGCTCGCGAGCCGCCTCCGCGTCCTCCCCGGCCTGACGCCACTCGCGCCACGTCGCGATGATCGCGTTCAGCTCGGCGTACCGGCGGTTCAGCGTGCGCGCCAGCCGGGCGTCCGCATGGGTCTCCGGCAGCGCGAGCCGCTTCTCCAGCTCGGCGTGCTCGGTGAGCATGCCCTCGACGGCGTCGAACACCTGGGCTCCTCCTCTGGGGGCTGTGGGAATCCCCGGTCGACCGGGGATTCCTGCGCGGGACGGCCTG
>QFCS01004981.1_pt1 | contig 26603 bp, 20 predicted proteins | sample 3576561 | NCBI WGS metagenome assembly QFCS01 | reverse complement strand
GCGGAACTCCTCTCTGTATTATTTTGTTTAAGAGAAATGAAAGACTTGCTCCTTCAATCCGCCTCAGGCGGAACTCCTCTCTGTATTATTTTGTTTAAGAGAAATGAAAGACTTGCTCCTTCAATCCGCCTCAGGCGGAACACCTCTCTGTATTATTTTATTTGAGAGAAATGAAGAACTTGCTCCTTCAATCCGCCTCAGGCGGAACTCCTCTCAATTTTAAAGGATGGCAAAAATAGCGCTAAACCACTCAGTTTCCGAATATTTTTTGGGCATTAGCTGTTGTAATGGCGGCTATATCTTCCAGGGGAAGTTTTTTTACCTCAGCCAGCTTTTTGGCTACTTCTATCATATAACTACTCTCATTGCGTTTGCCGCGGTAAGGTACCGGACTCAGGTACGGCGCATCTGTTTCAAGTACCATGTGTTCTAATCCTATTTTTTCCAATGCCTCCGGTAACCCAGCATTTTTGTAGGTCAGCACCCCACCGATCCCCAACATAAAATCCATGGCAATAATCTGTTTAGCTGATTCATAACTGCCGCTAAAACAATGAAAAATGCCTTTCAGTCCCTTTGCCGCAAAGGGTTTTACCATATCTATCGTTTCCTGCATGGCATTACGGGTATGTATTACGATGGGCAAACTTTTCTCCAGCGCCCATTCCATCTGTAATACAAATGCCATTCTTTGCTGTTCTGCGTAAGTCTTATCCCAGTAATAATCGAGCCCGATTTCTCCAACGGCCACGAATGATCTTTTATCGAGCCATTCTTTTACCAGATCCAATTCAACTGTTACCCGGTCATTTACGGAACAGGGGTGCAAACCCATCATCGCAAAACAAATACCAGGATTAGCTGCCTCCAGGCCTAACATTGCATCTATTACTTCACTATCAATGGCTGGCAGGTAAAACTTTTCAATGCCAACAGATTTGGCCCTGTTAATGGTTTCCTGGCTTTCGGTACCAAATTCGGTAGAATACAGGTGACAATGGGTATCAATCAATATCATAAGGCAAAGTTCACAATAAATCTCCAGCATGCAAGAAGATGCTTTTGTAGATTTTTTTAGCGGCTGAAAAATAAAAAGACAAAAACCCTCGTTATATATCAGCGTACCTTGAAATAAGGTCAACAGGCGATCAAAAGATTAAGTATCAGCTCCAGGCTGATAGAAGATTGTTTTCATAGGGTACGGATTAAAAAGTAAAGCCGGAGTGTCTACTCTGGCTATTTTTTTGCCTTTTCCCCCGTCTGGGTTAGGTGTTAGGTATTAGGGGTTAGGGGTTAGGGGTTAGGGATTGATGCTTGATGCTTGATGCCTGACGCCAGGTATTATTAGTGCTTTAATATTTTCTTAGCTAATCCTAATACCTAACACCTAAAAGCATTAATCTCTGCCCCACATTATAAAGACTCGAAAACATAGCCTTCTCCCGAAAAATGTTTCAGCACAGCAGGTAATGCAAAAGACATACGATCCCAGGCTTTTTCACTATCGTGAAACAATACAATAGAACCTGGCTTAGTATGATAGATCACATAAGCTAAACTTGCCTGTGGTGTTAATCGTGTATCAAAATCAGCACTCAATACATCCCACATAATTATCCGGAATTTATTTTTCAGGGCAGCAATCTGCGATCGCTTAATGCGTCCATATGGAGGCCTGAATAAGTTTGACTGAATATATCTATCCGCATTATAAACATCTTCCAGATAAGTGGCATCTGCAGTATTCCAACCATTCAAATGATGATCAGTATGGTTACCTATTGAATGTCCTTCAGACAATATCCGCTGAAAAATAGCCGGCTCTGCCTGAACGTTCTTACCAATACAAAAAAAACTGGCTTTTGCACCATACTTAGCCAGTTGATCTAACACAAAAGGGGTGGCCAAGGGATTTGGGCCATCATCAAAAGTTAAATAGATCTTTTTTTCCTTAGTTGGAACCCGCCATTCCAAGGAAGGATATAGCGCACTAAGCCACCAAGGGGTTTTGACTAAATACATTTTTCAAAGATAGGCTTTAGTCCATGGACCATTGACCATAGTATTTGGATAGGAACAATATTACAAACTAAATCTATTGGTCTTTCCCCATTAACCATTGACCATGGACTATGGACTATGGACCATTGACCATGGTCTGTATTCTATCCGCTATCTTTGCAGTATGAACAGAAAAGTACGCGTACGTTTTGCGCCGTCTCCTACTGGTGGACTTCATCTCGGAGGAGTCAGGACCGTTTTATTTAATTACCTTTTTGCCAAACAAAATGGTGGAGACTTTATCGTTAGAATTGAAGACACCGACCAAACCAGGTTTGTACCCGGTGCGGAAGATTATATTTTTCAAACACTGGAATGGTGCGGACTAACCCCTGATGAAAGTCCAAAGCACGGAGGTCCGTTTGCACCTTACAGACAGAGTGAAAGGAAAGAAAATTATCGTCAATACGCCGAACAACTGGTTAAAGATGGTTATGCCTATTACGCATTCGATACACCGGAAGAATTAGAGGCAATGCGCAATGACTTTAAAACACCTGAAAACCCTTCTCCTCAATACAACCAGCAGATACGTACCAAAATGCGTAACTCACTTACACTAGGTGATGATGAAGTAACCAGGTTGATCAGTGAAGGAATGCCTTATGTTGTTCGTATTAAAATGCCCGAAAATGAAACTGTAAGTTTTACGGATATGATTCGAGGTGAAGTAAGTTTTCAAACTTCACAGGTGGATGATAAAGTATTATTAAAAGCAGATGGCATGCCTACCTACCATCTTGCAGTAGTAGTGGATGATTACCTGATGCAAATATCGCACGCTTTCCGCGGTGAAGAATGGCTACCCTCCGCCCCCGTTCATTTATTATTATGGAAATACCTTGGCTGGATCGACAGCATGCCACAATGGGCACACCTTCCACTCATATTAAAGCCTGATGGAAATGGCAAACTAAGCAAACGTGATGGCGACAGACTGGGCTTCCCTGTATTTGCCATGGACTGGACGGATCCAAAAACAAATGAAACAACCATTGGATTTAAAGAAAGAGGATTTTTACCAGAGGCTTTTGTTAACCTCCTCGCAATGCTGGGGTGGAACGATGGTACTGATCAGGAAATTTTTACATTGGACGAACTGATCCAAAAGTTTTCTATGGATCGTGTTCATAAAGGAGGTGCGAAATTTGATTACGAAAAAGCCAAATGGTACAATCATGAATGGATTAAAAAAACTGAAGCAGACAAACTCGCTCCTGCAGTACAGTCTTTGCTGGAAGAACAAAATATTACCATAACCACCCCTACTTTTTTACATAAAGTAATTGATCTTGTAAAAGAGCGTTGTACATTATTACCTGATTTTGCTGCGCAAACTTTTTTCTTTTTTGAGGCGCCTAAACAAATAGATTTAGACTCAATCAAACCTAAATGGGATGAAAAGAAAAATTTATTTTTCACTGAGCTTATTCGCGCCTACGAACTAAGTACACTCTGGGAAACAGCTGATCTTGAAAAAGAATTCAAAGAACTCTCAGCGGCCAATCAATTAAAACCAGGCGAGCTAATGCTTCCTTTTCGCATCATGCTGGTTGGAGGCAAATTTGGTCCGGGGGTTTTTGATATTGCAGCATTGATTGGGAAAGAAGATACAGTGGGAAGGATTAAGCATACGCTTTCTTTGCTGGCTTAAGGAAAGATAATTGCCACTGAAGGCACAGAGAGCACAGAAATTTTCAGTGTCTTTCTGTGCCTTCAGTGGCAATCAATACACTTATTAACAGGATCATTTGTATCTTTCTCCAAACAAGCTGCATGAAAAATCCTGTAAGGCTTCTCTATGTACTGGCAATAATCCGATTTATAGTCCCTTTTCTTCTTGTTCACCCATTTTATGAATTGCACAGAGATGAATATCTCTACCTCGCGGAAGGAAATCACCTCGCAGCTGGATTCTTGGAAGTTCCGCCAATGCTATCTTTCATGGCCTGGATAAGTAATGCGTTCGGGGCATCCATTTTTTGGGTGAAATTGTGGCCGGCATTATTAGGATCTTTTACTTTTATTTTGATGGGCAGGATCATAATTGCATTGGGCGGTCGCTCATTTGCTATACTGCTAGCTTTTGTTCCATTTATCAGCACTGGGTATATTCGTTTGTTTTATTATTTCCATCCCAACTTTCTCGATGTTTTTTTCTGGACCCTTAATGCTTTTGCTTTAATACGATATTTCCAAACATCGAAAAACACCTGGCTATATGTGTTTGGTGTAAGTGTTGGACTTGGCATGCTGAGTAAATATTCCGTTGCATTTTATACGGTAAGTCTGCTGGCAGGTTTGCTACTGACAAAACAAAGAAGTGTATTACTCAATAAGCATCTATATTATGCTGCAGCGCTAGCCCTAATCATTATGTTACCTAATATATTGTGGCAATACAACCATAATTTTCCTATTATTTCACATATGGCAGAACTGAAGGAAGAACAGCTACAGTTTATAAACCCATTAGACTTCCTGACAGATCAGTTTATGATGTTTCTTCCTTGTGTATTTATCTGGATAGCAGGTTTGTATTTCACTTTGTTTACCAGTGCCGGAAAACCTTATCGCAGTATCGGGTTATCCTATCTTTTTGTAATAGCATTACTTACCTATATGAATGGTAAAAGTTATTATGCTGCCGGTGTTTATCCTATGCTATTTGCTTTCGGCGGTTTTTACCTGGAAAAATTAACTGTCGTTAAGGCCCGCGCGCTGCGCTATGTGTTTGTTTTTATTCCGATCATTTTGGGCTTCTTTATTCTTCGATTATTACTTCCCATTCAAAAACCAGAAACTCTGGCAGCATGGTATGAAAAAAGAGGATTAAATAAGACCGGAAGTTTTAAATGGGAAGACCAGCAATACCATCCTCTCCCACAGGATTATGCTGATATGATTGGATGGAAATTACTTGCTGAGAAAACAGCGGCATTGTATAAAAGTTTGCCGGATAGTCAACAAAAAAGAACCATGATTTATTGTCGTGGTTATTATACAGCCGGCGCATTAAATTATTACAGTAAAACAGTAGGACTGCCCACCGTTTACAGTGATAATGCATCATTCCTGTTTTGGATGCCAGACCATTTTAATTTCAAACATCTCATCCTGATTGGTAAAAATATGCCTGACCAGGATGATATTGTTTTTCAGCAATTTGAAAAACACACAGTTAAGGATGTTATCGATTATCCATTATTCCGTGAAACCGGCACTAAAATCATCTTATTTGAAAATGGCAATGACTCGCTAAAAGCAATTACCGAAAGAAGTGTAGCCGCACTGAAAGCTCGCTTTCAAAGGAAATGATTCGTATTTTTGCAGGATAAAACGATTGCATGAGTAATTCTAATCGCCCGGTACGTGTACTGGTAGCTAAAGTTGGACTTGATGGTCACGATCGTGGTGCCAAAGTAATAGCCACCGCGTTGAGGGATGCAGGCATGGAAGTTATTTATACCGGTCTGCGCCAAACCCCGGAAATGGTGGTAAATGCTGCCTTACAGGAAGACGTTGATGCAATTGGCATCAGTATACTCAGTGGCGCCCATTTAACGGTATTCCCTAAAGTAATTCAATTACTGAAAGAAAAAGGAATGAACGATGTTTTACTTACTGGTGGCGGTATTATTCCAGAAGACGACATGAAAACGCTTAACGATATGGGCGTAGGAAAACTATTTGCACCAGGCACAGCAACTGCTGAGATAGCAACTTATATTACGGAATGGGTGCAGGAAAACAGAGGGTTTTAGTTAATGCGCAGCACTTAGGCTTCAAGCTGCTAGCTGCAAGCTACAAGCCTTGATGGGTGCTTATTATAGACTTTCTGCTTTTAATGGAATAAAAGAGAGGCTTTCGAATTAGATAATTTAGAACTAGCTGGAAAAAATAAGAAATATTTTGGTTGCGTCAAATGCACTATCTGTGTTCCATCATACACAACTCCTATAGTTCGCAATCAAATTTCCAGGAACAGGAATGATTCTGTAATAACAACTTACATAACCTTAACCTAAGCTATACTAAATTATACACACATTTGATACCAGTATCCCATTCAATAGCAATTATGTATCTTTATAATACAACATTATACAAATGAATACTGCGAATTTAAAAATTGAGTTAATCAATAAAATCACTCAAATCAAAGAAACTACCGTAATTAAGGAATTACAGCGGCTTATTGACTTTGAATTAAATGAAGGTGTTTTCAAACTTACAACTGCTCAAAAAAAACGAATCTCAAACGCTAAGCAAGAAATAAAACAAAAGAAATACCTGACAGAATCATCGGCTAATAAAGAAATAAGTGAATGGCTCGAAAAATAATTTGGACTGATTCAGCTCAAACAGAGCGTCGTGAAATTTTAGCTTACTGGATAGAAAGGAATAAATCAAAAACCTTTAGTATAAAACTGAATAAACTTATTATAGCTGCTTTAAAAGACGTTAGTAAGAATCCTTTTATAGGCAGGAAAACCGAAATTGTTGATGTGCGAGTAAAGACAGTTCGTGAATACCTGATTTTCTATCATATCACCCCTAAGTCAATCTTTGTTTTATCAGTTTGGGATGGCAGGCGTGATAATACAGCTCGTATACTCAAACCATAATATTGGGATTAGATTGGGTGAAGTTGAATAATATAATGGATTCTCTAAGTATATGTCAATAAATAACACTATGGATAACACTAGGGTATTTAAAATGTCTTTCGCAAGTGTGTACCCCCATTATATTACCAAGGCAACAAAAAAGGGGCGTACAAAAGAAGAAGTGGATACCATTATCTGCTGGTTAACGGGTTATACAGAAAAAGCTTACCAGAAGCAGATAGACAAGAAAGTAAGTTTGGAAACTTTCTTTGCGGAAGCCCCGCAGTTGCATCCCAATGTTTCAAAAATTACCGGTGTTATATGCGGGTATAGGGTAGAAGAAATCCAGGACCCTCTCATGCAAAAAATTCGCTATATGGATAAACTCATTGATGAGTTAGCGAAGGGTAAAGCGATGGAAAAGATTCTACGACAATAAGGTTTTATGTATTTCATCCGTTTATAGCAACCGTTCACCCTGTTATTCCTCCGACCGAACCAATATAATTTCATTTACAGATTTCCAATGTGGACCTTTGCAGCCCATTTACCCGGAGCAATGTTTATGAAACAAATATTACACAAAGGAATCATCGGATTTTTCATGGTTTTCACCATGATTTCCTGCGGCAAAAAAGCCGTTGAAACACCTCAAAACACAACGCCTACAGGTGGCAATAATACTCAGCCTGAAATAATTCAAACGATCAGTTTAACCAATCCAACCGGTGGCGACCCATTAAAAGCCATTCTGTTTATACCAGCTTCTTCAGTAAGTGTACCTGCAGTGGTAGTACAACATGGAAGTGGTGGTTTATGGAGTAGTTCGGACCTGACCAATACACAATTAGCCAGTCAGTTCAGTATTTGGATCGACTCCTTCAGGGTTAATAAAATTGCTGCACTTTTTGTCGACAGCTACTCTGCCAGGGGTGTGAAAGATTTTCATGATAAAGCACCACCGGAAAACATTTTCCTTGCCGCAGAATTCATCCGTCCCAGAGATGCTTATGCAGGACTTAGTTACCTGAGAACACTGAGCAGGATTAAATCAAATAAAATTGCTTTGCTCGGTTTTTCACATGGAGGTACCAGTGTATTGAGCACCATGGTTGATGCACAAGCTGTAAGTAAACCCACATGGTCACTCATAAGTGGAGGTGTTACCTATACAAATGGCGTTCTTGCACCAGCACAGCGCCCCGCTGAAGGTGGTTTTGTTGCGGCAGTATCCTATTATCCCGGAGCTGCTATGTTTAGTTATTATGGTCGCCCGGGTACACCGAGTAATGGAAAATATATTCCTTATGCGCCGATTATGATACATGCAGCAGGAAAGGATCCGCTATATACAACCTTGTATAGTAATAGCGATAATAACACAAATATCAGCGCGTATGATGGATTGATATTAAAAGCACAGCAATCTAATTTATCGGCGCCTATGTCTCTCCATGTGTATGATAATGCTGCACACAGTTTCGACGGAAGTACAGGAACAAGTGAAGATGCTAAGGCCAATTTACTTGCGAAGAAAAGAACGCTGGATTTTTTAAAGAGTTACCTTTTAAATTAGCCATTAGCAATTAGCCTTTAGCTGTTAGCAGACACTTTGGCCTTTATTCTAAACACCATTCTGTATACATCCAGTTAAAAGCTAATGGCTAAATGCTAATTGCCTATACTATATTTCCGGCAGCCTTAATCTTTTTCTTTTCGATAAAATGCGAATGCCAACTATGATAACCACGCAAATAAATAAACCAGGATTATAGGCCAGTCCTGTATTCTTCAATAAAATATATATCGCACCTCCTATTGCACAGGCAGTAGCATATAGCTCTCCTTTCTTCAACAGATTAGGAACTTCCCCGCATATCATATCGGCAATTAATCCGCCAAATGTGGCAGACATTACTCCCATAATTACGGCATAACCTTCATTTACACCATAAGCCAGGCTTCTTTCAATGCCACCCGCAGTAAACATGCCCAATCCGATTGCATCTGTAAAAAAAAGCGTTCTACGAAAACGTGCAGGGTTGGTTTTGAGGAGAGAAATAATTAAAACTGCAGAAACAACCAGGCCTAATGCAAAATAATCGTTCATCCAGTTTACAGGTCGAATACCAATCAGTAAATCTCTTATAGTACCGCCACCATAAGCGGTAGCAAAAGCAACAACCGTTGCACCAAATATATCCATTTGATGTGTACGTGCCTTGAGTGCTCCTGTTGCAGCAAAAACAAAAATCCCGGTATAGAGTATTCCCTCAATCAGATTCATATTACAAAATACAAAAGAACCCGTCTGCAATCGTATTTTTGTGAAAACAAATTGCCATGTATCAAACTTTAGTTACCAGTTTAGAAAATGGAATATTTATTATTACCATAAATCGTCCCGATAAACTTAATGCACTAAATCAGCAGGTAATGGCCGATCTGGATGCTGTAATGAATGAAGTATATAGCAATGAGGCTGTTAAGTCCGTTATTATAACCGGAGCTGGTCCAAAAGCATTTGTTGCAGGTGCCGATATCAGTGAATTCAGTGGCGCATCAATAGAAGAAGGCAAGGCACTGGCCAAAAGGGGACAGGATATTTTCTTTAAAATAGAACATTCACCAAAACCTGTTGTAGCCTGTGTTAATGGATTTGCTTTGGGCGGAGGTTGTGAATTGGCGATGAGTTGCCATTTCAGACTGGCATCAGATAACGCGAAATTTGGACAGCCAGAAGTGAACCTGGGTTTAATTCCGGGTTATGGCGGAACACAAAGATTGGTGCAACTAATAGGCAAAGGAAGGGCATTGGAATTATTGATGAGTGCCGGCATGATTGATGCTAATACAGCGCTTCAGCTCGGACTGGTAAACTATGTAGTACCACAGGAAGAATTGATTGCTAAAGCCACGGCTATATTATCATTAATCAATACCAAAGCACCTATCGCTGTGGCAAAATGTATTGAATCTGCGAATGCTGTTTTTGATGAAACTAAAAATGGTTTTGCTGTTGAAGTAAATGCCTTCGGTGACTGTTTTGGTACAGAAGATATGAAAGAAGGAACCACTGCATTTCTTGAAAAAAGAAAAGCGATATTCAAGGGGAAATGATTTGGCTAATAATACGAATCAAGGGTTGAACGAGGAGTGGGGGAAAACAGCTTTTAGCATTTAGCTGTTAGCTGTTAGCCAGGATTTGCGGTAATTGTAGGCTATCTGCTCTTAATCGAATAAATGACAGGGCAAGCGAATTAGATGATTTAAAATGAGCTGGTTAAAGAAATATTTGATTGCTGTTTGTGCACTCCTTGTTATTGATAGAACGCAGATTATCATGATTTTCAAGATCTATCATGATAATCTGTGTTCCATCATACGCGACATCTAAAGATCGCATTCCAACTTTCCTGGAGATAATAATGAACAATTATACGCTATAAGCTTTAATGCATACTTCAATCTTTAATTCGCGTTAATTGCTAATGGCTAATAGCTAAAAGCCAATTGCATTTAAGTGCTTCAGGAAAATAATAAATCTCCGGATATTTTTTATTTTCTGAATAGCGGATCTATGGCTTCTGCAATGGGTTGATCAGCTTTAAACTCATACCCCATTAAACGGGCAATGGTTTGAGCGAATTGTTTCTGAAAATATTGCCCTTCTCTTTTTGATTCACCTGCAGCTTTTGTATCAGGCCCCATAACTGCAAACCATATTTCATCGGCCCCTTCAATATCGCTGCCATGGCTGGTCCACTTTGATTTATCCTTATCTCCCCTGCCGTGATCGGTGGTAATAAACAAAGTTGTTTTATCCTTATAACCAGGGGTAGATTGAATATAGTTCCAAATTTCCTGTATCCATTTATCTACCTGCTGTGCAGCCTGTAGGTAATATTTGTATTTCCATCCATGTGCCCATTCATCCGTTTCGCCATAAGCTATGTACATAACTTTAGGCGCTTCCTTTTTTAGGTATTCCATAGCTGCATGATGGGTAAACACATCGAAACATTCTTCCCCCCAATGCTTTTGGGAATCCCTGAGTAATTTATTGATCATTAATTCATTGGCGTTAGGTGATGCACCACCACAGGTATCATAAGCGGCAACTACTGGTACGCCGCTTCTATTCTCGTTCAATATTCTGTTAAAAGCCTCCCATGCACCGAACGCACCTACTTTTCCCTTTAATGCCGGTTGTTGATTGAAAAATTCTGTAATGGTGATATTAGGATTAGCTGGATAATCATTCGCATCAATCCTGTCATCCGCATAACCCGATAATATCTCGTTATACCCCGGATATGAGAACCAATATCTGTTTGAAACATTTACTTTACTCCCCAAGGTTCTGTTACCGAATATTTGTCCATTTTTGGCAATGGTATTCCAGAAAAATGGCATCAGTTTTCTTCTCTTTTCTTCCTCGGTAGCTGCCCCGAATTGCTTAAAAATTCCAGCGCTATCGTCCTGGTTAAACCGCTTATCTTTTGCCAGGGATTCATCCATTCCCTTAAATAATTCCTGCCAACGAAAGCCATCGGTGGTTATGATAATGATATTTTCCGTTTGTTGTGCCTGGCTGGAAATACTGAGGATTAAACAAAGGGATAAAAGGATTTTATACATATCAAATCATTTTAGAAGAACGAAAAATAAGCAAAAAACATTGCATTTAACCTAAATAGGAAACAACAGAAAATTTAGCTGCAGGTCTCTCGTAGTATAGAACACAGATTTTCATGATTTTCAGGATTTATCATGATAGATCTTGAAAATCATGAAAATCCGTGTTCTATTAATAACAGATACTACATTAACAGCAATCCAATATTTCTTTACCCGGCTCATTTTAAATTAACTAATTCGCAGATTAATCATGTATATCTATTAAAAGCAGAAAACCAAAAATGGCCGCCAATCAAGCCTTGTAGCTTGCGGCTTGCAGCCTGAAGCTATTTTCCCCTTCCAGGGAATGTTTTTTCCCAAATTACCTCTCCTTCTTAGTAACTTTGCACCGCAATTCATTATACCTGATCATTTAAAATCCGGAACATGGAATTTCGTATTGAAAAAGACACGATGGGTGAGGTTAAAGTACCTGCTCATGTTTACTGGGGCGCCCAGACTCAGCGCAGTATTGAGAATTTCCGCATTGCGCAGGATATCAACAGAATGCCTAAAGAAATTATCCAGGCTTTTGCTTACCTGAAAAAAGCTGCCGCTCTTACCAATTTTGATGCGGGCGTTTTAGCAGAAGAAAAAGCTACTTTGATTGGAGAAGTTTGTGATGAAATACTTTCCGGCAAACTAGACGATCAATTTCCTCTCGTAGTTTGGCAAACCGGTTCTGGTACCCAGAGCAACATGAACGTTAATGAAGTTGTTGCTTATCGTGGTCATGTTATGAAGGGTGGTAACCTTAATGACAAAGACAAATTCCTTCATCCAAATGATGATGTAAATAAATCACAATCATCCAATGATACTTTTCCAACAGCGATGCATATTGCAGCTTATAAAATATTGTTGGAAGTAACCATTCCAGGCATTAAGAAACTGAGGGATACACTGGCTGCTAAAAGCAAAGCTTTTATGCATGTGGTGAAAATTGGTCGTACGCATTTTATGGATGCTACGCCATTAACCCTTGGACAAGAAATCAGTGGTTATGTTAGTCAGCTAGACCATGGTTTGAAAGCCATCAATAATACACTCGCCCACCTGAGTGAACTTGCTTTGGGTGGTACAGCAGTTGGAACAGGTATTAATACCCCTAAAGGATATGCAGAAAATGTTGCCAAACATATTGCCAATCTCACAGGCTTACCATTCGTAACTGCTGAGAATAAATTTGAAGCACTGGCTGCGCATGATGCCATTGTTGAAGCCCATGGTGCATTGAAGACTGTTGCAGTTAGCCTGATGAAAATCGCCAACGATATCCGTATGCTGAGTTCTGGACCAAGAAGCGGTATTGGTGAAATTTTTATCCCTGATAATGAGCCAGGTTCATCGATTATGCCAGGCAAAGTAAATCCTACCCAATGTGAAGCACTTACCATGATTGCAGCACAGGTATTAGGAAATGATGTTGCGATAAATATAGGCGGTGCAACAGGTCACTTTGAACTCAATGTATTTAAGCCGGTAATGATTTATAATTTCCTGCACAGTGCAAGACTGATCGGTGATGGATGTGTAAGCTTCAATGATAAATGTGCGGTAGGTATTGAACCTTTGGAAGCCAATATCAAAAAACATGTTGACAATAGCCTGATGCTGGTAACAGCGCTTAATACTAAAATCGGTTATTACAAAGCAGCCGAAATTGCGCAAAAAGCACATAAAGAAGGAACTACCTTAAAAGAGATGGCCGTTAAGCTGGGATATCTTACTCCGGAAGAATTTGATGCATGGGTTATTCCGGGAGATATGGTGGGGGAGATTTAGTTGCTAAGTTGACTCTCATTAGCTAAATGCATAGGATTTTATTTAGCCACAGATTCACAGATTATAGCGAATTAATCTGTGAATCTGTGGCTATTTTTATTCCCCATGTACTTTTTTTCCGCCAGAGTAAGTTGCTTTTACTTTTGTAGACAATATTTTCTCGGGTGCAACTTTCATTAAATCCTGATCAAGGATAATAAAATCTGCTTTCTTTCCTTTTTCGAGGCTACCTACTTCTTTTTCGAGGAAGCTTGCTTTAGCGGCCCAGATGGTCATACCGCGGATGGTTTCTTCTCTGCTTAGTGCATTTTCCATTTGAAAACCACCTTCAGGAAATCCTTTTGCATCTTTTCTTACCACTGCAGCCAGAAAAGTTTTGAAAGGAGAAATATCTTCTACAGGAAAATCTGTGCCGAGTGGTATCCATCCATTTTGCTGCAATAATTGTTTGAAAGCATACGCACCTTTCACCCTTTCTGGCCCTAGTCTTTCTTCCGCCCAATACATATCGCTGGTGCCATGAGTAGGTTGTACAGACGGAATTATACTTGCACTGGCAAAGAGATTAAAATCATCAGGATGTATTACTTGTGCATGTTCAATGCGCCAGCGTTTATCGTTTTTGCCACCCAGGTATTTATTATAGATATTGAGCATTTCTCTGTTTGCACTATCACCAATTGCATGTGTACACATTTGAAAATCTGTTTTTGATAAAACAGCGGCTAAAGAATCGTAATGGTTTTTATTACGTAATAGAAATCCGGACCAATCTTTTCTGTCAGAATATGGTTTTAATAAACAGGCTCCGCGGCTTCCTAAAGCTCCGTCTGCATATACTTTAATACCTTTTACGAAAAGACGATCTGTTTTATAAGGACCTTTTGTAAGAAATTTTTCATAATTCGATTCATCATCGCTAAGCATAACATACAAACGCATGTTTAATTTCCCTTCTCTTTGAAGGGTATCTATTGCTTCAACATCCGTATAATGTAATCCGCAATCGGTGATGGTAGTGAGACCTTGTGCAAAACAATTTTTCTCAGCCGCCTGGAGCCATTGGGTATAAGTAGCTTTATTTGGTGCGGGTATTTGGGCATATACTTTATTGTCGGCATTATCAATCAGTACTCCGGTAAGTTGTCCGTTTTTCATTTCAATTGACCCACCAACTACTGTTTGTCCGGCCTGGATACCAGCCAGGTCCAATGCTTTTTGATTGGCGATGGAAGCATGTCCATCAACCCTGGTAAGCACCACAGGTTTGTCCGGAAATAATTGATTCAGAGCTTCATTGGTAGGAAAACTTTTACCGGGCCAGCGGTTTTGATCCCACCCTCTTCCTTGTATCCAATATATATCAGGATATTGATCGGCAAATGCTTTTACCCTTGCCACGGTTTCTTCCCAGGTAGTGGCACCAAATAAATCTACCTGAAACAATGATCGTCCATATCCTACAAAATGTGCGTGTGCATCAATTAAACCGGGATAAATGGCTTGTCCACCAGCATCTATCCGTTCATCGGCCTGATAGGATTCCATGATCTCTTTATTTGTACCGGTAGCAACAATTAATCCATCTTCAATAACCATTGCTTCTGCAGTAGTGAATGCACTATCTACCGTATAGATCACAGCGTTATGAATGATGGTATCAACTTTGTGGTTGTTGCAGGCACCTAATAGAAATAGCAAGGCAATAAGGAGGCAGTTTCTCATAGTTTTAATGGCTTTGGGAAAAGGAAGGTAATAAATCTATTAATGCGAATCAAGGATGGTTTGCAACTATGGAATATAGTCCATGGTCCATAGTCCATGGAGATTGTATGTGAAACCTGGTAGAATATATCTTAGGTTTTGTTACTCTACTTTACGGTAATAATTATCGGAGCAGGTCGCAGGGTTTTAAGCCGGTATGTTTTTTGAAAGCGGCTGAAAAATGCGAGATAGAAGAATAGCCTAATAGCGCTGAAACATCTGTAACGCTAAGTCCTTTTTCATAAAGGAGGTATTTGGCATGTTCCATTCTTTGTTGCTGGTAGAAGTCGAAAATTGTAGTACCAAAAACTTCTTTGAATCCTTTTTTAAGGTAACATTCGTTCATGGCGACCTTACGGCTGAGTTCCTTGATAGTGATAGGATCGCCGATATGTTGCAATAAAATTTCACGGGCTTGATAAATACGATCGCGTCCACTTTCATCGGCGAGGAATTTACAGGTAAAGCCTTCTTCTTTTTCATCTACGAGGCAATCGAGACTGTATAAAAGCAGTTCATGCACTTTGGCATTTACAAAAATGTTCTCAAGTGCGCCGGAATAACTATGGTTTAGTAATGCATCCAGTGCATTTCTTTTCTTGCTACAAAGTGGAAATACTTTGGTAAAAGCATAAGGATGTTTGAACGCGAGTACTTCGTCTTTCCGGTTACTCAGTTTTACATTATGTACAAACTGGTGCAAAAAAGTAGCAGTAAAATGGAAAGTGAATACATCTACTGTCTGGTGTTTTCCGCTGCAATTATTGGTAGGAAGTTCGGTGCATTGTGCGCAACTTTTTTCGGCGCAGTAGCGGTTTCCTGTGGTACAATACCGAAGTTCCAGATAGTTCTCCTCGGGTTTACGGCTATTATAGTGGTAAACCATCATTCCTGTATCGTCAGCTACCCAGGGGTGCTGGGCATAATATCTCTTGATATTGTATTGAATTGAACCAGGAATATGTTGCTGTTTCTGGTATAAAAGATCCATGGTTGGCTCAATCCCACCTTTATGCGCTACCCTCAATATGTCCATTACTTCTACCATCAGTCTACAAAATTAATGTATAAACATCAAATTAACGTAAAATAAGACCCTGAGGATGTCATAACACTGTAAAAAAGCAGGTCGAAAAAGCCGTTTTATAGCCTGTAAAATGTGGAAAACCAGCCTGTTTTTTAGCATAAAAAGAGGGTTATTTTCGTTAGCTTTGTCGACCTGCGAAAATTCACTTAAACACAGGATTCACAAGCATTTATGGATCAAGAACAATTGAACAGTAACGAGGCCCAGAATAAGAATTATGGTGCCGACAGTATACAGGTTTTAGAGGGATTAGAAGCCGTTAGAAAAAGACCCGCCATGTATATTGGCGATGTGGGTGTAAAAGGTCTTCACCACCTGGTTTATGAAGTAGTGGACAACTCTATTGATGAGGCATTGGCCGGCTATTGTAAAAACATCAGCGTAACCATTCATGAGGATAACTCTATCAGTGTACAGGATGATGGTCGTGGTATCCCTACAGCCATGCATAGCAAGGAAAAAAAGAGTGCCCTGGAAGTTGTAATGACGGTACTTCATGCAGGGGGTAAATTCGATAAGAACACCTATAAAGTATCCGGAGGTTTGCACGGTGTAGGGGTAAGTTGCGTGAATGCACTCAGTACCACTTTACATGTAACCGTTCACCGCGAAGGAAAAATATTCGAACAGGAATATAAAATTGGTGTTCCCCAGTATCCTGTGAGGGAAATCGGTGAAAGTAGTATAACTGGTACCCATGTTCGTTTCTGGCCGGATGCAACTATTTTTCAGGAAACAGTTTACAAGAAAGATATACTGGAAGGTCGTTTGCGGGAGCTTAGCTACCTGAATAAACGCATCAGTATCACACTAACTGATCTGCGTGAAAAAGATGAGGAAGGAAATGTTTACTCAAAAAATTTTTACAGCGAAGGCGGTATCGTAGAATTTGTTGAGATGCTCGACAAGAACGGACACCGCTCCCCTATCATTGCTAATCCGCTTTATGTGGAAGGACATGATGAAACCACCAATGTGGCGGTTGAAGTAGCACTAACCTATAATGATGATTTTAAAGAGCATATTTTCTCTTACGTAAATAATATCAATACCATCGAAGGTGGTACGCACGTAACCGGATTCCGTCAGGCACTCACCAGGGTTTTCAAAAGTTATGGTGATAAAGAAGGGCTTTTTGAAAAAGCAAAAGTGCAGGTGGAAGGAGATGATTTTCGTGAAGGACTAAGCGCCATCATTTCTGTAAAAGTACCAGAGCCTCAGTTTGAGGGTCAGACTAAAACAAAATTGGGTAATAGTGAAGTAAGTGGCGTAGTGCAGACCACCGTTGCACGCGTACTTGAAGCTTACCTGGAAGAAAATCCAAAAGAAGCCAAACATGTTATCTCTAAAATCGTATTAGCTGCACAGGCGAGGGTTGCTGCAAAAAAAGCCCGTGATATGGTACAGCGTAAAACTGTACTTACCGGTGGTGGTTTGCCAGGTAAACTTGCAGACTGCAGTGAACGTGATCCTCAGAAATGTGAGCTTTATCTTGTTGAGGGAGACTCGGCAGGTGGAACTGCAAAGCAGGGACGCGACAGAAGCTATCAGGCGATTCTTCCACTCCGGGGTAAAATCCTGAACGTAGAGAAAGCGATGGAACATAAGATTTATGAAAATGAGGAGATCCGGAATATGTACACTGCCCTTGGCGTAACAGTTGGTACACCTGATGATCCAAAAGCTTTAAATATTACCAAACTGCGCTACCACAAACTCATCATCATGACGGATGCCGATGTGGATGGATCGCATATCGCTACACTGATCCTTACCTTTATTTTCCGCTACATGAAAGAAATGGTAGAGCAAGGTTATGTATACATAGCACAACCACCACTTTATCTGGTAAAAAAAGGAAAGGATCAACAATACGCCTATAATGAAGAGCAAAGGAAAATGTGGATCGAAAAATTAGGTGGCGGAAAAGACGACAGCGTTACCATTCAGCGATACAAAGGTTTGGGTGAAATGAACGCAGACCAGTTATGGGAAACCACTATGGACCCTGCTCGTCGCACACTGAAACAGGTAACCATCGAAAGCGCAGCAGAAGCCGATCGTATCTTCAGCATGCTGATGGGCGACGAAGTAGCCCCACGCCGCGAGTTTATCGAGAGCCATGCGAAGTATGCCAAGATAGATGTGTAAGGGATGTGAATTGTCAATTGTGAATTGTCAATAGTTTTAAAAATTGACAATTCACAATTGACAATTGACCGCCCCCCTGTGGATTACTATTTTTCCCATTGCTTTTGATTTTCAATAAAAAAGACTAAGTTGTGGAAACATAACCCTAGTTTATTTACTAACACATTAAATGCTAAAAAATGGACACTTCAAAAATGATCAAGGCATACTGTCTGAAAACCAAGGAAAAAAATGTTCCCATGCAGGATGCAGTGATTACTAAAACTGCACGCGGCGGTTATATGGCTGCCGGACATGATGGAAAAGGAAATAAAATGGCGGCCATACTTGGAGAAGCCAAAGCCTTACAGGCAATTGCTGATGGCGTTGCTAAAAAAGGATTTTAATAAGACTTGCCTTAAAAACTTATTCAAGGCCGCTCAAATGAGCGGCTTTTTTTTATAGCTAACTAGCAGCAGGTTGCTGAATAACTCCTTTATGCATACCATCCAGGAATCGCAACATGGCATCCATATCTTTGATATCATCTACTACCAGTAAGAAATTTTTACCCGCCTGTTTCAATCTTGCCTTATTAGTTCCTGTTTGTAAATAAGCCAGCACATTTTTAAATAATGCCGATTCAAAATAAGGAGAGTCGGGTCGGTTGATAAAATAACAACGAAGCGTATCCTGCTTCAGTGTCATTTTTTCAAAGCCTATTTCTACTGCCCTCCAGCGACATCTTACAGTGGTAAACAAATCTGTTACAGAAGATGGCATCGGGCCGAAACGATCTAACATTTCATGGTGGAAAGCCTGTAATTCTTCTTCTTTCTCACAATTATCCAATCTCGAATAAAGCGATAAACGCTCAGCAATACTTTCAACATAACTATCCGGTATGAGTATTTCCAGATCGGTATCGATGGTACAATCACTCACATAATCATCCTGCTTGCTGATCTCTTCTTTAAACAAATCTTTGAAAGAAGTACGCTTCAGTTCTCTGATCGCTTCCTCCAGGATTTTCTGGTACATCTCAAAACCTATCTCAGCCATAAATCCACTCTGCTCCCCTCCCAACAGATTTCCCGCACCACGAATATCCAGGTCGCGCATGGCAATCTGGAAACCACTTCCTAAATCACTGAACTGCTCCAGTGTTTGTAATCGTTTCCTCGAATCTGTAGGTAAAGTACTCATTGGAGGAGCAAGTAAATAACAGAAAGCTTTCTTATTACTCCTCCCTACCCGCCCACGTAACTGGTGAAGATCACTTAATCCAAACTGGTGGGCATTATTAACGATGATGGTATTTACATTCGGTATATCAACCCCACTCTCCACAATATTGGTACAAACAAGTACATCATACTTCTTGTCAATAAAATCCATGATCCTTTCTTCCAGTTCATGTCCTTCTAATTGCCCGTGAGCAAACCCAATACTTAAATCCGGACATAACCCCTGCAACATGGCACTCATTTCCGATAATCCTACTACACGATTATGTATGAAGAATACCTGACCACCGCGCTCTGTTTCGTAATAAATAGCTTCACGTATAAAATCATCATTAAACACCTGCACTTCTGTCTGTATAGGCTGTCTGTTAGGTGGTGGCGTATTTATGATGCTGAGGTCACGTGCACCCATTAAACTAAATTGCAGTGTACGTGGTATGGGTGTTGCAGTGAGTGTTAAACAGTCAACATTGGTTTTTAATGTTTTCAATTTCTCTTTGTGCGCAACACCAAACTTCTGTTCCTCATCAATGATCATCACACCAAGGTCTTTGAATTTCACTTCTTTCCCCAATAAACCATGTGTTCCCACTATTATATCAACCTTACCTTCTTCTACTTTTTTCAGCGTTTCTTTTTTCTCTTTAGCCGATTTAAACCGGTTGATATAATCAACAGTAACAGGGAAATCTTTCAGTCTTTCTTTGAATGTTTTAAAATGCTGGAATGCAAGAATAGTAGTTGGTACAAGTACGGCAGCCTGTTTACCATCTACTACCGATTTAAAAGCAGCACGCACCGCGATCTCGGTTTTACCGAATCCAACATCACCGCAAACAAGTCGGTCCATTGGTGAAGGACTTTCCATATCCTTTTTCACATCTGCTGTTGCCTTACTTTGATCCGGGGTATCTTCATAAATAAAAGATGCTTCCAGTTCTGTTTGAAGGTAAGTATCCGGCGTATGTGCAAAGCCTTCCTGTGCCTTTCTTTGTGCGTAAAGTTTAATCAGGTCAAAGGCGATTTCTTTGACTTTTGTTTTTGTTTTCTCTTTTAATCTTGCCCAAACATCACTACCCAGTTTATTGATCTTCGGAACCGTTCCTTCCTTACCGGTATACTTTGATATTTTATGAAGTGAATTGATGTTTACATAAAGTATATCACTGTCTTTATAAATAATCCTTACCGCCTCCTGTAGTTTTCCATTCACTTCAAGTTTCTGCAATCCACTATATGTCCCCACACCATGATCGATATGAGTTACATAATCTCCAGGCTGAAGATCCCGTAAGGTTTTAAGGGTAAGTGCTTTATTTTTATTATAAGCCTGTTTAACCTTGTATTTGTGGTAACGCTGAAAAATCTGGTGATCAGTATAACAAAGAATTTTCAGGTCTTCATCAATAAAGCCTTCATGAATGCCAGTTGGTACCGGAACAAATTGAATTTCCGTTTTCAGGTCGGCAAAAATGGTGTTTAGTCTTTCAAGCTGTTTTACCTGCTCAGCGAAAATGTAAATCTGGTATTTAGCAGCTTCATGAACAGAGAGGTTTTGTATCAACAGATCAAACTGTCTGTTAAAAGAAGGTTGTGCTTTTGTGTTGAATTCAATGATTGAATTAGCCAGCTGTGGTTTGTAACCAAATTCGATGATATGTCTTTGTTGAATAGCTTCTTCGATCGAAGATATAGTTACAAAATCCTCTGCTGATATTTCTTTGAGCACCCTGATCTCTTCATCATCCTCATTGCCTTTCATCTGGTATCCGTCTTTCAGCAGCTCAACAAATCCGAGCATTTCATCATATTGTTGTTGTACTTTCTCGGATATAACGTCCCAGTCTTTCAGCCAGATGGTTGTATTTGGACTAAGAAACTCAAATAAGGAAACTTTTTCTTCTGTGCTGAATTGTGTTTCAACATTTGGAATGATACTTACCTGTAATAATTTTCGCTCACTCAACTGTGTTTCCGGATCGAATATGCGGATGCTGTCTACTTCGTTGCCAAAGAGTTCGACGCGGTAGGGTTTTTCATTTCCGAATGAATAAATATCGAGAATACCACCTCTTATGGCGAACTGTCCGGGTTCGTATACGAAGTCTGTACGTTCAAACCCATACATCACGAATAATTCCATTAAACTGTCTGGATTAATGGTATCATTTGTTTTGATGGTAATGATATTACTGCTGAGGGTTTTCGGTAGTACTACTTTTTCAAAAATCGCTTCAGGATAAGTTACCAGTATTTTTTTATTTCCTCCCGCGACCAGTCTGGTAAGTGCTTCAGTACGAAGCATTACATGGGAGCTGTTAAGTATCCGGAAATTTTTGCGGTTTTTGAAGGAGGAAGGAAAATAAAAAAGGTCAAGCGCCGATGTAAGGTTTTCGAGTGTGTTATGAAAATAAGCTGCTTCCTCAGCATCATTCAATACTACTAAATGATTAAGCTCTTGGCAGGAAGGATGGCTAAACACACTACTCACAACGAATTCGGAGCTACTACCTTGCAGGTTCTTCAGGAAAATTTGCTGGGGTTGGGAAAAAGAGAGCCTGTCCACCAGCTGAAATAGCCGGGGGTTATTCTGGTACTGCTCCAACAACACATTCAGGTTCATAGTGCCAATCCTGCTATCGGTTAAAAACCGAAATCAGGGATGCAAAGGTAACCTTTGTTAGGTTAATAAGTTGCACTAGAATTAATCAGGATATTCATGGGTGTAATTTTCCCTGAATCAACCTGTACCAGTTGAATATTGTTTTGTGTGTCGAACAAATTGGCAAAATAATGTGCACCTTTCTTAACAAAAAGCGAGTAGGATCCTACTGGCAAAGCAACACTGTAACGACCCAGACTGTCTGATTGAACAGAAGCAACCAGTTTGCTGTTAATTGCCGTATATAGGGGTGATCCGGGTTCTACCGGTGTTACCTGTGAGATATGGGTGGGTAAATAGACAAAAAGAGTGGTTGATACGGGTTTGGGGGTAGGTGGCTGAATACCGACTTTTGGCATCTGATTTCCCTTAACTTCTGTGATGTTTCCAGAAATACCCTGCTTAATTTCACCATTTTGGGCCTTTTTTGACGACGAACAGGCGGAAAATGTTAAAATGGCAATAAACAGGCTAAAAAGAATCTTTCTCATGCTTCACTTTGAATGGTGAAAGTATCTAATTTTAATAATATTCCCGGGGGTGTGCCGGTGATCATGAAGTTAAACTAAACTATATTATGCTCAGACGATTTTTACCCACTTTTATTGGATGCTTAACCATCGTAACATTTGCGGCTGGTCAGGTAGCTACAAATGTTCAGGAACTGGAGAAAGCAGCCCAGGGTATTACTTTAAAAGAGAGACGTGAGTATACCAAAGCCATGTCATTAGCCAAACAAAAAAACTGGCCGCTAAGTATACGTTCTAAGGATGGCAGACTGGCTACTTTGGTAGGTGTAGATGGATTCAATTTTCCCAAATATTTTATTACAGATAACAATACCATTGCAGCAGCTACAACCAGAGCAAATCAACTTTGGGAAGGAGGTGCCAGCGGATTGAATCTTTCTGCGAATTCAGCTATCCTGAAAAACAAGATCGGTATCTGGGACGGGGGCCGGGTACTTTCATCGCATGTGGAATTAACAGGAAGAATTACCCAAAAAGATAATCCCTCAACCAATGATAACCATGCTACTCACGTTGCGGGTACTATGATAGCATCTGGTGTTAATCCAAGTGCAAAAGGAATGTCGTATGGTGCGCAGGGTATGATTGCATATGACTTCACCAACAGTTATGCGGAACAAGCTACAGAGGCAGCGGGATTGCTGGTATCAAACCATTCTTACAATGTAGTTTCTGGATGGAATTTTAATGAAGATCAAAACCGTTGGGAGTTCTGGGGCAGACCCAATGAAACCGAAGATTATAAATTCGGTTATTATAGTACAGATGCGCAGTTACTGGATTCAATTGCATACAATGCACCTTTCTATCTAATAGTTAAAGCAGCAGGTAATAACCGCGGAGAAACCGGACCGAATGTAGGAGATCCCTATTTCCGTTTAAATGCGCAAAACCAGATGACTGCTGCCGGAAACAGACCAGGAGATATCAGCAGCAATGATAGTTATGGCAGTATTCCATGGGATGCGAATGCAAAAAATATTCTTACTGTTGGTGCGGTAAGAGGAATTCCCGGTGGTTATAACAGACCAGAAGATGTGGTGATGAGTTCTTTTAGCGGATGGGGCCCAACAGATGACGGCAGGATAAAACCAGATGTAGTAGCAGATGGCGTTAACGTGTTATCATCCTATGCATCATCAACTACAGCATATTCAAGTTTAAGTGGTACTTCTATGGCCACTCCTAATACTTCAGGTTCATTGTTCCTTTTGCAGGATCATTATTCAAAATTAAAAAATGGCAACTTTCTGCGTTCGGCAACCCTTAAGGGACTTGCCATACACACTGCAGATGAAGCAGGTATAACTCCGGGACCCGACTATCAGAACGGCTGGGGATTATTGAATGTACAAAAAGCAGCAGCAGTTATTTCTGCTTCTGTAGCATCTAACAATAGTGCTACCAGTGAACACCTGATGTACGAAAATCTTTTCAATGGAACGACCAATTCATTTAGCACCACAGTTGTTGCAACAGGTAAAGAACCATTAAAAGCTACTATTTGCTGGACAGATGTAAAAGGCACTGTAGACCAGATTAATGTGCTGAACAACCCTGAGAAAAAACTTATCAACGACCTGGATATACGCATTACCAGCGGAAGCAGAACTTTCAGACCCTGGACACTCGACCCCGCCTTTCCAGCAAATGCCGCTGTGAAAGGTGATAATACAGTTGATAATGTTGAAAGAATTGATATTGACAGTACGGTTGCAGGAGAAACTTATACCATCACTGTAACACATAAAGGTGCTTTGGGTACCTTAACAAGAGGACAACAGGCTTATTCACTAATCGTAAGTGGTGTGGGTGGAACGGCGCATTGCAGTTCAGCAGCAACAAATAATGCTGGTGGTAGAATTGATAGCGTGAGTCTTCAAACGATTCGTTATGCAAATCCGACAGGAGCTACTACTTATACCAACAATACTGCTTTAGCTGCTAGTATTGAACCCTCTCAATCGGTTCCATTCCGTGTTCGTGTAAATAGTTCAGATGCAACTGATGCAGATAAAATGGTAAAAATATTCATCGACTATAACAACGATGGTGATTTTGCAGATGCAAACGAATTAGTGGCAACCAGTGGTGTATTAAAAAACACGCAAGTATTTTCTGGTTCATTTACAACTCCTAGTACACTTACCATTGGAAGTACATTCCGGACAAGAATCGTACTGGTTGAAACAGCCACAGCCACTGATATATCATCTTGTGGCACTTATACAAAGGGAGAAACAGAAGATTTCAGGTTGATTGTGGTGAACCCTTCTACTGACTTTACCATCAGTGAAATTCTCACCCCTTCCATTGCCGATTGTGCGGATAACAAACAATACCTTACTGTAAGTATCCGTAACAATGGAAGTGTACCTAAAACAAATATTCCTGTTTCAATAGAAGTTAAAAACGGAGCTACAACTGTAGCTACGTTTAATGGCATTTACCCGGCGGCAGTACCTGGCTTATCGAATGTAAGTTTTACTTTACAAACACCATTTGTAACTACGCAAAACACTACCTATACCATTCTGGCCACAGCCAATGTAACCGGTGATCAGAATACCAGTAACAATACATTAACTACAAACCTTACCATAGGTAAGAAAGCTGATAACCCTTCACCAATAGGGACCATCTGTAATACCACGGCTATATTGAAAGTAAATAATCCGGTAGCGAACAGTAATTATTTCTGGTATAACAGTTCAACAGCTACTTCTCCAATTGCAAGTGGGGCGGCTGTAACTACCACCAGCATTCCTACCAATAAAACTTTCTATGTTTCGAATGAAGTGAAAGCTTCTATTGGACCAGCCACTAAAATGGCTTATGCAGAGGGAGGATATAATAATTTCAGGGGGAATTTTGTACGGTTTAATAATTCAGTTCCACTTACAATTGAAAGTGCTCGTTTATATATTGGCAACCCTGGTACAGTAGAAGTTATTGTAGCCAACCTGGGAACAGTTAACCAGGATGGAAGCTTTACCTATCTGCCTTTATCAAGAACCACCCTTTCCGTTACAGCTACGAATCCAAATCCACAACCCGGAGCAGTAACAGGAAACCCAACCGCAGATACAGGGGCTGTTTATTACCTGAATCTGCCAGTAAACGAAACGGGTGATCATATCTTATTGGTACTTTGTAATGAAAATGGGGCGACTATTTTCAGGAACAATAATATTTCCGGTACTACTTACCCTATAAGTATTGCTAACGTAATGTCGATTACAGGTAATAGTGTTAACCTTACCAATACAAGTGCTGATGTTAACCCATTCTACTATTTCTTCTACGACATGAAGATCAGAACAGGAACCAGTTGCCCTAGTGATCGGGTTGAATTAGTGGTAGGTGATGCCCCAACCCCTGCTATTACTAAAGTAGGTGACACCCTGGTTAGCAGTATTACAGGTACAACCATGCAATGGTTTAAAGATGATGTAGGCATCAATGGCGCCACTTCTAATAAATATAAACCAATTGAATCTGGTGTTTATAAAGTTGTAGTGGTTGATGCATTAGGTTGTCAGAAAACCTCCAATACATTGCAAGTAACCATTACTGCATTACCTCCGGAAGTAATTGCAAGAGAAATAAAACTTAGCTTATCGCCCAACCCTAATAAGGGAATATTCAACCTGAGTTTTGAAGTGAAGGAAAAGGCTGACCTCGCAATTGAATTATTAAATTCTGCCGGACAGCGGGTGTTTAATCAATCATACCCAGGCTTTAACGGAACATTCTCCAAACAAATGAATGTGGGTAATGTAGGTGATGGGTATTATGTGCTGAAGATTTTACACAATAAGAAGACATACTTGCAGAAAGTGATCATTGTTAAGTGATGAGTAAGGTGTTAGGTGTTAGGTATTAGGCGTTAGTACTAGGTACTAGGTGTCTTGTCCTGATATAGGTTGACAGATTAAGTTAACAAAAAAACAGGATAATGATGTCAAAAGGTCGTAGGGAGGTATTTCGGTACAGTCTTAGCTTTAAGCAACAAGTGATTCGAGAGATTGAACAAGAAGGGCTATC
>QFCS01000347.1_pt1 | contig 26683 bp, 24 predicted proteins | sample 3576561 | NCBI WGS metagenome assembly QFCS01 | reverse complement strand
TGCCGGATGGACGAGAGACAGGAGTTCGTGATGCTTGCGTCTTTGGAAGGAGCGCAGGTTCGGGGGCTTTGCCGGCGGTTCGGGGTGAGCCCGACGACGGGCTACAAATGGCTGGAGCGCTGGCGAGCGGAGGGACGGGCCGGTCTTGTGGAGCAGTCGCGTCGGCCGCTGCGCTCGCCGTCGCGCAGCGACGCAGCGGTGGAGGATGCGGTGCTTTCGGTGCGCGCCGCGCATCCGGCCTGGGGCGGGCGCAAGATCGCCCGGCGGCTGAGGGATCTCGGCCACGAGGGGGTTCCGGCACCCTCGACGGTGACGGCGATCCTGCGCCGACACGGGGTCGCGCTTGGCGGCTTCGGCGGCGGCGAGACGGCGTTCGGCCGGTTCGAGCGGGCGCGGCCGAACGAACTGTGGCAGATGGACTTCAAGGGCCATGTGGCGCTGGCCGGCACCGGCCGGCTGCATCCCCTGACGGTGCTCGACGACCACTCGCGCTTCGCCGTTGTGCTGGCCGCCTGTGCCGACCAGCGCACCGAGACTGTCAGGCAGCAGCTGACCGCCGCGTTCCGCCGCTACGGCCTGCCCGACACGCTGATCACCGACAACGGCCCGCCCTGGGGCGACGGGCCGCGCCGCCCGTTCACGCCGCTCGGCGTGTGGCTGATCGAGCACGACATCCGGATCAGCCATGCGCGGCCCTATCACCCGCAGACCATGGGCAAGGACGAACGCTTCCACCGCAGCTTCAAGGCCGAGGCGCTGTCGGGCCCGCCCTTCGCCGACCTCGCCGCCGCCGGCCAGGCCTTCGACCACTGGCGCGCCGTCTACAACACCCAGCGCCCGCACGAGGCGCTCGATCTCGCCGTGCCGGTCAGCCGCTACCAGCCAAGCCGGCGCGGCTATGCCGAAACCGTCACCCCGTTCGACTATGCCCCCGCCGACATCGTGCGCCGCGTCCAGCAGGGCGGCCATGTCAGCCTGCTCGGCCGCAACGCCAGGCTGCCCAAAGCCTTCCGCGGCAAGGCCATCGCATTCAGGCCAACACAACAGGACGGATGCTTCGAGGCATTCTTCCGCGCCCAGTTCATTGCAACCATCGACATCCGAACCCTCGACTGAGACCAAAAACGTGTCCACGATGTCTCCGAACAGATGTCCACTTTCTACCCGGTCTGAACACCCACAAGGGGGAGGGGGACTTTGCGGGCGCCATGCCGCGTAAAATCGCCAACGATTGGTGCCCGGCAGGCATGCAAGCGGGTCCCCCTCCCCCTTGTGGGGAGGGGTTAGGGGTGGGGGTACTGCGTCACCGAACGTCATATGCGATTGCCCTGCCCGTAAACGGGGGAGGATCGATGGCGCGGCCGGCCGCAGCCTCGTTTCCTCCCCTGCGAAGCGGGGGAGGGGAACCACGCGAAGCGTGGTGGAGGGGGCATAGGCGATAACCTTACCCTTGCGGAGGAGATGTCCGGCCGGACAGAGGGGCATGCGAAGGGGCGCGATCATCTTTTTGTCCTGCACCGCCCTTTCGTGCCGGCACGCCAGACGACGAGCCTCGGCCGTCAGGCCGCGCCCGCCCGGTCCGCCGCCTTCAGCTCCAGCCGGCGCGCATGCAGCACCGGCTCGGTGTAGCCGTTCGGCTGCTCGCAGCCCTTGAAGACGAGGTCGCAGGCGGCGAGGAAGGCGATCGACTTGTCGAAGTCCGGCGCCATCGCCCGGTAGGCGGGGTCGCCGACATTCTGCAGGTCGACGGTCGCCGCCATGCGCTGCAGCGAATCCGTGACCTGGATCTTGGTGCAGACGCCGTGACGCAGCCAGTTGGCGATGTGCTGGGAGGAGATGCGCAGCGTGGCGCGGTCCTCCATCAGCCCGACATCGTTGATGTCAGGTACCTTGGAACAGCCGACGCCCTGGTCGATCCAGCGCACGACGTAGCCCAAAATACCCTGCGCGTTGTTGTCGAGTTCGCGCTGGATTTCGTCCGGCGTCCAGTTCGGGCGCGGTGCCACCGGCACGGACAGGATGTCGTCCAGTTTGGCGCGCGGGCGGTTCTTCAGCACCGCCTGCACGGCCTTGACATCGATCTTGTGGTAGTGCGTGGCGTGCAGCGTCGCGGCGGTCGGCGACGGCACCCAGGCGGTATTGGCGCCGGCCCTGGGGTGGGCGATCTTCTGCTCCAGCATCGCCGCCATCAGGTCGGGCATCGCCCACATGCCTTTGCCGATCTGGGCGTGTCCGGAGAGCCCGCATTCCAGCCCGATGTCGACGTTCCAGCTCTCATAGGCGCCGATCCAGGCCGCCTGCTTCATGTCGCCCTTGCGGATCATCGGGCCGGCTTCCATCGAGGTGTGGATCTCGTCGCCGGTGCGGTCGAGGAAGCCGGTGTTGATGAACACCACCCGCTCCCTGGCAGCGCGGATGCACTCCTTGAGGTTGATGGTGGTGCGCCGCTCCTCGTCCATGATGCCCATCTTGATGGTGTTCTCAGGCAATCCAAGCAGCTTCTCGACACGCGAGAAAATCTCGACGGCGAACGCGACCTCTTCGGGGCCGTGCATCTTCGGCTTGACGACGTAGAGCGAGCCGGCGCGCGAATTGCCGCGGCGGCCGCCCGGGCCGATGTCGTGCAGCGCGGCCAGCGCGGTCAGCGCCGCGTCCATCATGCCCTCCGGCACCTCGCTGCCGTCGGAGAGCAGGATCGCCGGATTGGTCATCAGGTGCCCGACATTGCGCACCAGCATGAGCGAGCGGCCCTTCAGCGACAGGCGCGAGCCGTCAGGTGCGGTGTAGTCGAGGTCGGGGTTGAGCTTGCGCTTGAAGGTCTTGCCACCCTTGGTGACCTCCTCGACCAGATCGCCCTTCATCAGGCCGAGCCAGTTCCGGTAGACGACCACCTTGTCCTCGGCGTCGACCGCCGCGACCGAATCCTCGCAGTCCATGATGGTGGTCAGGGCCGATTCCAGCCAGACGTCGGAGATGTGCGCCAGATCGTCGGCGCCGATCGGCGACGCCGCGTCGACCCGCACCTCGACCTGCATGCCGTTGTTGACCAGCAGGAACTGGCCGGGGCCGCGCGGATTGCCGCGGTAGCCGGCGAATTTTTCCACATCCTTCAGGCCCGTCGTGCTGCCGTCGCGCAGCGCCACCGTCAGCTTGCCGTCGACCACCGAAAAGGCTTTCGCGTCGCTCCAGGCGGCGCCGTAGAGCGGCACGCTGTCGTCGAGGAATTTGCGCACCCAGGCGACGACCTTGGCGCCGCGCTTCGGGTTGTAGGTTTTGCCCTTGGCCGCGCCGTCGGTATCGGGGATCGCGTCGGTGCCGTAGAGCGCGTCGTAGAGCGAACCCCAGCGGGCGTTGGCGGCGTTCAGCGCGTAACGCGCGTTCATCACCGGCACGACCAGCTGCGGGCCGGCGACCGCCGCGATTTCCGGATCGACGTTTTCGGTCGACACCTTGAACGCCGGCCCTTCCGGGAGGAGATAGCCGATCTCGGTGAGGAAGGCGCGGTATGCGGCAAGATCGACCGGCGCGCCATTGTCGCGATGCCAGGCGTCGATGCTTGCCTGCAGCGCGTCCCGGCGGGCAAGCAGTTGGCGATTGCGCGGCGCAAGCTCCTCCACCAGGGCGGCGAACCCTTGCCAGAAAGCCTGTTCGTCCACACCGGTCCCGGGCAGGGCTTCCTTGGCCACGAAGTCGTGCAATTCACGCGCGACGCGCAATCCGGCAACCGGGATGAGTTCCGTCATATCGATAAAGTCCTCGCGGCCAGCATCGTCTTGGGTTCAGCGGGCTTTGGCATGCCGCACCTTGCTGGTCAATTCGTCAAGAGGTGTACCAGCAAGGCCCGGACATGCGGCGGGCTCAAGGTCAGGCGGCGATGCGCGGCCGGCCGCTGGCGACGGCGACGATGCGAGCCTCGATGAACATGCGCTGGCCTTCGACCGTCGAACTGCGGATGTCCTGAGAGACGGAGATCTCGGCGACGTCCGCGCCGGCAATTTGCGCACGCTCGCCGGCGAGTTCCCGCACCCGCGCCTCGGCCGCCGCGAGCGCCTTCGCCTCGTCCGTAAAATCCTGCAGCAGGTCTCCGGCGGAGAGACGAAAAAGCCCTTCCTTCGGCTGGCTGACCAGCGCCTCGGCCGACACCCGTACCTGGCCGACCACCGCGCCCAGCGCGTTGGCGACGTCGGTGTCCTGCGGCACCACGCAGCGGTTGCCGACCAGCGCCGGCAGGCCGGCATAGTGCAGCGGCGCCGACGCACCGAGGCCGATCACGGGCCGGTCGAGCGCCAGCGTGAAGCGGGCGATGCCGGCGCGGCCGTCGACGGCGCGCTGCACCAGCGCATGCGCCACGGTCGCCGCTCCGTCCAGCCCGTCCTCGGCGAAGGCCGTCTCCAGGATGACCTCGGCGGACAGCCTCGTCACCGCGACCAGCACCCGTTCGGACAGCGCTTCCGGCGTTTCGGCGATCGCCTGGCCGCGGCCGTCGCGACGCCGGGCGAAAAGCTCGGCGCCAAGCCTGGCGGCCGCCGGGTCCCAGTTCGCCTGCCGTCCCAAGGTGTGGGCGGCGTCCGACGGGGTGAAGCCGCAAACATGCACGAGGCCGCGCCCGACCAGCCGGTTGAGCGTCGCCGTCTGCGCATTCGATGTCAGCAGCGCATCGAGCGGCAGCGGCACCATCTCGATCGCGTCGTAAAGTTTATGCTCAGGACCGCTCAACCCGGCGGCAAGGCGGTCGGGAACGCCGGTGCGCATGGCGAAGCGGCCATCGAGGCGGCCGGCATTGGGCGCGCGCAGCTGCCGCTCCAGGTGGCGCGTCACCGCCTCGCCATGCGCCTGGCCGGCGAGCGCCAGCGGCACCAGCCGGCGGGGACCGAGCAGGATGCGTGGGGTCAGCGCGCCGTCCTCCAGCCGCACTTCGGAATCGCCGCCGAGGCCGAAGGTGCGCATGGCCACCGCCTCGACCATGGTGCGGAAGCCGCCGACGGTGGCGCCTTCCGGGTCGAGCCGTGGCCGGCCGTGGTCGAGCACGGCGACGTCGGTGGTGGTGCCGCCGATGTCGGAGATGATGGCGTTGTCGAGGCCGGTCATGTGGCGGGCGCCGACGAGGCTGGCGGCCGGGCCGGACAGAATCGTCTCGATCGGCCGCTGGCGGGCAAACGCGGCCGACACCAGCGCGCCGTCGCCGCGCACCACCATCAGTGGCGCGGCGATGCCGCGCGTTTCGAGAAAGCCTTCGGTCGCCGCTACCAGCCGGTCGATCATCGAGATCAGGCGGGCGTTGAGCAGCGTGGTAAGCGCCCGGCGCGGCCCCCCGAGCTTTGCCGACAGTTCGTGGCTGGCGGTGACCGGCAGGCCGGTGCGTTCGCGGATCAGGTCGCGCGCCGATATCTCGTGCGCAGGGTTGCGGGTGGCGAAATAGGCGCAGACGGCGAAACCCGACACAGCGCCGGCGAGCGCCGGCAGGGCGGCCTCCAGTTCGGCAAGGTCGAGCGGACGGGCATTGCCGTGGACGTCGTGGCCGCCGCCGCAGAACACGACGGGGTCGCCGCCCAGCGCCTTTTCCAGGCCGTCGCGGGCAAGGTCGGCCTGGCCGAAGCCGATCATCACCAGCGCGACGCGGCCGCCTTGGCCCTCGACCAGCGCGTTGGTGGCGAGCGTGGTCGACATCGATACCAGCTTGACCGCCTTCGGGTCGGCGCGGGCCGAGGCCAGCACCGCGTCGACCGCGCCGGCGATGCCGACGGCGAGGTCGTGGCGGGTGGTCAGCGCCTTGGCCTTGGCGGCCACGCCGGTCGCCTCGGACCACAAGACCGCGTCGGTATAGGTGCCGCCGGTGTCGACGCCGAGGTAAAAGCTCATTGCGCGATCATTTCTTCCTGCTCGACCGTCAGCGGCTTGACGCCGGGCGTCGGCGGCTCCGGCCGCTCGTCGCCGGTCGAGGCGCCGCCCTCGGGCACAGATGCCGTCGGCACGGCGGTGCTGCGCGCCGCACAGCCGCCGACGGCCATGGCGGTGAGCAGCATTGCAAGGGCGAAACCGGTACGGGAAAAGGGCGGCATCAGGCGCGCGACGGCGGGATTCGGGTTCGTTGTGTCGGAGCCGGTTCGCGGAAGCGCTCCGGCCGCAGGCTTCTAGCCTACATCTCCACGTCGCGCCAGCGTCGGCACACGTAAGCTTACCGTCTGTCCTTCGTCGCAAAAAGACGCTAGAAGCCGGGCAATGGAGCAATTCGACATCGAGCGAGCGGCCGAGCTGCCGTCCGAAACCATGATCGACGCGGCTGGCGCGAAGAAGGTCTTCGTCAAGACCTATGGCTGCCAGATGAACGTCTACGATTCGCAGCGCATGACCGATGCGCTGACGGCCGACGGTTATGCCGCCACCGACCGCATGGAGGAGGCCGACCTGGTGCTCCTCAACACCTGCCACATTCGCGAAAAGGCCGCCGAGAAGGTCTATTCCGAGCTCGGCCGCATCCGCGAGCTGAAGCGCGAGCGCGAGAAGGCCGGCGGTGCGATGACGATCGGCATCGCCGGCTGCGTCGCCCAGGCGGAAGGCCGCGAGATCATCCGCCGCGCCCCGGTGGTCGACTTGGTGATCGGCCCGCAGACCTATCACCGCCTGCCCGACGCGCTGCGCAAGGTGCGCTCCGGCGAAAAGGTGGTGGAGACCGACTACGCGGTCGAGGACAAGTTCGAGCATCTGCCGCAGCCGCGTCGCGCCGAGATCGCCAGGCGCGGCGTGACGGCGTTCCTGTCGGTGCAGGAGGGTTGCGACAAGTTCTGCACCTTCTGCGTGGTGCCCTATACGCGCGGCGCCGAGGTATCGCGGTCGGTCGCGCAGATTCTGGCCGAAGCCGAGAAGCTGGCGTCCGCGGGGGTGCGCGAGATCACCTTGCTCGGCCAGAACGTCAACGCTTGGCACGGCGAAGGGCCGGACGGCGCTGAGTGGGGGCTGGGGCGGCTGCTGTTCCGGCTTGCCGACATTCCCGGCGTCGCCCGGCTGCGCTACACCACCAGCCACCCGCGCGACATGGACGACGCGCTGATCGCCGCGCATCGCGACTTGGCCGTGCTGATGCCATACCTTCACCTGCCGGTGCAGGCGGGCTCGGACAGGGTGCTGAAGGCGATGAACCGGCGCCACAGGGCCGCCGACTATCTTGCGCTGATCGATCGTATCCGCGCGGCGCGCTCCGACATCGCCATGTCCGGCGACTTCATCGTCGGCTTTCCCGGCGAGACCGACGCCGACTTCGAGGCGACGCTCGAACTGGTGCGGGCGGTGCGCTACGCGCAGGCCTTCTCGTTCAAATATTCGGCCCGTCCGGGCACGCCGGGCGCCGAGATGAAGGGGCATCTGCCGGAAAGCGTCAAGGACGAGCGGTTGCAGCGCCTGCAGGCGCTGCTGGCCCGGCAGCAGCATGACTTCACCGTCAGCCGCGTTGGCATGTCGTTCGACGTGCTGATCGAAAAACCGGGCCGACGTCCCGGCCAGCGGGCAGGGCGATCGCCCTGGCTGCAGCCGGTCATTGTTGATGAAACCGTCGGCGAAATCGGAGACATTGTCCCGGTGCGAATCATCAGGGCGGAAGGCTCGACGCTTTTCGCCGGGCCCGCCTGAGGCGGAAAAACAGGAGAGACGTTTGGTCGCCACCGCAGACGTGAAGCAGGCGCCTTCCGGGGCGTCCGACATGGCGCACATCGTCCTGACCTTCGACAACAACAAACACGCCAGCGCTCTCTACGGCCAGTTCGACGAGAACCTGGCGCGGCTGGAGCAGAAGCTCGGCGTCGACGTTCGTTCGCGCGGCAATCAGGTGGCGATCAAGGGCGATGCGGTGGCGGCCGAGCAGGCGCGGCGGGCGCTCGACCACCTCTATGGCATCCTGCAGAAGGGCGCGCACATCGCCCAGTCGGACGTCGACGGCGCCATCCGCATGGCGATCGCCGCCGACGACCAACTCACCCTGCCGACGCTGGAGCGCAAGGGCAAGATGGCGGCTGCGCAGATCACCACGCGCAAGCGCACCATCTATGCCCGCTCGCTCAACCAGGACGCCTATATGCGCGCGCTGGAGCGCGCCGAACTGGTGTTCGGCGTCGGCCCGGCCGGCACGGGCAAGACCTACCTCGCCGTCGCACACGCGGCGATGCTGCTGGAGCGCGGCATGGTCGAGCGCATCATCCTGTCGCGGCCGGCGGTGGAGGCGGGCGAGCGGCTCGGCTTCCTGCCCGGCGACATGAAAGAGAAGGTCGACCCCTATCTGCGGCCGCTCTACGATGCGCTCTACGACATGATGCCGGCCGACAAGGTCGAGCGGGCGCTGACCGCCGGTGCCATCGAGATCGCGCCGCTCGCCTTCATGCGCGGCCGAACGCTGGCGCATGCCGCCGTCATCCTCGACGAGGCGCAGAACACCACGCCGATGCAGATGAAGATGTTCCTGACCCGGCTGGGCGAGAACTCGCGCATGATCATCACCGGCGATCCGACCCAGATCGACCTGCCGCCGCAGACCAAATCGGGGCTGGTCGAGGCCCTGCGCGTGCTCGACGGCATTCCTGGCGCGGTTATCGTGCGCTTCGGCGACGGCGACGTGGTCCGCCACCCGCTGGTCGCCGAGATCGTGCGCGCCTACGATCGCGACGCAAAGCTGTCGCGCGGTCTCGGCGTGGGCGAGAACTGAGCCTCTCGTCCAGTAGCCATGTCTCCGCGCACAAAATCCCGGCAGGTTTCCGTCGAGATCGATCTGACCGTCGAGGCGGGCGACTGGCCGCCGGAGCAAGAGCTGACGGCGCTGGTGGCACGGGCGGCGGAGGCCGCGCTCGGCGAAATCGGCGCGCATGCCGGCCAGCCGGTCGAACTCAGCCTGGTCTTTACCGACGACGCCCACGTCCGCGCGCTCAATGCCGACTGGCGCGGCAAGGACAAGCCGACCAACGTGTTGTCTTTCCCGGCTTTTCCAGTCGCCGCCGGCGCGCCGCTGCCGCCGATGCTGGGCGATATCGTGCTGGCCGCCGAGACGGTGCGGCGCGAGGCTGAGCTGGAAGGCAAGCCGCTCGCTCACCATATCAGCCACCTCGTCGTGCACGGCCTGCTGCATCTGATCGGACACGACCACGAGACCGACGCCGAGGCCGAAGCGATGGAAGAGCTGGAACGCCGCGTGCTGGCGAGGCTTGCCATTCCCGATCCCTACGCGTAACAGAAAGCGTCCAACGACCGGAACGAGATGAACGAGACCCCCGACACTGCCGCGGCCCCCGACACGGGCGGCGTCAGCAAGATTTCGGAACAAGCGGAAGAGCCGCCCAGTCCGAGTACCCCCGCGACCGCCGTCGCCGAGCGTCCTTCCTTCATCGAATGGCTGTCCGCGCTGTTCCGCCAGAAGAATGGCAGCAGCCTGCGTGAGGATCTGACCGACGCCCTGGCCGAAGAAAGCCAGGCGGACGCCGAGGCCTTCTCGCCGGCCGAGCGGGCCATGCTCAACAACATCCTGCGGCTTCGCGAGGTGCGCGTCGAGGACGTGATGGTGCCGCGCGCCGACATCGAGGCGGTGGAGATTTCGATCACGCTCGGCGAACTGCTCAACGTCTTCGAGCAGTCCGGCCACTCGCGCATGCCGGTCTACGCCGAGACCCTCGACGACCCGCGCGGCATGGTGCACATCCGCGACGTGCTTGCCCACATCACCCGCTCGGCGCGCGCCAGGAAGGGGCGCACGACACGCAAGACGCCCGCGCCGGCGACGCCGCTCGACCTCGCCAATGTCGATCTCGGCCGCTCGATCGGCGAACTCAACCTGATTCGCACCGTGCTGTTCGTTCCCCCTTCCATGCTCGCCTCCGACCTGATGGCGCGCATGCAGGCCGCGCGCACGCAGATGGCGCTGGTGATCGACGAATATGGCGGCACCGACGGCCTGGCCTCGCTGGAGGACATCGTCGAGATGGTCGTCGGCGACATCGAGGACGAGCACGACGAAGAAGAGCCGTTGATCACCAAGGCCGGTGATGGCGTCTATGTCGTCGACGCCAAGGCCGAGATCGACGAGGTCGCCAAGATGATCGGCCAGGACTTTTCGCCGGGCGAACACGGCGAATATGTCGACACTATCGGCGGGCTTATCTTCAACGCGCTCGGTCGCGTGCCGGCGCGCGGCGAGGTCGTGCAGGCCGTTCCCGGCTTCGAGTTCCACGTGCTCGACGCCGACCCGCGCCGGGTCAAGCGGGTGCGCATCGTCGAGGCCAAGGGCGAACGCCGCCGCCGGGCGGCCAAGGCCGAACAGGCGGAGCAGGCGGAACAAGCCGAACAGGCCGAAGGCAGCGCTTAGGCCACGCGCGTCGAGGCGGCTCCGGGTGCGGAGCCGCGCGTTCCATTCCCTGACCCGCCACGCTATCGTCCAGCCATGACCGCCGCCTCTCCGCTCTCCCCCGAAGAACTCGAACGCTATGCCCGCCATATCGTGCTGCCGGAGGTCGGCGGCGCCGGCCAGCAGAAGCTGAAACGCGCGCGTGTGCTGGTCATCGGCGCCGGCGGGCTCGGCGCGCCGGTGCTGCAATATCTGGCGGCCGCCGGTGTCGGCACGCTCGGCGTCGTCGACGACGACACGGTGTCGCTGTCGAACCTGCAGCGCCAGATCATTCACGACACCGCCTCCGTGGGCGAGGCGAAAGGCGTCAGCGCGGCGCGGAGCATCGGCCGCATCAACCCGGGTGTGATCGTCGAGCTCCATGACCTGCGGCTTACCGCCGACAACGCGCCGGCGCTGGTGCGGCAATACGATGTCGTCGTCGACGGCTCGGACAATTTCGAGACGCGTTATGCCGTCGCCGACGCCTGCGCGGCGGAACAGAGGCCGCTGGTGCATGCCGCCGTCGGCCGCTTCGACGGCTCGCTCACCGTGCTGAAGCCGTTCGAGACGGACGGCGAGGGCCGGCAGAACCCGAGTTACCGTGACCTGTTCCCGGAGCCGCCGCCCGAAGGCATGGTACCGTCCTGCGCCGAGGCCGGCGTTTTGGGCGCGCTGACGGGTGTCATGGGCACGCTGCAGGCGATGGAGGTCATAAAACTGATCGCCGGCATCGGCGAGCCGCTGATCGGCCGACTGCTTCTCTATGACGGCCTCACGGCGCGCTTCGACACCGTGAGATACAGGCGTGCCAAGCCATGACTGCCGTCATCGACGGGTTGCGTATCCACCGGGGCGCTGCCGGCTTCGACCGCTGGGACGATCTGCTGGCGTTGATCCTGCGGGCCTTCGCGCCGATGCATGGGCGTATCGATCCGCCCTCGTCGGCGCTGCTGCTGACGCCCGACGGCCTTCGCCTGAAAGCGTCGGAGGAGCGCTTGTTCCTGGCGTTCGGCGGCTGCCGCCTTGCCGGTTGCGCCTTCCTGGCTGAGCGGCAGGGGTATTTTTATCTCGGGAAACTCGCGGTCGAACCCGAACTGCAGGGGCGCGGCATCGGCAAAGCGCTGGTCGCGGCGGTGGAGCGGTACGCGCGACGCGCCGGCAAGTCCGCGATCGAGCTGGAGACGCGTGTCGAGCTGGTCGAAAACCATGCAACCTTCGCGCGCCTCGGCTTCATCGAGATCGGGCGGACGGCTCATTCCGGCTACAGCCGGCCGACCTCGATCACCATGCGCAAAGAGTTGGCCGTCTGATCGCAACGCAGAAAGACTTGCCGATGAAGTATCGTCGGCGCGCTATGCTCCGCCTTCAGCCACGGCCCATACTTGCCATCAGCGCCAGTGCATCGGCGGCCAGCTTTTCGGTGAATTCTGCGGCCGGCATCGGCTGGGCGAGCCGCGCAGCCTGACCCGACCACAACGACATGAAGTCACCGGATCCCGCCGGTTCGGTCTTGCCGCGCAGCGGCGCGAGCGCGCCGCCAGCCAGCGGAAAGGCAGGTGGCAGATCGGACATCGGACCGACCTCGCGCATGATGCGGTTGACGATACCGCGTGCCGGCCTGCCGGTGAAGACCCGCGTCATCGCGGTGTCGTCGTCATGGGCCGTCTTCAGCGCGGTGCGATGCGGCGGCGATATCTTCGCCTCCGGGCAGAACATGTAGGCGGTACCCACCTGCACCGCCGCGGCGCCGAGCGCCAGCGCCGCGACGATGCCGCGGCCGTCGGCGATGCCGCCAGCCGCGATCACCGGCACGCGGACGGCGTCAACGACCTGCGGTACCAGCGCCATTGTGCCGACCTGCCGCGAGATGTCGTCGCCAAGGAACATGCCACGATGGCCACCGGCCTCGGCGCCCTGGGCGATGATGGCGTCGCAGCCGCGCTCCTCCAGCCAGACCGCTTCGCGAACCGTCGTCGCCGAGGCGATCACCTTGGCGCCCGCCGCCTTGACCCGGTCGAGCAGGGCACGCTCCGGCAAGCCGAAATGGAAGCTCACCACCGTGGGGCGGAAGTCCTCGACCAGCGTGCAGAACGTCTCGTCGAAGGGCGCCCGGTTCGACGCCGGAATGGGGCCTGCCGGATCGATGCCGAACTCCAGATAATAAGGCTTGAGCCGCTCTCGCCACGCCATCTCGCGGTCTTCGTCGTAGACCGGCGGCGTGTGGCAGAAGAAATTCAGATTGATCGGGCCGTTGGTGGCGGCCCGGATCTTGCCAAGTTCACCGCGCGCCTGTTCCGGCGTGAGCAGCGCGCACGGCAGGGCGCCGAGACCGCCGGCATTGCAGACGGCGACGGCGAGGTCCGCCAGCACCGGGCCGGCCATCGGCGCCAGTAGGATGGGAATGTCGATGCCGAAAAGCTCGAGAATCCGCCGGTCGGGCCACATGATCTGTTCCTCCCACGCTACGTGCAGGCTACAGGCAAGAGTGCCCGCAGACAGCACCATGCGGACGCAAGGGATAGACCAGGACGCCATGGCGGACGACGCATCTGCACTTCTCGATTTTCCTTTCGCCACCGGCGAGCTGCCGGCCTTGCCGGCCGGCGCCACCGTGCTGGTGCTGGGCGCATCGGCGGCGTTTCGGCAGCCGCAGGATTTCACCGCCGAACTGACCATCGTACAGGGTTTTCGCCCCGATTTCCTGGCGCTCCGGCGCAGGTTTGCATCCGTATTCCCGCAATCGCAAGGCGATGGCTACGATTGCGCCCTCGTCGTCGTGGGCCGTCACCGCGGCGAGAACGAGGCGCGCCTGTTGGACGCAACAACGCGGGTTCGGCCGGGCGGCATGGTGGTTGCTGCCGGGTTCAACGCCGACGGCGCCGCCAGCCTGCGCAAGCGCCTGGCCAGGCTGGTGTCGATCGACGGGCATCTATCGAAGAACCACGGCGTCGTCTTCTGGTTTCGGCGGGATACCCGGGCTGACGCATTTGTCGAGGCCGGTGCAGGGGCTGGGAACACGCTGGTCGAAGGCCGCTTCCACACCGCGCCGGGCATGTTCTCGCACGCTCACGTCGACCCTGGCTCGCAATTGCTGGTAGATCATCTGCCGCACGATGTGTCCGGCGCCGTCGCCGATTTCTGCGCCGGCTGGGGTTATCTCGGCTGGTCGGTCGCGAGCCGTTTCCCGGCGGTGAAGCGGCTCGACCTTTACGAGGCCGATTTCGCCTCGATCGAGGCGGCAAGGGCCAACCTGGCCGGGCTGGATGGCAAACCGACCGGCTTCCATTGGCACGACCTGGCGTCCGAACCGGTGAGCGAGCGCTACGATTTGATCGTCATGAACCCGCCGTTCCATACGGACCGGCGCGCCGAACCGGAGCTTGGCCAGGCAATGATCCGCGCGGCCGCGACCAGCCTGCGGCCGGGTGGCCGCCTGTTCCTGGTGGCAAACCGCCAATTGCCCTACGAGCGGGTCATAGCCGAGAAATTCTCGGGCTTTTCGGAGGTCGCTGCCAACGCCACGTTCAAGGTGATCGCTGCACGACGCTGAACGCTCAAGCCACCAACCGGATCGAAGGCGCCTTCTCCTGCGGCCACCTTGACGAGTGTCCGGACGTCAGCGGCGCCGGCCGGCCGAACAGGTAGCCCTGAACCTCCTGGCAGCCTGCCGCCCTCAGCAGCGTTGCCTGGCTTTCGGTTTCCACGCCCTCGGCTATGGTCTTCACGCCGAGCGCCCGCGACAGGCCGACGATGGTGGAGACGACGGCGCCGGAATTGGAATCGGTGTCGATCCGGCTGACGAAGGAGCGGTCGATCTTCAGCTTGTGGAAGGGGAAATCGATCAGGTAGCTGAGGTTGGAATAGCCGGTGCCGAAATCGTCGACGGCCACCGAAATGCCCATCTCGCCGAGGCTGCGCAGCAGGCGTGCCGCGTTCTCGCGATCCTGCATCATCGCCGATTCCGTCACTTCCAGTTCGAGTCGGCCGGGGTCGATGCCTGTGGTGCGCAGCGCGTCCGCGACGATGTCGAGGAAATCGCGGGCCATGAACTGTACCGGCGAGATGTTGACGGCGACAAAACAGTCCTGCGGCAGGTGTTTTGCGTCCTCGCAGGCCTGGCGCAGCACCCATTCGCCGATCGGCACGATCATGCCGGTCTCCTCGGCGATCGGAATGAACTCCATCGGCGGGATCATGCCGCGGTCGGGATGCCGCCAGCGGATCAGTGCCTCGTAACCGACGATGTGGCCGTGGGCGAGGTCGAGTTGCGGCTGATAGTAAAGATGGAAGTCGCCACGTTGGAACGCGGTGTGCAGTTCCGACTCGACCCACTGGCGATGGTCGGCGACACGTCCCATCTCCGGCTCGAACACCGCCCATTCGCCGATGCCGCGCGCCCGCGCGTTCTGCAAAGCCAGGTTGGAGCGCCGCAGCAGCAGCACGGGGTCGGTGCCGTCCTTGGGGATGGCGACGATGCCGACCGAAAGGTTGACGGATTGCAGATGGGTCTTGAGCTGATACGGCTCCATCATGCGTTCGATCAGGCCGTCGACGAGCAGGTCGACGCGCTCGACGGCGCTGTCACGCAGCAGCACGGCGAATTCGCCGGCGCCGATGCGGCCGATGGTGACGCCTTGCGGCAGGTTCTGCCTGAGGCGTGCGGTGAAGGCGCGGATCAGCTCGTCGCCCTGGCTGTAGCCGATCGAATCGTTGATCTGCTTGAAACGGTCGATGTCTATGTCGACGAGGAAGACCGGCTCGCCGGTGCGCGCTGCTCTCGACGCCGCCTCGGCGATCTTGCCTACCATCGCGGGGCGGGCGAACAGCCCCGTGAGCTTGTCGAAATGCGTCTCGTTGTAGACGTAGCCGGCCGACTCGTCGATGCCGGCGAAGAACGACATCGCCGAGCCCGCGGCCGCCAGCGCACATAGCGCCGCCACCACCGCGCCGACGGCCCCCATCGATATCCCGCCCAGTTCCGCGCCCAAACCATACCGAAGTCCCCACAGTCCCAGCAGGAAACTGCCACTTCCGGCGGCGGCGATCGTTATCAGCCGGAATGTCGGGCTACGGTTTGGGTTGTTGGCCGAACGCATGCGAAGGAGTCCCCGATCCTGGGCGCACCCTTAGCTTGCCTGCCGTTAAAATGTCTTTCCGCCGATCGATCGGATTTTAGCGGTCGCCGCAAGAATTGCGAGCTGGCGCTCAGGCTCGGTCCGGGTCGCCTTGTTTCAGTTCGTCCAGCGTCGGCATCGACACGATATGATAGCCTGAATCGACGTAATGTATCTCTCCGGTGACTCCCGAAGCGAGGTCCGACAGCAGGTAGAGCGCGGAGCCGCCGACCTCGTCGATGCCGACGGTTCGCCGCAGCGGGGCGTTGCGCTGCTGGTAGGCGAACATGTGGCGCGCGTCGGCGATGCCGGCGCCGGCAAGCGTGCGCACCGGCCCAGCCGAGATCGCGTTGACGCGGATGCCGCGCGGGCCGAAATCATTGGCGAGGTAACGCACGCTGGCCTCCAGGCCGGCCTTGGCGACGCCCATGACGTTGTAGTTCGGCATGATGCGCACCGAACCGGCATAGGTGAGCGTCAGCATCGAGCCGCCCTGCGGCATCAGCCGGGCGGCGTTCCGCGCAACCTCGGTGAACGAATAGCAGGAGATCACCATCGTGCGGATGAAGTTCTCGCGGCTGGTGTCGGCGTAGAGGCCCTTCAACTCGTTCTTGTCGGAAAAGCCGATGGCATGCACGATGAAATCGAGCGCGCCCCATTCGTTGGCCAGCGTCTCGAACACCGTCTCGAGCGAGGCGCTGTCCTCGACGTCGCAAGGCAGCACCAGCCTGGCGCCGACCTTGTCGGCGAGTGGCCGCACCCGGCGCCCGAATGCCTCGCCCTGATAGGTGAACGCCATGTCCGCGCCGTGCTCGGCGAGCCGCTGGGCGATGCCCCAAGCGATCGAGTGATCGTTGGCGACCCCCATGATCAGGCCGCGCTTGCCTTGCATCAGTGTGGTCATGGCGGTCAGGCGGCGTAGCGCTGGAACACCAGCGTGGCGTTGGTGCCGCCGAAGCCGAACGAGTTCGACAGCGCGATGTCGATCTTGGCGTTGTCGATGCGCTTGCGCACGATCGGCATGCCTTCGAACTCGGGATCGAGCGTTTCGATATGGGCGCTTTCGCCGATGAAGCCGCCTTGCATCATCAGGATCGAATAGATCGATTCCTGCACGCCGGCCGCGCCCAGTGAATGGCCGGTCAGCGACTTGGTCGAGGTGATGTTGGGCATCTTTTCGCCGAACACCTCGCGGATCGCCGCCATCTCGCGGGAATCGCCGACCGGCGTAGACGTGCCGTGGGTGTTGATGTAGTCGACCTCGCCGTCGACCGTCGACAGCGCCTGCCGCATGCAGCGAACCGCGCCCTCGCCGGACGGGGCGACCATGTCGAAGCCGTCCGATGTCGCGCCGTAGCCGACGATCTCGGCGTAGATTTTGGCGCCGCGGGCCCTGGCGTGCTCCAGTTCCTCGAGCACCAGCACGCCCGCGCCGCCCGCGATCACGAAGCCGTCGCGGTTCACGTCGTAGGCGCGCGAGGCGGTCGAGGGCGTGTCGTTGTATTTGGACGACATGGCGCCCATCGCGTCGAACAGGTTCGACATGGTCCAGTCGAGATCCTCATGCCCGCCGGCGAACATGACGTCCTGCTTGCCCCACTGGATCATCTCGGCGGCATTGCCGATGCAATGCGCCGAGGTCGAGCATGCCGACGAGATCGAATAGTTGACGCCATGGATCTTGAACCAGGTGGCGAGCGTGGCCGACGCGGTCGACGACATCGCCTTGGGCACGGCAAACGGACCGATGCGCTTTGGACTGTTGTTCTTGAGGGTGATCTCGGACGCCTCGACGATCGTCCGGGTCGACGGCCCGCCGGAGCCCATGATGATGCCGGTGCGCGGATTGCCCGCCACCACGCTCTCCTCGAGCCCGCTGTCGACGATGGCTTGCTTCATGGCGACATGGTTCCACATGCCGCCCTGGGACAGGAACCGCGCGGCTCGGCGGTCCACCATCTCGGCCGGGTCTAGCGTCGGCGCACCCCAGACCTGGCAGCGGAAGCCACGCTCGGCAAAAGACTCGGAAAAACTGATGCCCGACCTGGCATCGTGCAGCGACGCCTGCACCTCGTTGGCATTGTTGCCGATCGAGGATACGATTCCGAGGCCCGTGACAACGACCCGTCTCATGCTGCGCTCCTCGTCAACTCTTTGTGTCGGCGATCAAGCCGCGGACTGTTTGGACAGACCGACCTTGAGGTCGGTGGCCGAGTATATGGGTTCGCCATCCGCCTTCATCCAGCCATCGGCGATGCCGAGCACCAGGCGGCCGCGCATCACGCGCTTGAAGTCGACGCCGTACTCGACCTTCTTCACCGATGGCGTCACCATGCCCTTGAACTTGACCTCGCCGGTCGACAGCGCCATGCCCTTGCCCGGCTCACCAAGCCAGCCGAGGTAGAACCCGGTCATCTGCCAGAGCGCGTCCAGCCCGAGGCAGCCGGGCATGATCGGGTTGCCGATGAAATGGCAGGCGAAGAACCACAAATCCGGCTTGATATCGAACTCGGCGCGAATGAAGCCCTTGTCGAAGGCGCCGCCGGCTTCGCCTATCTCGGTGATGCGGTCGAACATCAGCATGGGCGGGTAGGGCAGTTGCGCATTGCCGGGGCCGAACAGCTCCCCGCGCGCGCAGGCGAGCAGATCCTCGTAGTCATAGCTCGATTTGGCAGCCGCCATGGGTCCCTGTCCCTCATCTCACGCAGGCATCTGGCCGCGCCCCTTGCTTCCCGACAGCGCGGTTCACGAACCGTTTCAGCCGGGAAATTGACGTTAGCGATTAGCCTGCCGGTCGTGCCCGGTCAATGCGCGGCTATTGATCGGCCGCGGACAACCGAATATATGCAGGTTTAAGGGGTTTGTGCGCCCGCTGCCGGTCGGTATGGGGTGTTTGTTTATCAAATCCGGGGTATTTCGGGACGATGAAGTCGTCGGGCAACACGATAAGCATAGACGAGCGCGTGCGCCGGGCCGGCCTGCGGCCGACGCGCCAGCGTGTCGCGCTGGCCGATCTGCTGTTCGCCAAGGGCGACCGCCACCTTTCCGCCGAACTGCTGCATGAGGAAGCACTCGCTGCCGGCGTGCCTGTGTCGCTGGCCACAGTCTACAACACGCTGCACCAGTTCACCGACGCGGGGCTGCTGCGCATCCTCGCCGTCGAGGGGTCGAAGACCTATTTCGACACCAACATCTCCGACCATCATCATTTCTTCATCGAGGGCGAAAACACCGTCTTCGACATCATGTCCGGGCCGATCCGGGTGAGCAACCTGCCGGAGCCGCCGGAAGGCATGGAGATCGTCAACGTCGACGTCGTCGTGCGCCTGCGCCGCAAGGGCGAAGGCTGAACGTTCCTCGCTTGCCGCGCTTGCTCGATTTTCTTCTCAAGCTCGAATGGCTGGCCGTTGCCGCGGCGGCGCTTATGGTGTTTGCCGTCGGCGGTGGGTCCTGGCTGATGTTCGCCCTGCTTTTGCTGGCGCCGGACCTGTCGATGCTGGGTTATCTGGCCGGCCCGCGGTTCGGTGCGTTCTCCTACAATCTTGCCCACACCCTGATCGTACCGCTCGCCTTGGGCGCGGTCGCCTGGCTGGCCGGCAATCCACTCGGCCAGCAGCTCGCGCTGATCTGGATCGCCCACATCGCGCTCGATCGGGCGCTTGGCTACGGGCTCAAGCTGCCGGCCTCGTTCCGTGATACCCATCTCGGCCGCATCGGCCGGGGTTGATGCCGGTCAATCCTTGATCGTCTCGCCGGGATAGGCGCCCCACACCAGCGCCTGGCTCAGCCAGCCGCTATGGCCGGCAAACGTCATCTGGCACCATTCTCCGTTGCATTCCTTGATGGTGCCGACGACGCCCGGCTCGACCACTGCGACCTTGCGGGCGTCGCGTCGCGGCTCCGACAGCAATTCGATGGTCGCATCCTTGCCGCGCTGCCACGGCGCGGTGATCGCCGTGCGTTTGCCGGACAGCAGCGACTGGTTGACCCAGCCCTCGGCGCCGTCCGAATCGCGTACGCGCCGCCAGTTGTCGTATTCCTGCACGATTTCCATCGGCAGTCCCGACTTCAGGTACATCCAGTCGACCGGATAGTTGACGCCGGGCCCGATCCGCGAGTTGACGCGGCCGGACTTCAAGCTGACGAAGCGCGGCAGCGGCAGGCCGCTCGCGCCCATCGAGGCGCTCGGCCCCGCGCCCTGCGCGGGAGCGGAAGTCTGGCTGGCGGGCAGCAGCACCAGACCCAGCAGAGCGGCGGCCGCCGCGGCGCGAAGCGACACGAAACCAGACACTTTCGACCTCACCATGGGTGGAGGCGGTCCCGTCCCGGACCCCCTTTTTCTTTGTCATCGGCCCGACCGCTTGTTACACAGGCGGTCATCCGAGGCCGGCGCCAAGTTTCGCCTGCCTTGGTTAAAGAGGTCTCAACAGGATCCGGATTCGAGGAAACAATGGCGGGCAAGAAAAAGCCTCTCGTCGTGATCACCCGCAAGCTTCCCGATCAGGTCGAGACCCGCATGCGCGAGCTTTTCGACGCACGCCTGAACGTCGATGATCGTCCGATGACGCAGGCCGAACTGGTGGCCGCGGTGAAGGAGGCGGACGTGCTGGTGCCGACGGTGACCGACCGCATCGACGCGCCGCTGATCGAGCAGGCTGGCCAGCACCTCAAGCTCGTCGCCAATTTCGGCAACGGCGTCGACCACATCGACGTGGCGGCGGCCACGCGCGGCGGCATCACCGTCACCAATACGCCGGGGGTGCTCACCGAGGACACCGCCGACATGACGATAGCGCTGATGCTCGCGGTGCCGCGCCGGCTGACCGAGGGTGCCAACATTCTCGAACATCCGGCCAAATGGGCGGGCTGGTCGCCGACCTGGATGCTCGGCCGCCGCTTCAGCGGCAAGCGGCTGGGCATCATCGGCATGGGCCGCATCGGCACGGCGGTGGCGCGGCGCGCCAAGGCCTTCGGCCTGTCGATCCACTATCACAACCGCCATCGCGTGCTGCAGTCGGTCGAGGACGAACTGGAGGCGACCTATTGGGAAAGCCTCGACCAGATGCTGGCGCGCATGGACATCATTTCGATCAACTGTCCGTCGACGCCGGCGACCTTCCACCTGCTGTCAGCTCGCCGCCTCGCCCTGCTGCAGCCCACCTGCTACATCGTCAACACCGCGCGCGGCGACCTGATCGACGAGGAGACGCTGATCAAGCTTCTGCAGGACGGCAAGATCGCCGGCGCCGGGCTGGACGTGTTCGAGCACGAGCCCGCCGTCAACCCGAAGCTGGTGAAGCTCGCCGCCAGGGGCAAGGTCGTCATCCTGCCGCACATGGGCTCGGCCACCATCGAGGGCCGCATCGACATGGGCGAGAAGGTGATCATCAATATCCGTACCATGTTCGACGGCCACCGGCCGCCCGACCGGGTGTTGCCGAACAGGGCTTAGCTCTGGCGCCGGGGCAGCCGCCGCCTGAACTGGTGGATATTCAAAAGAAAACGGGCGCGGCAAGCCGCGCCCGTCGCAGATTTAATCAGCGAGCTGATCAGGCGGCGTCTTCGCCTTCCGCCTTCTTCTCGCGCACGATCTCCTTGCCGGTCTTCTGGTCGACGACCTTCATCGACAGGCGCACCTTGCCGCGCTCGTCGAAGCCCATCAGCTTGACGAACACCTTGTCGCCTTCCTTGACGACGTCCGTGGTCTTCTGGACGCGGTCGCTGGCGAGCTGCGAGATGTGGACGAGGCCGTCGCGCGGGCCGAAGAAGTTGACGAAGGCGCCGAAGTCGGCAGTCTTCACCACGGTGCCCTCGTAGATTTCGCCGACTTCCGGCTCGGCCACGATGGTGTGGATCCACTTCTTCGCCGCCTCGATCTCCTTGGCGTTCGAGGAAGCGATCTTCACCGTGCCGTCGTCCTCGATGTTGATCTTGGCGCCGGTCTTCTCGACGATCTCGCGGATCACCTTGCCGCCCGAGCCGATCACTTCGCGGATCTTGTCGGTCGGGATGTGCATGACCTCGATGCGCGGCGCGAACTCGCCGAGCTCCTTGCGGCCTTCCGACAGCGCCTTGGCCATCTCGCCGAGGATGTGCAGGCGGCCGTCCTTGGCCTGGCCGAGCGCGACCTGCATGATCTCCTCGGTGATGCCGTCGATCTTGATGTCCATCTGCAGCGAGGTGATGCCGTTCGACGTGCCGGCGACCTTGAAGTCCATGTCGCCGAGGTGGTCCTCGTCGCCGAGAATGTCGGAGAGGACGGCGAAACGCTCGCCTTCCTTGATGAGGCCCATGGCGATGCCGGCGACCGGCTTGGCCAGCGGCACGCCGGCATCCATCAGCGCCAGCGAGGTGCCGCACACCGTCGCCATCGACGACGAGCCGTTGGACTCGGTGATCTCCGACACGACGCGCAGTGTGTAGGGGAACTGCTCGACCGAAGGCAGCATCGGACGAATGGCGCGCCAGGCAAGCTTGCCGTGGCCGATCTCGCGGCGGCCCGGCGAACCCATACGGCCGGTTTCGCCGACCGAATAGGGCGGGAAGTTGTAGTGGAGGAGGAAGGTCTCCTTGTACATGCCTGTCAGCGAATCGACATACTGCTCGTCCTCGCCGGTGCCGAGCGTGGCAACCACGATCGCCTGGGTCTCGCCGCGGGTGAACAGCGCCGAGCCGTGCGTGCGCGGCAGGATGCCGACTTCCGACACGATCCGGCGAACGGTCGAAAGATCGCGTCCGTCGATGCGCGAGCCGGTGTCGAGGATGTTCCAGCGGACGATCTTGGCCTGCAGCTCCTTGAAGACCGAGCCTACCTGCTCGCTCGACCAGGCGGTCTGGTCAGCGCCTTCCGGCAGCAGCGTCGCCTTGACCTTGGCCTTGGCGGCGTCGACGGCGGTGTAGCGGGCCTGCTTGTCGGTGATCTTGTAGGCGGCACGCAGCTCGTCCTCGACCAGGCCGAGCATGGTCGATTCGAGCTCGGAAAGGTCGGTGGTCTTGTGGTCGCGCGGATCCTTGGCGGCGAGTTCCGCCAGGCGGATGATCGCGTCGATGACCGGCTGGAAGCCGCGCTGGCCGAACATCACGGCGCCGAGCATGACGTCTTCCGGCAGCTCCTTGGCTTCGGACTCGACCATCAGCACGGCTTCGCTGGTGCCGGCGACGACGAGGTCGAGCTTGGATTCGTCCATCTCGTCGATATGCGGGTTGAGCTTGTACTCGCCGCCGATGTAGCCGACGCGGGCGCCGCCGATCGGACCCATGAACGGCACGCCGGACAAGGTCAGCGCCGCCGAGGTGGCGACGATGGCGAGGATGTCCGGATCGTTCTCGAGGTCGTGCTGCATGACGGTGACGACCACCTGGGTGTCGTTCTTGTAGCCGTCGGCGAAGAGCGGGCGGATCGGGCGGTCGATCAGGCGGGAGACCAGCGTCTCCTTCTCGCTCGGACGGCCTTCACGCTTGAAGTAGCCGCCGGGGATCTTGCCGGCGGCGTAGGTCTTTTCCTGGTAGTTGACGGTGAGCGGGAAGAAGTCGAAGCCGGGCTTCGGTTCCTTCGCCGAGACGACGGTGGCGAGCACGACGGTCTCGCCATAGGTGGCGAGCACTGCGCCGTCGGCCTGGCGGGCGATCTTGCCCGTCTCCAGGATGAGTGGCCGGCCGGCCCATTCGATTTCTATTCTGTGATGATTGAACATGTCTTGTCCTTGCTGTGCGGGCAGCGCCGCGCCTGCTGGCGGCGGCGCCTCCCTACTGGCTTCGTTTCCGGACGAGCCACGGGCAAGACAACGGGAGGTCCGGCAAGTTGGCGCTGTCCAGCGCCGCCGGGCGTCCTGCAATCCTGCCCCATGACCGGTCCATGGGCGGCCGACCCTGCCCTCAGGGATCGTGCCGTTTGGCGGAACCCGGCTTCGGCCTAGCGCCTGGGAGAGGTTCCTCCGGCGGGCAGCGCAGACGCGTGCCCGAATGCGACACCGGCGCGCCCTGATCGCCAGGGCGCGCCGGTCGGTTGGTCAGCGGCGCAGGCCGAGCTTCTCGATCAGTGTCGAATAGCGGCCTTCGTCCTTGCCCTTCAGGTAGTCGAGCAGGCGGCGGCGCTGCGACACCAGAGCGAGCAGGCCCCGGCGCGAATGGTTGTCCTTCACATGGCCCTTGAAGTGCTCGGTCAGGTTCTTGATCCGCTCCGAGAGAATGGCAACCTGGACTTCCGGAGACCCGGTGTCGCCGGCCTTGGTTGCAAATTCGGCCATCAGTTCTTGCTTACGATCAGCAGTGATCGACATCGCGCTTTTCCTTGCATGTTTGAGGAAACGGGGATGCCCACAGCCGGGATGTCGTCCAGCCGGGGCCGATTTTCATCGCCTTTTGGTGCGATGCGGCGGCATATAGTGGAATTCTTTCGCAAAAGCCATAGCCATTGTCATGCGCGGCTCGGGCGGCAGCCGCGTTGCCCGCGCACGGCTCGGTGGTCGGTGAGTGGCGGTCGGCTCGGCTGGCGGCCGCCGCCTGTATTGCGGCACACCGGCCCCTCGCGGTAATGCGGCGCAACGCAGGCGGTTTGCGTCGTGGCACGGCCAGGTGCCGCGGTCGCGCGTTTGTCATGCTGCTGCGGGAGTGGTGTCGCAAAACGTTCGCTGGCAAGCCTCTTCGAGGTGCCGGCAACTGACGAAAGGTCAACGATGCGTATTTCGATGGTCGGTGCCGGCTATGTGGGCCTCGTCTCCGGCGCATGCTTCGCCGATTTCGGTCATGATGTCGTTTGCGTCGATACCGACGAGGACAAGATCGCCGGCTTGCGGGCAGGGCATATCCCGATCTTCGAGCCCGGGCTCGATCAGTTGGTCGCGACCAACCTCAAGGCTGGGCGGCTGAGCTTCGACACCGATCTTGCCGCTGCCGTAAGTGATGCCGACGCGGTTTTCCTTGCCGTCGGCACGCCGTCGCGGCGTGGCGACGGCCATGCCGATCTCAGCCACGTCTATGCCGCCGCCCGCCAGATCGCGCAGTTCCTCAAAGGTTTCACGGTGGTTGTCACCAAGTCGACGGTGCCGGTCGGCACTGGCGACGAGGTGGAAAGGATCATCCGCGAGGCCAATCCCGCAGCCGATTTCACCGTTGTTTCCAATCCCGAATTCCTGCGCGAAGGCGCGGCGATCTCCGACTTCAAGCGGCCGGACCGTATCGTCATCGGCCTCAACGAGGAGCGGGCGCGCCCCAGCATGGAGGAGATCTACCGGCCGCTCTACCTCAACGCCCTGCCGATCATGTTCACGTCGCGACGCAGCGCCGAGCTGATCAAATACGCCTCCAACGCCTTCCTGGCGATGAAGATCACCTTCATCAACGAGATGGCCGATCTATGCGAGGCACTGGACGCCGACGTTCAGGAAGTCGCGCGCGGAATGGGGCTGGACCAGCGCATCGGCTCCAAATTCCTGCACGCCGGACCCGGCTATGGCGGTTCGTGTTTTCCAAAGGACACGCTGGCGCTGGTCAAGGCGGCGCAGGATGCGGCAAGTCCCGTCCGCCTGATCGAGACCACCGTCGCCGTCAACGACACACGCAAGCGTGCGATGGCACGCAAGATCATCGCCGCCTGCGGCGGCAATGTGCGCGGCAAGACGATCGCCGTGCTGGGTCTGACGTTCAAGCCGAACACCGACGATATGCGCGAGGCGCCGTCGCTGGCCGTGATCCAGGCGTTGCAGGACGGCGGAGCACGGATCAGGGCCTACGATCCGGAGGGCATGGAGAGTGCGAGGCAGCTCCTGGAGAACGTCAACTTCGGCCGTTCCCCTTACGAGATCGTGGAGGGCGCCGATGCTCTTGTCATCGTCACCGAGTGGGACGCCTTTCGCGCTCTCGATCTCGATCGCATCGGCCGGGCGATGAAATCGCGGGTGCTTGTCGACCTGCGCAACATCTACCGCACGGAAAAGGTCGAGAAACATGGATTCCTGTACGTGGGCATCGGACGCCCCAAGGCAAATGACGGCTGATGCCCTCGATGCGGCATTGATCGTGCGGACACATCGCCGCGAGACCGCCACACGCTTCAGGCACGAGTCCCTTGCGGTGGGCTCGCATCGGGTCGAGCTGGGGGAGCATCAAGGGTGACCATTCTCGTGACCGGCGCCGCCGGCTTTGTCGGAAGCCACGTTTGCGCCGCGCTGCTGAAGCGAGGCGAGGACGTCGTCGGCCTCGACAACCTCAACGACTATTACGACCCGGCGCTGAAGCGAGCGCGGCTTGAGCGGCTTTCCGCCAACCGGAACTTTTCGTTCGTCGAAGGCGATATTGCCGAACAGCAAGCCGTTTTCGCCGCTGCCGCCGGCCGAAGGGTCTCGAAGATCGTCCACCTGGCCGCTCAGGCAGGCGTCCGCTATTCGCTGCAGAACCCGCGCGCCTATATCCGCTCGAACGTGGCCGGTCACCTCGAAATCCTCGAGCTCTGCCGGTCGCTCGGAACCGTCGAGCATCTGGTCTACGCGTCGTCGAGTTCCGTCTATGGCGGCAATGCAAAGGTGCCGTTCAGCGAGACGGACCGAGTCGACCACCCCGTCTCGCTGTATGCGGCGACGAAGGCCGCCGACGAACTCATCAGCCATACCTACGCGCATCTCTACGGCATCCCGCAGACCGGGCTGCGCTTCTTCACCGTCTACGGACCGTGGGGGCGTCCGGACATGGCCTACTGGCTGTTTACGCGGGCGATCCTCGAGGGTACGCCGATCCGTGTCTTCAATCATGGCGAGATGTGGCGCGACTTCACTTACATCGACGACATCGTTGCCGGCACCCTCGCCGTGCTGGATGGTCCGCCCGAGGGGCCGGACCCGCATCGCCTCTACAACATCGGCCACAACCAGCCGGAGCATCTCGGTCGCTTCATCGACGTGCTGGAGACCCTGATCGGCCGCCAGGCCATTCGGCAGCTTGAGCCTATGCAGCCCGGCGACGTCGTGCGCACCTATGCCGATATCTCCGCGCTGCAGCGGGATTTCGGCTTCTCGCCGCAAGTCCGCCTCGAGGACGGGCTGCGTGTCTTCGTCGACTGGTATCGCGGCTATCGCGGCTAGCAGGCTGTTGAAGAAGTAGTGGCGCGGTTGTTTGGAGCGTGATTCACTGGTTCCCGGATGATTTGGGGATTTGTGGATGCGCGGTTCGGACGAACGAACAGGTTCTCTGTTTTCGTATGTCGACCTTGAGGCGCGCG
>QFCS01000558.1_pt1 | contig 26687 bp, 27 predicted proteins | sample 3576561 | NCBI WGS metagenome assembly QFCS01 | reverse complement strand
CCGCGACGAAGGCCGTGACGTGCTGTTCTTCGTGGACAACATCTACCGCTACACCCTGGCCGGTACCGAAGTGTCCGCCCTGCTGGGCCGCATGCCTTCCGCCGTGGGCTACCAGCCGACGCTGGCCGAAGAAATGGGCCGCCTGCAAGAGCGCATCACCTCGACCAAGGTCGGGTCGATCACCTCCATCCAGGCTGTGTACGTGCCGGCGGATGACCTGACCGACCCGTCGCCTGCCACCACCTTCGCCCACCTGGATTCCACCGTGGTGCTGAGCCGTGACATCGCCGCCCTGGGTATCTACCCCGCCGTGGACCCGCTCGACTCCACCAGCCGCCAGCTTGATCCGCTGGTGGTGGGCCAGGACCACTACGAAACCGCTCGCGCCGTGCAAGGCACGCTGCAGCGCTACAAGGAGCTGCGCGACATCATCGCGATTCTGGGCATGGACGAACTCGCACCGGAAGACAAGCTGGCCGTGGCGCGCGCCCGCAAGATCCAGCGTTTCCTGTCGCAGCCGTTCCACGTGGCCGAAGTGTTCACGGGTTCGCCAGGCAAGTATGTGCCGCTGGCTGAAACCATCCGTGGTTTCAAGATGATCACCGCCGGTGAATGCGATCACCTGCCCGAGCAGGCCTTCTACATGGTCGGCACGATCGACGAAGCCTTCGAAAAGGCCAAAAAAGTCGCGTAAAGCGGCGTACTCGGGCGCCCGGTGTTGTTGGCGTGCTCGCCTGGCCGGACACCCGACTACTTGCTTTCCGTCGACTTTTCCAAAGGAGTACATATGAGCACCATCCGCGTCGATGTGGTCAGCGCCGAAGAATCCATCTTCTCCGGTGAGGCCAAGTTCGTGGCGCTGCCGGGCGAGGCCGGTGAGCTGGGCATTCTCCCTGGCCACATTCCGCTGATCACCCGCATCAAGCCTGGTGCCGTGCGCATCGAAAAGGCCGATGGCGGTGAAGAATTCGTGTTCGTGGCTGGTGGCATTCTGGAGGTGCAGCCGCACCACATCACGGTGCTGTCCGACACCGCGATCCGCGGCCATGACCTCGACGAAGCCAAGGCGATCGAAGCGCGCCAACAGGCCGAAGAGGCGGTGAAGAACGCCAAGAGCGACCTCGATCTGGCCAAGGCTACCTCTGAACTCGCCGTCATGGCAGCCCAGATTGCCGCACTGCGCAAATACCGTCAGAAGAAGTAAACGACGCTCCCTCGTCGTCCATAGCAGAGACCGGCCATGTGCCGGTCTTTTTGTTGGGCATTGCGGCCAGGGGCATGGCAGTGCGCATACCATGGTGGATAGAGACAAGAACAACCGGGAGCACCAGCCCAATGTCATCCATATTCGAGAGCCCGGACATGACCCCGGAAGAGGTGGCCGCTCGCATGCTGGTCACCGCGTCGGCGCTGGCCGATCTCACCCTGAGTGACGCCCTGAAGGTGGTGGGCTACATGAAGCCCAAGCTCATCAAGGCGGGCACGGTCATCATCCAGGAGGGAGAGGTCCGCCAGACGGATTACATGCTTCTTGTGCTCGAAGGGGACATTGCGGTCGAGAACGAGTTGCCCGGCCTGCACGAGAGCATGGTGGTGAACATCATGGGCCCGGGCCACTTGATCGGCGAGATGGGGATCCTGGACGGGGCACCGCGATCTGCCACCTGCACCGCCAACACCGATATCGCCGCCGCGGTGCTTTCGCGCACAGCGCTGATGCGGCTGCTCAAGGACGATCCCCGGCTCGGGGCCCGGTTGCTGCTGGCGATCTCCAAGCGCATGGCGGACAGGCTCCGGGAGACGACGCGCAAGCTGAAGACCTTTGCCCAGATGAACAAGGCGCTGCAGCAGGAGCTGAATGTGGCGCTGAACAGCCGCACGCCCAGTCGGAACACGCGCGGCTGAACGAGGCGCTCAGCGGCGAACGACGCAGTCGGCCAGTTCGTTGCGCCGCGCCGCGCCGGTTTCGGCGGGAAAGTGCTGCACCAGCAGGGCGGACACCTCTTCCAATGCCTGTGTCAGCCCGTCCTCGAACGCGCCTTCGCGCAGGCGGGCACCCAGCCGGTCCACGATGGCTTGCCACTCGCCGGGGTCGACGCGCTGGTTGAGCGCGCGGTCCGCCACGAACTCGATCGAGTGCTCGGCCAGCAGCAGGTAGATCAGCACGCCGTTGTTGTGCTCGGTGTCCCAGATGCGAAGCCGGCCAAACCAGGCCAGGGCACGTTCGCGCACCACGGTCGACAGCGGCGTGTCTGCGTTGATGCGCCATAGGTAACTCAGCGGCAGGCCGGCTTCGACGCACAGACGAACCTCGCCGGTGTGCCGGCCTTCGCTGGCGGCCACGCGCTGCGCCAGGCGTTCGGCCATGTCATCGGGCACGGTCCGCGCCGTGTCCGAGGCGTCGAGCCAGCGGTGCTGGAGGATGCGCAAAAGCTTGTTCATGGTGCGCGCATTTCACCAGCCGCCAGAGGCGCCACCGCCACCAAAGCTGCCGCCACCGCCAGAGCTGAAACCGCCGCCTCCGCGCCCGAAACCGCCGCTGCGGCCACCTCCCCAACCACCGCCATGGCCTCCGCCACCCCACCCCCCGCGGCCGCCCCCGCCAGAGCCACTGACCCGGGTGGGCATGGTCTGCAGGAACAGCGCGCCGAGCATGCCCAGCAGGCCCGCCACGATTGCGATCCAGCCCACGGCGGTCAGCACCCAGGCAAATCCACCGGAGCCGAAGCCCGTGAGCACGGTCCCCAGCTTGTTGCCGAACAGCCCGCGCAGCACAGACGAGAAGATGGGCACCGCGAAGACCAGGATGAACAGCACTTCCATGCCGTCAAACAGGTCGTTGCTGCCGCTGTGAGTGCCCTGTTCGCCGGGCGGGGGCAGGCTTTCGCCACGGATGCGGGCGAAGATCTGGTCCAGGCCGGCCTGGATGCCCCCTGCGTAGTCGCCCGTGCGCAGGAGCGGCGCGACGGCGCCATCCAGGATGCGCCGCGCCATCAGATCGGGAATCGCTCCTTCGAGGGTCCTGGCCGTGGCGATGCGCATGCGACGGTCGTTCTTGGCGATCACGAAGAGCACGCCATCGCCCACGTCGCGGCGGCCGATTTTCCAGGCGTCGCCCAGCCGCTGCGTGTAGTCGGCGATGTCTTCCGGTGCGGTGGTGGGCACCATGACCACCACCACCTGGGAGCCGTGGGACTGTTCGAAGGCCGCAAGCTGGGCTTCGATCGCCGCCACGCTGGCTGCGTCCAATGTGCCGGTCTGGTCGATGACGCGGGCATGCAGTTCCGGAACTGGCTGCAGTTCCTGTGCGAAAGCGGCCCAGGCCGGGAGGAGCCCCAGCCCCAGGGCCAGCAGCCACCGGGCCAGGAATGCCGTCATGGTTTCTTGAAGTCCACCGTCGGTGGCGTGGAAATAGCGGCCTCGTTGGCAACCTGGAAGTTGGCCTTGGGGCCGTAGCCAAACACCATCGCGGTGAGGTTGGTGGGAAAGCTGCGCGCAAGCACGTTGTATTCCTGCACGGTCTGGATGTAGCGGTTGCGCGCCACGGTGATGCGGTTCTCGGTGCCTTCGAGTTGCACCCGCAGATCGCTGAAGCCCTGGTTCGCCTTCAGATTGGGGTACTGCTCCACCACCACCATGAGACGGCTCAATGCACTGCCAAGCTCGCCCTGAGCGGCCTGGAACTGCTGCATGGCCGCAGGATTGTTCAGCGTCTCGGGCGTGACCTGGATCGACGTGGCCTTGGCGCGCGCCTCGATCACGCGGGTGAGTGTTTCCTGTTCGAAGTTCGCCTCGCCCTTGACCGTGGCCACGATGTTGGGAATGAGGTCGGCACGGCGCTGGTACTGGTTCAGCACTTCGGACCAGGCCGACTGGCTTTGCTCGTCGAGGCGCTGGAAGTCGTTGTAGCCGCAGCCTGTGAGGGTCGTGGCGACCAGGAGGGCGGCGAACCAGGCAGACAGACGTTGAAGGGATGTGCGCATAAAACCTCCACAGGCCATCGGGCCGTTCAAGCTGGACATCGGGAACGTGATGTGCGGGACTATACCCGCGCGGGCCGACGGGGCCGGTGAATACGCCGCCTGAGCGACGAGGGTCATGCACAGGCGGCAAAATAGCCCGCATGCGAAAACCCAAACTCCCCCCCGGCTCTCCGGACGACACGGAGGCCGCCTTCTACGATGCCTTGCAGCACGCCGACATCGAGCGTCTCATGGCTTGCTGGGCGGACGAGGACGACATCGTGTGCGTGCACCCTGGCGGCCCCCGCCTGGTCGGACACGTGGCGGTACGCACCGCCTTCGAAGCCATGTTCGCCAATGGCAGTGTCCAGGCCCAGCCCGAGCGCGTGCGCCGGCTCGATGCGGGTGGCTGCAGCGTGCACAGCGTGGTCGAGCGGGTGGCCGTGATGAGCGATGACGGCCTGCAGCATGCCTGGGTGGTGGCCACCAACGTGTACGCCAAGACCGCTCAGGGCTGGCGCATGGTGGCCCACCATGCGAGCCCCGGTGCGCGCGTGGAGCCCCTCGAGGCTTTCACCAACCAGCCGGTGCTGCATTGAATCGGGATCGTTTTGTCTATCGGGCGCCCTGGTGGTTGCCGGGTGGCAATCCACAGACCTTGTGGGCCGCGCTGGTCAGCCGCCGGCACTTCGGCCCGGCTCCCCGCTGGCGCCGCATCCGCTGGAGCACGCCGGATGGCGACTTCATCGACGTGGACCAGGCCGTGCATACCAGCGCGCCAGAGGCACCGCTGCTGATCCTGTTCCATGGACTCGAAGGGTCGTCCGCCAGCCAGTACGCCGTCGCCTTCGCGGACTTCGCTGCGGCGCATGGCGTGGCCTATGCGGTGCCTCACTTCCGCGGCTGTTCCGGCGAGATCAACAAGGCGCCGCGCGCCTACCACTCTGGCGACTTCGAGGAAGTGGACTGGATTCTGCGCCGCTTCGCGGAAGAGCACCCCGGTCGGCCACTGATCGCTGTGGGCGTGTCGCTCGGCGGCAATGCGCTGATGCGATGGGCGGGTGAGATGGGGCTGGACGCGGTGCCGCGCGTGCGCGCCATTGCCTCCGTGTGTTCACCGCTGGACCTCGCCGCCGGCGGCGAGGCCATCGGCAGAGGCTTCAACCGGCTTGTCTACACACGCATGTTCATGCGCTCCATGGTGCCGAAGGCGCTCAGCAAGCTCGAGCAGCACCCCGGGCTGTTCGACCGCAAGAAGCTGCTCGCGGCACGCGACCTCTACGAGTTCGACAACCTTTTCACCGCGCCGCTGCACGGTTTTCGTGACACCGCCGACTACTGGGCACGCGCGTCCGCCAAGCCAGTGCTGCATCGCATTCGTGTGCCCGCGCTCGCGCTCAATGCACGCAACGACCCTTTCGTGCCTGCGGCATCGCTGCCTTCATCGCAGGACGCAGGACACCACGTCATGCTGTGGCAGCCGGAACAGGGCGGCCACGTCGGCTTTCCCGTGGCGCAAGGCACCTTTGGCATGCCAGGGCATGTGCGCGCCATGCCCGAAGCCGTGGGAAACTGGCTGCTTGCCCACCTCTGAGGAGCGTTGCCATGGACGATATCGTCAAGGCCGCGATGGCCAAATGGCCCAATGTGCCGCACTGTTACGGCTGGCTGGGCCTGGACGCGCGGGGCAACTGGTACATGCGCGACGACCGCACGCAAGCCCAGGGGACTTTTCCCGCCAGCAAGGGCTCGCTGCTGCGGCACGACAAGCTTGTTGAATTCATCCACCGCAACTACGCCAGCGATGGACAGGGGCAGTGGTACTTCCAGAACGGGCCGCAGCGGGTGTACGTCGAGCTGGAGGCCACTCCCTGGATCTGGCGGCTGCAGCCCGATGGCGCGGTGTTGTCACACACGGGTAAGCCAGCGCATGTGCGAGAGAGTCTGCTGGACGAAACCGGTCGCCTGTACCTGGTGACCGACCTCGGGGTTGGACTTGTGCACAGTGCCGACATGACCCTTGCGGCCGACGCGGTGGAGGCGGGCCGCTGGCAACCGGCCGACGTGCAGGCCGATGCGCTGCCGGCCCGGTTTGGATTCGTGCCCCATCCGCAGGCTGATTCACCCGGTTGACGGCGCAAGGACACGCAATAAAAAAAGCCGGCGCAAGGCCGGCTTTTTCTGGGGGGTGTGCCGCTTACTTCACGGCGTCCAGCATGTACTGCACAGCGGCCTTGATCTCTGCGTCCGAAGCGGCCGAACCGCCCTTGGGCGGCATTGCGCCCTTGCCCTTGATCACGGTGGCGGTCAGTGCGTCAAGGCCCGCGCCCACGCGCGGTGCCCAGGCGGCCTTGTCGCCGTGCTTCGGTGCGCCAGCGACGCCAGCCACGTGGCAGACCGCGCACGCTTGCTTGTAGAGACCTTCACCAGCACCTGCCGCCACAGTGGCTGCCGGTGCGGGAGCCGGTGCCGCCGCGGCAGGCGCTGCTGCGGGTGCCGCAGCGACGGCCGCAGGAGCCGGGGTTGCAGCGGCGGGTGCCGCTTCAGCCGCAGGGGCTGCGGCTGAAGCCGGGGCCGGCATCTGGGGCTCCGGGAACTTGGCACCTGCGGCGTTGGCCATGTGCACCACAGCGCGGCCGATTTCGGCATCACGGAAAGCGCCACCGCCTTGTGCGCCCATGGCGCCCTTGCCCTTGAGAGCGGAGGTCAGCAGGGCTTCGTAGCCGGTGGCGATGCGCGGACCCCAGGCAGCCGCGTCACCCAGCTTGGGGGCGCCGGCCAAGCCTGCCGCGTGGCAGGCGGCGCACTGAGCGGTGTACACCGACTCGCCCGAGGCGAGCGGGCGATTGGCGTCGCGCAGTTCCACCGTGCCCACGCGCTGGATACGGTGCGCAACGGCCTGCTCCATGTCCACGGCACCGGCCGCCGGCTTGTTGGCGGATACCACGTAGTACACCAGGCCGATGATGATGAAGATGGGGGCAACGAACGCAAAGAAGGACGTCCAGAGCAACTGGGTGGGCGTCTTGATCGGGCCGGTGTGGTGTTCTTCGTGCGCGTGGTCGCTCATGGTGTCCTCAGGGGGTGGCGAAGCAAGGCCTGTTTGGGTGTGGGGCGCGCCCGAGCCTGGCCGGGCAAACAGCCTTGGATTATAGCCAAGCCCCCCATGCAAACCCGATGTCTGAGCCGGCCGCCGAGTATTTCGGGGATTGCCGCCGAGGTGCTGCCCGGGCGGTCTGATCTGGTGAAGCGCACACGCACACCGTAACGGGTCTGTCCGCGCTGTTCGAGCAAGTGCAGCAACTTCGGCGCAATGGGAATGCCACCGTCGACCTCGAAACCAAGGACGGATAGAGCTCCATCGCGGTGCCCATCCGCAATGCCCGGTGCATGATCGTGGCGTCTTGAACGCCGGTGTATGGATCAAAGTGGCGACCCTGGGGCTGCGTGAGGCAGGCGTTCCCGTTGCTCAGAGCCCGGGAGGGTAGAATTCCCGACTCACGCGGCTGTAGCTCAGTGGATAGAGTATTGGCCTCCGAAGCCAAGGGTCGTGGGTTCGATCCCCGCCAGCCGCACCAAGTCTCAACAAGTCCTTGATCCAACAGGACTTTCTCGGCTAGAACGCCCCTGCAGCACCACCCTAGTACAAAGGGCGTGTATGCAGAACCTCGAAAGACGTCCCAGCGGCGTCTACGTCGCACGATTGACAATCCCCATGCGACTTCGCACGGCGGTGGGCGCGAGCACATTTGTAGCAAGCACAGGAAGCCGTAATCTCGCGGTTGCCAAGGTGCTGGCTGCCGAGCAGATCGCGCGCTGGCGCCGCCACCTGTTCGACCTTGAACGGCTCAGCCTGTTGGGACCCTCGATGACCCCCGAGAACATCCTCAAGATTGCCGATGGCCATCCGCTGTTACTGGCGGGCGGCTACATCCCGCTGGCCCAGGCGGCAACGATCATCGGCCTGACCACACACGACCTGCTGCGCCAGGCCGCGGAAGGCCGGCTCGCGTTGCACTGCCGGCTGCAGGGCGAGGAGGGGTACAGGACACCTTTCTGGTCGTTCGAGCCGGATGACCCGGTGCTCGGCACGGTGCTCGTGCCCCGGACGCGTTACAGGCCCTCTGAATCGAAGCTGCATCGGGCTTTCGGCATGTACCGTGTCCCGCAGGATGAGACGATGGCCGCGGCGAACCTGCTGCTGACGGAAGGAGTCGCGACCATCCTGGCCTTCGCCGATTCCGTGGCAAGCCCCGACGAAATGGCGTTTGTCCCCGAGAAAATCTTCGAACTCACCGAACAACTGATCGAGGTCTCGGCGGTCGAGCTCGATGTCCTGCGACGGAAGATGGCCGATGCCTTGTCCCCGGCGGCGCTGGAGGCGGTCCGTCAGACCCATCAACGCAGTGGCTTGCCTGCGGTCACGAGCGTGAAAGCGTCACTGCCGCTATCGCAGGCGATCGAGGAGTACTGCCGGGCGTATCTTCCGCAGACGATCAGTTCGCCAAAGGAGGTGGCGAGGGAGCGCGCCGGTCTGCTTCTGCTGGCCGAGTTTGTGGGGGACTTGCCGATCGCGCAGTTCACCCCTGACCTCCTGCGGAGCTACCGCAGCATGCATCTCGCGCGGATGCCGGCGAAAGAGAACCAAGTGCGTCAAAAGTACGGTACGGCGTCCATGACTGCTTCAATCCTGGCCGTGGAAGGAACTGAATGGCCGCGCATGTCCGCAGGTGAGCGGGACAAGCGCATGCAGTGGCTCTATCGCATGTTTGAATGGTTCCATGCGCAGAAGTGGATTCCTGATGATCCCTGTACTGGGCTTAGAGGCGAGTCTGTGCAGACCAAGGTTGAGCGCAAACAGGCGGCCTTCGCCCGCAAGGAGCGCACGGCATTCACTGAAGGAGAGATTGCGAAGATCTTTGCTACGGCGGTCTATCAGGCCTGCGCCTGGAAGGCAACGAAGGCGGGAACGTTCAGGACTTTTCAGCCGTTTCACTACTGGCTCCCGCTACTGGGGCTCTTCACAGGAGCGCGCATCGGAGAGCTCTGCCAGCTGTACCTGGACGATGTACGTTGCGAGGGCGACGTCTGGTTCATCGACATCAATCAAAGCAGTCTGGACAAGAGTCTGAAGAACGAGTGGTCTAAAAGGCTGGTTCCCCTACACCCCAAGCTGGTGGAGCTTGGCTTTGCCAACTGGTGTGATCAGCTGCGCAAAGGCGGATACAAGCGGGTGTTTCCTGAGCTGTCATGGAATTCGACCAACCGATACGCGAAAGAACCCATTCGCGCGATGTCGGTAAGCGCGCGGTGAACCCATCTGAAGTGACTCTCTCCGTCTCGCAACATCGTGTGCACGCAACCCATCGTGCACACCATGCTCAAAGACTCAGACATTGCGAGATACACCGCTCGGCGCACCCACCGGACCTACACCCCAGCCTTCAAGGCGGAGCTGGTTGCCGCCTGCCTGGAACCGGGAACTTCCATCGCGGCCCTGGCCAACAGCCATGGCATGAACGCCAATGTGCTGCACCGCTGGCTCAAAGAGCATGCACGCACCGGATGCCACCAGCGCATCGAACCGCAACCGCCCTGCACACCAGCCCCATCAACCTCGATGCCAGAGTTCATCCCCCTGCGCCTGCCCAGTGTCACGTCGGAGGCCGTTGCGGCCGAGCTCAAGGTCGAGATGCGCAAGGGGCCTCTGTCGATGAGCATCACGTGGCCCATGCACGCAGCGGCCGATTTTGCGCACTTTGCGCAGTGGGCGGCGGCGGTGCTCAAGTGATTCGCATCGACGCCGTTTGGCTGGCCATCACGCCCATGGACATGCGTGCAGGCACTGAGACGGCTTTGGCGCGGGTGGTGGCGGTGTTCGGTGCAGCACACCCGCACACGGCCTACCTATTTGCCAACAAGCGCGGCACGCGTTTGAAGGTGTTGGTACACGATGGCATGGGCATCTGGCTGGCCGCACGCCGGTTGCACCAAGGCCGCTTCCATTGGCCCTCACCGGGCGGCACGGCGCAGCAATCTCTTCAACGTGAGCAACTCGACGCCCTCGTGCTGGGCCTACCGTGGCAGCGTCTCGGTGAGGCTGGCGTCATCACCCTCATCTGACGCGTGACGTGGCGGTGACCATCAATCGGGAGATGTGCCGATACACGGCAGCCACTACCGCGGCCTCGGTAGGCGTGAACACGCCAAAGCGCAAACCGACAAGGATGATCAGGGGCAGCATCAGCGCCCAAGTGGCTTCGCGCAGGGCCTTCAATACGTCGGAGGTCGATTTGCGAGCGGGCGGTATGACTTTCTCTTTTCGAACGAGCCACCACCAAGTCAGCCACAGCGAAGCGCCGATCAACAAGCCCGGGAATATGCCAGCTAGGAAGAGCTTCGAGATCGACACGTTGGCGGCGACACCGAAAATCACGAAGCCGATTGAGGGCGGGATAATTGGACCGATCACGCCGGAGGCTGCGATGAGTCCTCCTGAACGGGCCTTGTCGTGACCTGCGGCGACCATCATGGGAAGCAACAGAGCCGACAGCGCCGCAGCATCGGCAACTGCTGACCCGGAGAGCGCAGAGAGAATGCAGGCCGCGATGATCGCAACATAACCCAGACCTCCACGTACATGGCCCACCACAGCGAGTGCAAGATTGACAATGCGTCGCGAGAGACCGCCTTGATTCATCGCCTCGCCCGCAAGCATGAAGAACGGGACGGCCAGAAGGGGAAAGCTGTCGGCACCGTTGATCACGTTCTGCGCCAGAATCTGCGCGTCGAAAAGGTCCAGATGCCACATCAACGCCACGCCGCATAGGAGAAGCGAGTACGCGATCGGCACGCCAATGGCCATGCACCCGAGCAGTGCGCCGAGAAAGATTGCGATCGTCATGTCAGCGAACTCTTTTTGTGGTTTCTTTGGCGTCCCGGCGTGCAATCTCCGCATTGATGCGATCGATCTCGCCTTGCTCTTCAGACTCGTGCACCATCACCAGTTCGTCGTCACGAAGCTGGCCGCTCACAGCTCGCCACAGGTCGTGCACCAGGAATACGATGGTCGACACACCAAATACGATGCCGACCGAGTAGAAGATCGCGACAGACGCGCCTGTGGTTGGCGCGCTGACGTCCCAATTGATCAAGGTCTGTTGCCAGCTACCGGAAAGCAGCAGCCAGGATGCATAGATCATGAGCACATGAGATGCAATCAGGCACAGCTTCCTGGCCCAGGGCGGCAGCCTGGCAATCAGCATGTCGGTGCCCAGGTGTCCGTGTTCGCGGACAGCCACGATGGCGCCTAGAAATGTCATCCACACAAATATCCAGCGAGACAACTCATCCGAAACCGCGATGCCGGAGTTGAATCCATAGCGGAGCACGACGTTTCCGAACACCATGACCACCATTGCCGCCAGCATGACGGCCATCAACCCTTCCAGGCCCCGGCAGTACAAGCCAAAAATTTTCGTCATCCGTTTTCCTTGTTGCAGATCGAGGCTGCTCAGCGAGCGCTGTAGAGTCGAGAGATCGACACGGTTTCCTCGTCCCCGGCCCCGCTGTCTACATAGCGCTGATACTGCGCGGTTGCGGTCTCGATCAATGGAAGACTCAGCATCATTGAGTCGCGTAGCTGCTCAACGCCCTTGAGGTCCTTGAGCAGCTGTGCCGCACGACCAGTGGGCGGGATGAAATCCTCGGCCTCCATGCGTGGCCATACGCGTTGTAGTCCAACCGAGTCCGCCATTCCGCCTTCAAGACATGCGGGAACTGCCTCAGCCGGTAGCCCGAGTTTGCGCACCAACGCAAGCACTTCGGCCAACATCACGAAAGTGCCACCCACCAATGCCTGATTGACCACTTTCATCGCCTGACCCGAGCCCAAATCGCCAACATGCATGGTCCTGCCTGCAACGGCTTTGAGAATGTGCTCGACATTCAACACGGCTTCGGACTCGCCGCCGACCATTGCGATCAACTGACCGTTTTCAGCGGCAGCGGGCCCCCCTGAAACAGGTGCGTCGACCCAGTTGGTGATGCCGGCTGCAAACGCAGTCGCGGCGATCTCACGGGTCGCCTGCGGATCGGTGGTCGAGAAGTCAACAATGGTGTGTGGACGATGCGTCGCCTGGAACACACCCTGTGCGCCGAACATCACATCCCGCACCGCTTTTGCGTCGAGCACGCAAAGGCAAAGCACATCACAAGCTTGTGCAAGTTCCTGCGGCGAGCCTGCGATGCGAGCGCCTGCGGCGGCAAGAACAGCATGGCGCTCGGGTTCGCGGTTCCAAACGATTAGGTCATGGCCTTGCGATCGCAACCGGAGTGCCATCGCTTGGCCAAGCAGACCCAATCCGATGAAGCCGATGATGCTGGAGCTCACGGCTTCCCGGTCTGAGCAGAGGTCTTGTCCGCACGATACTTTGCGAGCTGCTCGCGCAAGTCGTTGGCCATGCCTTCGCCGGCGTCCTTTGCATATCTCTCCGATACCTGGGTGACCTTCTGGCGCATGCGCTCAACCTCTGCTGGCGCTAGTTCATTTACCTTGAGGCCTGCCGCCTTGATGGTTTCAAGTGCCTTGGCTTCGGCCTCGCGCGAGAATTGGCGCTGATAAGGTTTGGCTTCATTTGCCGCGTCGACCAGAATTCTCTGTTCGCTTTCGGACAGCTTGTCCCACGACCTCTTGCTTGCCACCACCACCAACGGGTTGTAGGTGTGGCGCGTGATCGACAAAAATTTCTGCGCCTCGTGCAAGCGCGAGCCCACGATGGAGGTGAGCGGGTTCTCCTGTCCGTCGACCGCGTGGCTTTCCAGTGCACCGTACAGCTCTGGGAAGGGCATGGGGACAGGGTTGGCTCCCAATGCCTTCATCATGTCCAGGTAGATTGGAATCTGCTGCACGCGCAACTTCAGACCCTGGAAGTCCTCGACCGTGACGATCGCCTTTTTGCCTGTGGTGAAGTTGCGGAAACCGTGGTCCCAGTAGCTCAGTCCGACGAGCCCTTTCGGTGGCAGGATGGCGTTGAGTTTGGCGCCGAATGGGCCGTCTAGCACCGCGTCGGCTTCTTCCGGGCTGCGGAACATGAAGGGCAGGTCGAACAAGCCAAAGTCCTTGCTCACACCGGCGAGTGAACCTGGCACCATCACAGACAGGTCGATCGTGCCCCCCTGCATCGACGACACCGTCTGCATGTCGCTGCCCAGCGTGCCGCCCGGAAACAGGCGGACGGACAGTTTGCCCTTGCTCTTCTGGCTTACCAGTTCAGAAAAGCGCTGCGCACCGACTCCATGCGGATGCTCCTTGACATTCACGAATGACATGCGCAGCACCTTGGTGTCCTGCGCCATTGAAGCGGTGGAGAGCAGCATCGACATGCCAATCATGCTGGCACCGATGGCCCCACTCAAGCGGCCGAAACTCATAGTCTTTATCTTCATAGTGTGTCTCCGGGTGGTAAAAGTGATGTTCATTTTTTTCAAGGACCGTTGGGGTCAAGGCGGATGCCTTGGCGCTGAACAACGACTTGCAAGCGGTCAACCGCGCTCTTGATGTCTTTCGCAAACTCTTCGGGCGTCGTGCTGATGGGTTCGGAGCCGGTCTGTGCCACGCGCTGTCTCACCTCAGGCTGCGCCATGACGGTCTTGGTCACATCGTTCAGCTTGCGCTGAACGTCCGCTGGCAGGCGTGCCGGGCCCACGAGCCCGTACCAGACGCTGTCATTGATGGGGCTGAGGCCCAGCTCGCCATAGGTCGGCACGTCTGGCAACGTCTCCAGCCGCTTGGGCCATGCCACCGCAACCGCCCGCACGCGCTGACCCTGGATGGCCTGGATGGACCCGGGCAGACTGTCAAAGAAGAGCTCGAGCTGGCCGCCCAGTACGTCGTTCAGCGCTGGTCCGGAACCACGGTAGGGCACGTGGGTCATCTGGGCGCCAATTAGTGAGGAGAACATGGCGCCCGTCAGGTGATGGACGCCACAAGTGCCGCCTGTGGCATAGCGAACCGCGCCAGGGGCCTGGGCCGCGATGTAGGTCTTGAGTTGCGCGTAGTCCTTTGCGGGTACGTCTTTGTTCATCACCAGAACGTTGGGCGTGCGTGCCAGATTGCTGATCGGTGTGAAGTCATGGATCGGGTCGTAACCCCCTTTCGGGTTACAGGCCACGTTCGCCGCGTGCGTACCCACGGTTGCGAGCAGCAGCGTGTAGCCATCTGCCGGCGCGCGAGCCGCGGCAATAGCGCCCACTGCACCACCGGCGCCAGCGCGGTTGTCGACGACGACAGGCTGCCCCAGTTCCCGGCTGGCGGCATCTGCCCAGACTCTGGCCAGAATATCGGTGGCGCCGCCAGGCGCGAAGGGCACGATCAACCGGATCGGCCTCGATGGGTAGGTTTGCGCCATCGCCGATGCGCTGATCGCGAGGAAAAGGCAGAACGACGCGATGTTGCGTAGATGTTGTCTCATGGCTTGTCTCCTTATGTGCACACTAATTCGGCATTAGTGTAGAAAGTCGAATATCAACTGTCAACACTTTGTCGCAGTACATGGGGATTTTGTGAGCAGTTCCCATCGTGACCATGTCCATCAAAGGATCCGACTGTGCGCAAACGTCCTCCTTGAGGAGGTGGCAAGCTGGGTTGGGCGATCAGGGTTGCTGCCAGCGCGGGGAGCGCTTCTCGAAAAACGCTTGGCTACCCTCTCGCGCGGCGGGCAACTGGTAAGCCTGTACGAAGCATTCCGCCTCATACTGCAAGTGCGCGCGAAATTGCGCGCGGAACTCGCGGTCGACAAGTCGTGACAGGGTCTGGATCGAGGAGCGGGGTTGTGCGGCAAACTGCAATGCCAGTGCCTGGACGCGGTCTTCGAGATCGGAGTCTTCGATCACCTCGTCGACCAACCCGAGCTGGCAAGCCGCGTCGGCGTTCAGGGTCTCGCCAGTGAAGAGCAGACGCTTTGCAAGTGATGGCGCAAGCTGCCGGGTTAGCAAGACGCTGCCGCCGGTACCGGGCCATGCGCCCCTGGTCACCTCCGGCAATGCGAACATGGCTTTGCGTGCGGCGATGCGGTAGCTGCAACCCAGTGCCAACTCCAGTCCTCCACCCATGCAGGCGCCACGGATCGACGCGATGGTTGGCACGTCTAGCTCTACCAGTGCCAGAATCATGCGGTGCGCGTTGTTCACATGCTCGCGCGCTACTGCTGGGTCGAAGCGTAGGGCGTACTCGCGGAGATCGGCACCTGCGCAGAAGCTTCGCGGGCCGCTCTCGAAAACCATGCAGCGCAGGGAGGGGTCGGCCTGGGCACGCAGGAAGAAATCGCCCAGTTCGCGGCGCACCGTCTGGTTCAAAACGCCCAGCGGGGGATTGTGGATGGCGACATGGCGAACAGCGCTCGCCTCGTCATCCCACACCGAGAGCGCGGTCCATTCGGAAACCACCGTCATGCCGCCGGCACCGACCGTGTCACTGTGTCAAGCATCCGCTGTTTGCCGGTGAGGATGTGACCCTCGAAGAGGTCGGCAGCCTCCACCACCTTGCCGCTGCGCAACGCCTCGACCAACCGGGAGTGCTCGGTGTGTGACAGCTGCATCTGCGCCATCGTGTACACACCCTTGCGCAGGTAGAGGCTCAACTCGGCCTCGACCGTCTTGTTGACGTCGATCAGGCGCGGATTTTTGGTGATGGCCATCAGGCAATCATGAAAGACGTTGTTGAGTTGGTGGTACGTGCCGCCATCTCGCGCGTTGAGAGCCCCTTCCATCTGCTCCATCAGCTCCAGGAGGCGCGCTTCCTCACTGGTTTCAAGGCGTGTGGCGGCCAATCGGCCAGCAGTGCGAGCAATGCCGGCGCGCAGGTCGTAGAGATCCAGGGCGGCTTCAAGAGACACCTTGCGCACCTCGGCCCCCCGGTTGGGCACGATCCGCACCAAGCCGCTGCGCTCCAGCGAACGCAGCGCCTCGCGCGCCGAATTGCGCCCGACGCCGAGTTGCGCCGCCAGGGCCTGCTCGTTCACGCGCTCTCCGGGTTGGAGCCTTCCCTCCGAAATCATGCGCCGCACTTCGTCCTGGATCTCGTCCAGCCGGGTGGCAATCACTTCTGCATCTCTAAGGACTACTTTGCTCATGGGTCTGGGTTGAAAGTTTTTCGCAAGTCTACAGCGGATTTGGAAAAGTGGACAATATGCATGCAATGACTATCAATGTGTTGACACTTTGGTCAGGATCGTTAGAATCCCGCTGGCAAATTGCTGCCGTCGATCCGGCGTCCTTTCCGCCACACCGCTTCATCCTCCCCATGGAACTTCAAGATATCTACACCTCGCACGGTCACTTCATTGCAGGCGAGTGGCTCGCCGGAACTGAGAGCGCTTCCCCGATGGTCAATCCCGCGACTGAGGCGGTGCTCGGCGAGTTGCGGCCGGCCAGTGCGACACAGGTGAGCGATGCCATCGACGCCGCTCACACAGCGCGGAGTGCCATGCGCGAACTCACCGCCTGGAACCGCTCTGCGCTGCTGCGCCGTGCAGCGATGCTGATCCATGAACGCGCCGAAGCGCTGGGCCGACTCGTGGCGCTGGAAACCGGCAAACCGGTGCGTCAGGCGGTCGGGGAAGCGAAAGCTTCGGCAGAGTCTGTCGACTGGTTTGCCGACGAAGCGCGCCGTGTGTTCGGCCTGAGCTACGAAAGCCGCGTCAAGGGCGATCGCTATCTGGTGCACATGGAGCCGCTTGGCGTTGTTGCGGCTTTTGTGCCCTGGAACTTCCCGCTGCTGCTGCTGGCGCGAAAGATGGCTCCCGCACTTGCCGCGGGCAACACCCTGGTGATTCGTCCCTCCAGCGAGGCGGCGGGCTCCACCATGGCACTGATCAAGTGTTTCGAGGACGCCGGTTTCCCCCAGGGCGCCGTCAACCTCGTGGTCGGCCACCCTGCCAACGTCACCCCGACCATCATGAAGGACCCGCGCGTTGCCAAGGTCAGCTTCACGGGTTCGGTTCCCGTCGGGCGGCAGATCGTCGAGCAATCGGCGCTCACGCTCAAACGCGTGAGCATGGAGCTGGGCGGTCACGCTCCGGTCATCGTGCACGCCGATGCCGATATCGACGCCTTCGCTGCGCTGGCCGCACCGGGCAAGTTCCGCAATGCCGGCCAGGTCTGTGCATCGCCGACACGTTTCTATGTGCATGAGTCCATCGCCGCCGAAGTCGAGCAGAAGCTGATCGCAGCGACCCGAGCGCTGCGCGTGGGTTCGCCGCTGGACGACGCGACCGATCTGGGGCCGCTGACGACGTCGCGCCGCCGCGATGCCATCGAGAAGATGGTGGAGGACGCGGTGTCCCGAGGTGGTCGCGTTCTGTCGGGGGGCGCGCGGCCGCGCGGCACTGAGAAGGGATATTTCTACGAGCCGACCTGGTTGACGCAATTGCACCCCGAATCGTCGGTGCTCAACGACGAGCCCTTTGGTCCGGTCGGCACGCTCAGCACGTTCTCCACACTCGACGAGGTCGTGGCCGAAGCCAACCGGCTGCCGTTCGCACTGGCCGCTTACGTGTTCACCCGCTCGCTGGCCCGGACACACGCGACCATCGACCGCCTCGAGGCGGGCGTGATCGGTGTCAACAGCTTTGTCGCGTCCACTGCGGAAACGCCCTTCGGAGGCTCCAAAGACAGCGGCTACGGCCGCGAAGGCGGCCCGCTCGCCATCCGCGACTACCTCGACACCAAATTCGTCAACATCGCCATGCCGTCCGACGCCGAATGATCCGCGTCACCCATGCGTCCCGGAAATCAAAGGAGAACTATATGAAGGTCATTGCCAATCACGCCAAACAGCGCATCAAGAATGGGGAGCTCGCGCTCGGCATGGGGCTGCGCCAGGCGCGCACGGTGGACATCGCACAGATTGCCCAGAGTTGCGACTTCGACTGGCTGTTCATCGACATGGAGCACAACTCCATGAGTATCGACACCGCCGCACAGATCTGTCAGGCAGCGCTCGGTGTCGGCGTCACGCCGATGATCCGTGTGCCAGCTCATGAAGCCTTCCACAGCACACGGCTGCTCGACACCGGCGCGCAGGGCATCGTGATTCCCCATGTGAGCACCGTGGAGCAGGCGCAGGCGGTCGTGGAGTTCTGCCGCTTCACGCCGCTGGGAAAAAGATCGATTCCTGGCAACCTTCCACAGACCCGATTCATGCCATTGCCCGTGCCTGAAACCGTGTCGCTCATCAACGAGGAGACCCTCGTTGTCGCGATGATCGAAACCATTGAAGGCCGCGACAACGTCGACGCGATCGCGGCCGTGCCAGGCATCGACGCATTGCTCGTCGGCTGCACCGACATGGCCGCCGAGCTCGGCGTGGCAGGACAGCTGGGGCACGCCAGCGTCAAGCACACCCTCGATGTCGTATTCGCGGCCTGCAGACGCCACGGCAAGGCCTGCGGCGTGGGTGGGGTGTACGACGAAGCGCTGATGGCGGAATACATCCAGAAGGGCGCCCGCCTGATCCTGAGTGGCTCCGATCTGGCTTTTATGATGGCCGGCGCCCGCAGTCGATCCACCATGCTGCGCAGCATCACCCTCGCCGAAAAGGTCGCCGCTGTCGCCTGAGGTGACACCTCTCCCTACCCATACACCAAGATGAATCCCGCCTACACACTTGCCATGCTCGACCGGGCCGATCTGCGCCCTTACCTGAATGACGAGCAGTTCGAATTCCGCCGCAGTGTGAATCGCGTGCTGACCAGGCACGCGACGCCTGAATACATTGGAAAGTGCGACGAAGAGAAGCGGTTTCCCCAGGAGCTGATCGATGTCGGCGTGGAGCAGGGGTGGTTCGCGCTCACCCTGCCTGAAGAACACGGCGGCATCGGCGACTACATGGACATGACGGCGTTCCTTGAAGTCGCTGCCTATTACAGCGTGGCCTTGAGCCGGTTCTGGAATGCCAACATCAACATGGTCGGCGGTGCGCTGGCGCGTTTCGCCAGCGATGAGATCAGGTCGAAGGTGCTGCCGGACCTGGCACAGGGCCGCGGCTGGCTGGCCTTCGCACTGAGCGAGAACGGATCGGGTTCCGATGCCGCCTCGCTCACCACACGAGCGGTCTTCGATGGCGACGACCTCGTCATTGACGGCACAAAGATGTGGATCACCGGAGCGTTGCAGGCCAGGTACATCCTGACTGCGGTGCGCACCGACAAAAACGCGAAGAAGCACGACGGCATCAGCCTCCTGCTGGTGCCCACCGATGCGCCGGGTCTCGACATCCGGCCGATCGACCTGCTCGGCGGTAGCGCCGTGCGCACCTGTGAAGTGAACTATGTGGGCGTTCGGGTACCGAAACACCTGGTGGTCGGTGAACTGCACATGGGATGGAAGCGTCTCACGGCGGTGCTCGCCAAGGAACGCGTCGCCTTGGCGGCCATGTGTGCCGGTGCGGCACAGGCCGCCGTCGATCTGGCTCGGTGGTATGCCCTTGATCGCAAGCAATTCGGGCAACCGGTGTTCGACTTCCAGTCCATCTCGCACATGCTCGTGGACATGCAGACCCAGGTCGACGCAGCGCGAATGATGGCCTACCGTGCTGCGAAACTGCTGGTGGACGGTCAACCCTGCGATGCCGAGTCGTCGCAAGCCAAGTACTTCGCTTCTGATGTGTACGTCAAGGTCGCCACCGACGGCTTGCAGATCATGGGCGCCAACGGCTATGCCATGGAATACGCCATGCAACGTCACTATCGGGAGTCGAAGCTCTTCCAGATCTTCGGCGGTACCAATCAGGTGCAACGCAACATCGTTGCGCGCGCGCTCAAGAACTGAATCATGACCAAGAACATTGTCGAACAACTGAAGAGCCTGGGCCTGAGCGTCGAGGAAATGCACACCGATGTCGCGGTGGTCGGCGGCGGTGGAGCGGCATCGCGCGCCGCGCTGTCGGCGCGCCTTGCCGGCGCCGAGGTATTGGTGCTTGCCAAAGCACCGCTGGGCACCGGCGGCAGCACCGTGCATGGCGCTAGCGAAATCATGAGCATGGGCGCCTCAGGCTATGGAGACATCTCGGACAGCCCCGAGGTGCACTACCGGGACACCATGGCCGCAGCCAGTGGCTTCATCGATCGCGACCTGGTTCGCGTGCTCGCCGAAGATGCACCCAAACGCATCGCAGACCTGATCGAACTCGGTGTGGCCTTCGACCGCGATGCCGTGGAGAAGGCCGTGCCGGGCCGCAAGACCGACTACAAGTTGATCCAGAGCGACTTCGGCAGCTACGCCCGCGCACTGGGCGTGTCGGGCAAGACGGGCAAGGCCTTTGTGGCGGCGCTCAATCAGGAGGCCATCGCCCAGGGCGTGAAGGTGCGTGCGCCCGCCGGCCTCGTCGATCTCCTGCTCGATGTCCGCGGAGATGCCGTCGGTGTGCTGGCCTACGACCCGCAGGCCGACAAGTGGCTGGTTGTCCATGCGAAATCCATCGTGCTGGGCACCGGCGGCGCGCATGGGCTTTTCTCCCAGCAAGTGTCCACCGCCGAGATGACGGGCGACGGACAGGCCGTTCTGTACCGCGCTGGCGCTGAACTGGTGAACATGGAGTTCCACCAATTCGGTCCCGCATTGGTGCACCCCTATGTACAGCTGTTCTCCAAGTCGTGCTTTGTTTTGCATCCACGCATGACCAACGCGGAAGGGCAGGAGTTTCTTTCAAGCTACCTGCCGCAGGGCGTGCACGAAGAGGAAGTGATGGACGAGAAGGTTTTCCCGTTCACCGTGAGCAATGTGTCGCGGTACATCGACATCTCGATTGCGTCCGAAATCGCAGCAGGGCGCGGCAACGCGCACGGCACCATCAACTTTTCGTTGGCGCACGTGCCCATAGAGAAGCTGGAAGCGACGATTCCCAACACGATGCGATGGCTTCAAGCCAATGGCGTCGATCCTCGCCGGGACACCATGGAAGTGGGTATCGCGTTCCAGTGCCTGAATGGCGGCGTGCGAATGGTGGACGCCGATGCGCGCTCCACCATCCCCGGTGTTCATGTGATCGGCGAACTGGCGGGCGGCGTGCGTGGCCCCGATCGTCCGGGCGGCAACTCGCTGGCTGAAGGCCAGGTGTTCGGCCACCGCGCAGGCGATGCCGCGGGACGCGATGCCCTCGCCAAGGGCGCCGCCAGACCAGAAGTCAGCGGCGAGGCCCTCATTGAACGACTGAGTACCGCGCTGAAACCCAACGCAGGAATTGACATCGCGGGCGAGACTGCAAGGCTCCAGGCCGCGATGCAGCGCCATGCCCTCGTGGAGAAGAACGCAGCCGGCCTGAGTGAGGCCCTGGAGATTTCGCGCGGGATCGAACGCGCGCTGGCTTCCGGCGGCGGCGCGTCCCCCGCCACCCTGCAGGGCGTGCTCACCCTGCAGAACATGGCCACCACCGCGTCCATCATCCTGGAGGCCTGTCTGGCGCGCCGCGAGACGCGCAGCGGTCACCTGCGCACCGACTGCCCGGAACGCGACGACAAGACGTACGGCCACGCGTTCGTGCAGATCCGGCAGCCCAACGGCCACAGCCGTTTCACCCCGCTGGTCTATCCGGCCGCCAACTGAACCACGGTTTCCGACAACGGCCACCGCAAAACCAGACGAAAACCATGGCAGAAGAAAGCAAAGCATTGCCGCTGAGCGGCTACATCATCCTCGACCTGAGCGTCATGACGGCTGGCCCGGTGGGCACCATGTTGCTGGGCGACATGGGTGCCGACGTGATCAAGATCGAGGAGCCGGCGCGCGGTGATCTGGCGCGCGATCTGGGCAATCAGTTCGTCAACGGCGAAAGCGTGCAGTTCATGTCGCAGAACCGGAACAAGCGCAGCCTGCGCCTGGACCTGAAGTCACCCGAAGGCCGGGCGGTGTTCCTGCGCATGGCGGCCACTGCGGACGTGATCGTCGAGAACTTCAGGCCGGGCACGGTCGATCGTCTGGGTATCGGCTACGACGCGGTGCGCGCGGTGAATCCGAAGATCGTCTACGCCAGTGCTTCTGCCTTCGGACAGACGGGCCCCTATGCCGCATGGCCTGCGAACGACCCCATCGTGCAGGCGGTCGCGGGATTGATGGACATGACTGGCGAGGTCGGCGGCTTGCCGGTGCGCCTGGGCGCCCCCCTGCCCGACTTCGGTGCCGCGGCCATGATGGCGCTCGGGATCTCTACCGCGCTGCTGCACCGCGAACGCACCGGTGTCGGTCAGCGGCTGGACACATCGCTGCTCGGTGCGGCCCTGTTCAGCACCATTCCACGAGATGGAGAAACCATTCGCAGCGGCAAAGCACCTTCGCGCCTGGGAAGCGGCCACCCTACCATGGTCCCGTACCGCAACTACGAGGGGGCTGACGGTCGGTACTTCTTCGCCGCGTGCTTCACCGAGAAGTTCTGGACCAACCTGTGCCGGTCCCTCGGGCGAGCCGACCTGCTGGACGACCCGCGCTTTGCCAACAACACGCAACGCACGGCGAACCGGCAGGAACTCGACCGATTGCTGGAAGAGGCATTCGCAAAACAGCCGGCCGCGCATTGGGTGAAGACCTTGTCCGACGCCGACGTGCCTTGCGCCGCCGTGCAGGACTATCACACCGCGCTGACCAGCGATCCGCAAATCCAGCACACCGGTGCGGTGCTGCATCTTGATCACCCGGTCGCCGGCGCCATGACCAATATCGCCAATCCGATCCAGCTGCATGGCACGCCGGTCGAGATTCGCCGTCCCCCGCCCGTGCTTGGTGAGCACAGCGAAGAGGTGCTTCGAGACCATGGGTTTTCGCAGGCCGAGATCGACCTGCTGATGAGCAGCGGCGTCGTCCGCGGCTCGCGACTGGACGACGCCAAGCAGGCGTCGAGTGTCCATGTGGCGGGCTGAAGTCATGGCAACCCGTGAGGATCTGTTCGCCGACTACGTGATCGTCGGCGCGGGTACTGCCGGTTGTGTGCTGGCCAACCGGTTGTCTGCGGATGGAAAGCACAGGGTGTTGCTGATCGAAGCGGGCGGGCGAGACCGCCATCCGATGATCCACATACCGGCCGGCTTCCTGCGCTTGCTCGACCACCCGCACATCACCTGGAACTACCGGACCGCGCCCGAAGAACAAGCCAGCAACCGCGAGATTCTTTTTCCTCGCGGACGTGGCCTGGGCGGCTCGAGTTCGATCAACGGGCTGCTCTATGTGCGGCCCTTTGCCGCGGACATCGACGCATGGGAGGCCGCCGGGGCCACGGGCTGGAACTTCGAGAACTGCCTGCGTTACTACAGCCGTTCCGAAACATGGCAGGACGGAACGGATCCCCGGCGCGGCAGCGATGGTCCGATTCAAGTGACCCGGGTTTCATCGCCGCCGGCCGTGTGTGCCGAGGTTGTCAAGGCCGGTCAGGAGCTCGGGCTCGAGAAAATCGAGGACCCGAACTCGACCACCGTCGCACCGTCGATCTGGTACTACCAGCAAACGCGCAGCGGTCGCGTCCGCTCCAGCGCCGCACGCGGCTACCTGTGGCCCGCCGTGGGTCGCGGCAATCTTGACGTGCAGACCGACCTGCACGTCACGCGGGTGCTGATGGATGGAGAAGGCGCGAACCGCCATGCCATCGGTGTCGAATGTGTGCGCGCCAACGGCGAGGTCGTCACGGTCAAGGCCGTCAAGGAAGTCATCCTGAGCTCAGGCGTCATTGGAACGCCGCGGCTGCTGGAGCTGAGCGGCATTGGCGACCCCGCCGTGCTCGACAACGCCGGAATCCCCACGAAGGTGGCGCTTCGCGGCGTGGGCAACAACCTGCAGGATCACTACGTGACCCGCCTGTGCTTCCGCGTCAAGGACATCGAAACCGCCAACGAGCGTTCGCATGGCGCTGCGCTGGCGAAGGAGGTGGCGAAGTACGTGATGTCGGGCAGCGGGATTCTGACGTACAGCGCAGCGGTGATCGGCGCATTCGCGTCGACCGGGTTGTCCGATAGGGCAGACGTGCAGTTCGTGATCGCCCCGGGCAGCTTCAAGGAGGGCCGCATTGGCGAACTCGAAGACCAGCCCGGCCTTTCTTTCGGGATATGGCAGATGCGGCCTGAGAGTCGTGGTCACGTGCACATCACGTCCAGCGATGGCAGCAAGGCACCCACGATTGCGCCGAACTACCTGGGCACGCACCTCGACCGGCAGACCGTCGTGGCGGGCCTGCGCATGGGCCGCGATCTCGCCAGTCGACCTTCGCTCGCACCCTTTGTCGTGAAGGAAACCGTGCCTGGCCCCCAGGCCGGCAGCGACGAGGCGCTGCTGCAGTACGCACGCGACAACGGGTCGACGGTCTACCACGGCGTCGGTACCTGCCGCATGGGCAACGACCCAGCCGAGGGCGCCGTGGTGGACGCCGAACTGCGTGTGCATGGCGTGAAACGCCTGCGTGTGATCGACGGATCGATCATGCCGACGATGACGTCGACCAACACCAATGCCACCGTGTTGATGATTGCCGAACGTGCGGCCGACATGCTGCTTGGCGCATTGCCCTGCACCCGTTTCGACACGGAGCTGGAGCGTTCGGGCGCATGAGTGGCGTTGCGTGGTTGAGCGTCTACGCGCAGATCTCGACGCTGCTGTTGCCTGTCATCTGCTGTGCCGCGATCGGTGCGGCCTGGGCGCTTCGGAAGAAGCCCTATCCGGGGGAGTTCATTGCCACGCTGGCCACGGTGGTGAGCACGCCCGCGCTGGTATTCCACACGCTGATGACAACGAAGCTCGACAACGCCCAGCTGCTGGAAGTCGGCGGGGCTTCCCTGGTCGGCCTGGCGGTGGCCGCGCTGATTGGCGCCCTGGGCTTGCGCATGCTGAAGCTTCCCGTGTTCACCCTTGGTCCGGCCGTGACGTTTCCCAACGCGGGCAATCTCGGCCTTCCCATCGCGCAACTGGCTTTCGGCGATCTTGGGCTTGCGGTCGCGATCACTTTTTTCGCTGTCAATTCCGTTGTGCAACACACGCTTGGTGTCTGGATCACGACGCGGGGCGGCGAACACGCGCATCGCTGGCCGAAGGGCGTGCTCATCGCCTGTCTCCTGGCGGCGGCCCTGCGCGCCACGGACTCGTCTTTGCCCGCCCCCGTGGTTGAGAGTGCCCGCCTGATCGGCTCGCTTGCCGTTCCGCTGATGCTGCTGAGTCTGGGCTATGCGCTTGCCACGGTATCGCGTGCCGGCATACGGGAAGGCGCATGGCTGGGCGGGCTGCGGCTAATTGCCGGGTTGCTGGCCGGCGCCGTGGTCGTCTACGCACTGGGTTTGCCACCACTGGTGGCCAGCGTGCTGAGCCTGCAACTCGCCATGCCTTTGGCGGTGGTCAGTGCGATCTATGTGCAACGCTTCAGCGCCCACGGCGATGTGGCCGCGGGCGCTGTTCTGGTCTCGACCGCCGCTTTCGTGGTGCTCTGTCCGCTGCTCATCTGGCTCGCCACAACCCCTCGCTTCTGACCCCGCACCATGACCTCTTCCGTTTTTCCTTCATCCCCCGGCCGTGGCCTTCGGCGCAGGCTGCTGGTGACCGGTGTGCCTGTTCAGCCCGTCATCGATCGCGCGGAGGCGACGTTTGACACCACCGTCTGGCGCGAAACCACGCCGATCGGGGATCGGCTCGTCGAACTGGCACAAGGCCACGACGCGGTGATCGTGATGCCCGGTGACAGAGTCGATGCCCGACGCATTGCCAGCTTGCCCGCATGCGTTCAGGTGCTCGCGACGTACTCCGTCGGTCACGACCACATCGACCTGAAGGCCGCCACGGCGCGTCGCCTGCCTGTGTTCAACACGCCCGATGTGCTGACGGAGTCTGTGGCCGACCTGGCGATGTTCCTGGTTCTGGCGGCAGCACGCGACACGACCAGCGCCGAGCGCACGCTGCGCGAGCAACGCTGGGGCCCTTGGGCACCGCGCCTTTTCCTGGGGCGCTCTCTTCAGGGAATGCGCCTGGGCATCTTCGGTATGGGACGAATCGGGCAGGCGACTGCCCGTCGCGCCGCTTCTTTTGGCATGCGCATCCACTACCACAACCGGTCACGCCTGCAAGAAGACAAGGCGCAGGGTGGCGAGTTTCACAAGGACCTCGAAGGGCTTCTTCGTCAGAGCGACGTGCTTTGTATCTGTGCACCCTCCACACCCGAACTGAGGAATGCCATCGACGCACAACGGCTGGCACTGCTGCCGTCGGGAGCCATCGTGGTAAATGTTGCTCGCGGCGATCTGGTGGACGAGGTCGCGCTCTTCGCGGCCGTTCGTGAGGGACGTGTAGGCGCTGTCGGCATCGATGTGTACCGCAACGAGCCCCACATTGATGCGCGTTGGCTGGACCTTCCCAACGCCACACTGCTTCCACACATTGGCAGCGCCACGCATGAGGTCCGGACGGCGATGGGAATGCTCGCACTCGACGGCATCCAGTCCCATTTCGAGGGCACGCCCTCTGCGAACCTGCTCAATCCAGACGTGTATCGCCCGGTGGCCGAGGCCGCCGCTTGAGTGTGCAAACACGCTCCGGACCCGTTTCTCAATTTCAAGGCAAGTCATGAAAGTCATCGTCCCCGTCAAGCGCGTGGTGGATTACAACGTCAAGGTACGCGTGAAGAGCGACGGAAGCGGGGTGGACATCGCCAACGTCAAGATGAGCATGAACCCGTTCGACGAGATCGCGGTGGAAGAGGCGGTGCGCCTG
>QFCS01004840.1_pt1 | contig 26771 bp, 24 predicted proteins | sample 3576561 | NCBI WGS metagenome assembly QFCS01 | reverse complement strand
GTGCGCCACTAGATCCGAAGATCTCGTTCGACTTGCATGTGTTAGGCATGCCGCCAGCGTTCGTTCTGAGCCAGGATCAAACTCTCAAGTTTGATGTTCGAATCTGCAAAGGTGGAATATCCCTCGCAAACCCGCTCATTTTAAGGAGCCTGGCCTACACAAGAAGCAACTCCGAAGAGCTGCTTCCACGTTATGGAAACGTTTAAGACATGTAGGTCAGGCTTGGCTTTTTATCCTGAGTTGCTTGCACCTTAAAGCTGCAAGACCCAGGGCCGCCGCCCACATGTCCCTTCATCGACAATCACAATGTCAAAGAGCGCACCGACAAGAAGAAGCGGACAGCTGTTGTTCCCCGCTATTGCTATCGGGGGACATCTGTCCGTATCTGTTGGCGACCGAAGCGGCGAGGCAGTTTGCCGCGCCCCGTCCGGTGAAAAGGCCTCTAAGCCGCTCACTGAGTCGCGTCAACAGCAATTTGATATTTTATTGCGAATTTTTGACACGCCCCCCGGAAAGCCGCAGAAATGCGTGTATCTGGACCGGCAGTGCGATCGGCACCCCGCGCAACGCTTTGCCAATGAGTTGGTGCTAGAGCCTCGAATCGATGACCGAATCCCCCTCTTTCCGCCCTCAGGAGACGATTCTTGGCGATTCCGTCGCGGCGAATCCCGCCACGACCGAAGAATCGGACGGACTCGCACGCCGAATCCGCGCGGCGGTGCTCTGGCGCTCGGGATCGCAGATCGCGGGGCAGATGATCGCCTGGGCGGCGACCTTCCTCGTCATCCGGATTCTCACCCCGGCCGACTACGGCCTCTATGCGATGACGCAGGTGATGCTGATGCTGTTCACGATGCTGAACGGCTATGGTCTGGCGAGCGCCGTCATCCAGCAGCGCGATGTCACGCCGCACCAGCTCCGCCAGACCCTGGGGCTCCTGCTCCTGATCAACGGCGGCCTTGCCCTGTTGCAGATTGCCGCGGCGCCGCTCGCGGCGGCCTATTACAGGGAGCCGCAAGTCGCGACGCTGCTGCGCGTCCAGGCGATCATCTATCTGACCACGCCGTTCACCGCGCTCGCCTATGCCCGGCTCGGCCGCGCGCTCGAGTTCCGGCGCCAGGCGCAGGTCAATATCCTCTGCTCGCTGATCGGCGCGGCGGTAGCCTTGGGCGGCGCGCTCACAGGATGGGGCGTCTGGGCGCTCGTCTGGGCGCCGATCGCGATGTTCACGACGCGCGCGCTCGGCTTCACCATCGTCTCGCGGTCATGGATGCTGCCGACGTTCGATTTCCGCGGCGCCGGCACGATCGCGCGCTATGGCGGGCTCGTCGCCATCGGCCAGTTCTTCGGCTTCATCCAGTCGCAGGCAGACATATTGGTCGCCGGGCGCCTCTTCGACGCGCATCTGGTCGGCGTTTATACGACCGCGCTGTTCCTGACGCAGATCTTCAACAACAAGATCATTCCGCCGCTCAACGAGGTCGCCTTCACCGCCTATTCGCGGCTGCGCGACGAGGCCGAAGGATTGGCGGTCCCCTTCGCCCGCGCGGTACGCGCGATCATGGCGGCGGCGATGCCCTTCTTTCTGGGCCTCGCGGTTGTCGCCGAACCGCTCGTCCTCGTCCTGCTCGGCGACAAATGGGCCGGCGCCATTCCGCTGATTCGCCTGCTCGCGATCGCCATGCCCTTCTGGACGCTCTTCACCCTGCTCCAACCCGCGACCGACGCGATGGGCCGGCCCGAGATCGCGCTGCGCAACGCCGCGATCGGCGCGCTCATCATGCCGGTCGCCTTTCTCATCGGGGGCCATTGGGGAATCGCCGGGATCGCCGCGGCATGGATCGCCGCCTATCCGGCCCTGTTCGCTTTCGCCGCGTGGCGGTCACTCCCGGTGATCGGGATGCGCGCGGGCGCGCTGCTCCGCGCCATCCTGCCTTCGGTGCTCGTCGCCACGGCGATGGCGGCCGCCGTGATGGTCGCCGGCCACCTGCTCGCCCCGGTTTCGATGGCGCCCCGGCTCGCCCTGCTCGTCGGAATAGGCGCGCTGACTTATGTCGGCGGGCTCATGCTCTTCGCGCGCGAGACGATCGGCGATCTGATCGCGATGGCGCGCGGCAATCCCGCGGCCTGACCCGGCGCCGCCGCGTCAGCGCGGCAGCATCGCGACGGCGCGGCGCGTCGCATCGGCGTAGGCGCCGCCGGTAAAGCGGTGCGTCCCGATGAAATGGATGAAGCGCGCATCTTCCGGCACGCCTTCGTTCCAGAAATTGATGTAGCGGTCATAGGGCAGCAACAGCGGGTCGAGCTGATTCGCGATGACGAAGTTCGACGTCACCTGCTCGCTGCCCCATTGCGCCCAGCGCTCGGCCCCGAGCAGCGCCGTCGCCTCGCGCGAAAAGGCTTCGGCGATTCGCCGCCCCTCACCGCTCGGCGCGAAGCCCGCGAACCCCGAGCAGCCACGCACATAGGCCGGCGCCGCCAGCTCGGGCAGATCGAGCCGGTCCATCCCCGATTCGATCGCCCCCTGCACATGCGCCGCGGGATTGGTGAAGTGCTGCGATTCGATCGCCTGCGCAGCGATCGTCGCCAGCGGCAGGATCTGCGACGCGGCCTCGCCCTTCAGCGTAAAGCTGCGCCCGGCATCGATCGCCGCGGCCACTTCGGGAAGCGGGCCGACCGTCACCGTGTCCGAATCGACCTGGATGACATAGGCGTCGGCGCGCAGGTCGAGGATGGTCAGCAACCGCTCCCACGTTCCGCCGCGCGGACAATCGCCGGTATCGACCGCCGTGATCGCCCGAATCTCGGGATCGCCGAGATGATGAGCGAGCAGTTTGCGGTCGGCATCGGTCAGCGTGCCGTCGTCCAGAATCACGACACGGCCGCGCGGCACCTGGTGCCACAGCGACTTGATCGACACGAGATAGGGCAGCAGCACGCGCGTACCGATCATCGAGAAATAGATGACGCCGTCGTCGGCGGGCACGATGGGCCGCGCCTTGAGCACGTCGGCGGCCAGCCGCCGATGCGCCCATTGTTTGCGATACCACTGGATCCGGTCGACGACGCGCTTCATAGGCTCCGCGTTACCGCCAACCCATTAATTTTCAATAGGAGGCAAAGCGACGGGTCAGCCGGCAATATAGTCGCGCATCGCCGCCGCCTCGGCCTCGATCTTGTCGATCCGATATTTGACGAGGTCGCCGATCGAGACGAAACCGACCAGGCGGCTGCCATCGACCACCGGCAAATGGCGAATCCGCTTCTGCGTCATCTGCGACAGCGCGCCGATCACCGCCATGTCCGGACCGCAGGTCACCGGCGATCGCGTCATCACCTCGTCGAGCCGGCGGTCGAGCGCCTCGGGACCGTAGGAAGCGACGAGGCGCACGAAATCGCGTTCGGAAAATATGCCGACCAGCGAATCGCCGTCGAGTACCGGCACCGCACCGATCCGATGCTGGGCAAGCAGATCGACCACCGCGCGCACCATATCGGCGGTCCGTGCCGCGACCACTGCACCGCTCCGCCCCTGAAGAATCGCTCCGATCGTCATGCGCTGGCGCTCCTTTCCCGATTGTCCTGTCGTTGCCCGCGCAGTCTATCATGATTCGCGGCGGGCGCGAAACGAACGGAACGCCGCCATTAGCGCTTGGCCTTGCCCGCAGCTTGGTTCATGGAAGCGCGCATGGTCAAACCTTCGCCGCTCGACAATCGCGATACCTCGAAAGTCGCCTGGGCGCGCTATCGCCGGCTGATGCGCGGGATGAGCATCGTCTCGCTGCTCGCCGTCGTCGGCGCGCTGAGCTGGCTGCGCTTCACCATGGGCGAGGCGCTTACCATCCACATGATGATCGCGACCGCCGCGGGCGTCGGCCTGTCGGTCATGCTCGGCGCGGCGCTGATGGGCCTTGTCTTTCTGTCGAGCGGCAGCGGCCACGACGAATCGATCGACGATCCCTTCAAGGACGATCCGGACCTCAATCCATGACCGACAATCCCCGCGACCCCATATTGCGCGTCGTGCCGCAGCCGGCCGACATCAACAGCAACGGCCATATCTTCGGCGGCTGGGTGCTGGCGCAGATGGATATTGCGGGCGGCATCGTCGCCGCGCGAATCGCGCAGGGACCGACCGCGACGGTGGCGATCGAGGCGATGGAATTCATCGCGCCGATCCTGCTGCGCGACATCATCTCGGTCTATGCCCATCTCGAACGGCGCGGCCGCACATCGATGGGCATCCGGATCGAGGTGATCGCAACCCGCGGCCGCGGCGAAGAGCAGGTGAAGGTCACCGAGGGATTGTTCACCTTCGTCGCGCTCGACGAGAATCACCGGCCGCGCCCGCTGCCGCCGGCCTGATCGCACTCAGCCGCCCTTGCGGTTTTCGCGAAAGCTTTGTTCGATGCGGTCGTTCGCGGGAACGCGGACGCGCCAGACCCAGCTGTTGCCGCGCCGCTCCCACCCTTCGGGGGCAGGGTCAATGGCAAAGGGAATGAGCAATTCCACCTCGGCGTCGGTCGGGCGCGCGTTGGTCAGCGTCACCTGCCACAGCCGGTGGTCGGCATCCGAATCGGGAAGGACGACGGTGCGATACTGGACCGCGGGACTCGCCCCCAGATCATAATCGACGCGCTCGCCCTCGGCCTTGTCGCCAATTTTTGCCTCGCCGACCAGCAACGGCTCGCCCGCGAACGTTTCGAAGACCATCGCCGCCCCGGCGGGAAGCGCGAGGCCAAGCCCGTCCGCCTTGCGATTCTGCACCCGCAGCCGGGTCGTCAGCGGCTGCGGCCGCCCATTGCCATAATTATAGAGCGACCCCGCATAGAGCTGTTCGGCCGCAACCCCGCCCTGCGCGAGCAGCGCCACCTGTTTCTGCCCCTTTGCCGCGACATCGACGCGAAAGGGGATGCGATAGAATTTGAGGTCGCCAAGATCCTCGGGCGGCGGCGGCGGTGGAGGCGGCGGCGGGGGCGGGGGTGCGGCTGGAGCGGGCGGGGCGCGCAGCGCAGCTCCCCGACGCTGGGCGGTGACGACGACCTCCTCCACCGCATCGGCGGCGTAATTTTCATACTCGTCGATCGGTGGCAGCTCCCAATAGGGGTGCGTGCTCGTGATATCCATCGGCCAGCATTTGAGCACCAGCGGCCCCGCCGTGCTGCGCGGCAGCGGCGGGCTGTACATCTTGTTGAGCCGCCCGGCGATGACGTTGAGCTGGGCATTGGGAAAGCTCGTCACGCCGCCATTGGCGACCGTGACCCATCCCGTAAGGTCGAGCGTCTTGCCGTCAGCGCCGCGATTCGCGACATAATTGGCCGCCCAGTCGAACCCTTCGGCCAGATAAAGAAGCTGGATGGTGACGGTGCGCGGTGCCGTGCTTTCGACAAGCACCGACAGCGTCGGGCGCGGCGACAGATCCTTGGGGACGCGCGGATAGAGCATGCGTTCGGGCAAGCCCGAACAGCCGAGCGCTTCGATCCCGTTCGCGGTCTCCACGATGACCCCGCCATTCGGCCCGGCCTGGATCACCGCCTCCTGCTCGACCGCCTTGCCGGTCTTCAGATTGGTGCGGCGAAGCGTCACGCTGCGCTTCAGATAAGCGTCGACCAGCCCGGCGGGGGAAAGCAGGCGGGCATCGCGGTTCTTTTCGATTACCCCGTCGGGAAGCCCGCTCACCACGGCGGTTTCGGGGAGCAGTCCTTCGGCCACGCCTTCGAACCGCACCACCGACACTCCGGCGGGAAGCGTCACGCGGCGGCTTTCGGTGATGAAGGCAAAACCGCGCGGCCAGCGCGGATCGATCGGCCCGCTGCCGCGATTCGGCGCACGATAGACGGTGACCGCGACATCCTGCGCCGCCGCCGACACGACGATCGGCCGCTCTGTCTGCGCAAGCGCCGGCGGCGGCGCCAACAGCGCCGCGGCCCAGATCAACAGCGGCCAGCCGCGCGCCACGCCGCGGCTCAGTAGCGGGTGTCGAAAGTGACGGTGACGTCGGCCTTGCCGTTGGCGGGGACCGGCACCTGCCATTCGACGCGGTCGGCGGAGACGCGCTCGCTCTTCAGGCTTTCGTCGACGATCCGCACATCGCCCCACAGCCCGTCCTGCGCCAGCTGGACCGTGATCGGACCCGGCCGCGCGTTGCTGAGCGTATATTTCATCTTGGTCACCCAGCGCGAATCGCCCTTGCGCGTGCGCGAGACGATGGTCGGCAGCACCTTCACATCGAACGCGTCGCCGGTGCGCAGCGACATCGCCGAACCCATCGGGGTATGGTCGATGCGATTTTCGCCGATGAATTGCGGATCGCCGCGCGCGTCGCGCATATAGACGCGGATCGTTCCGGCGGGCAGCTGGTCGCCGAGCCCGCCCTGGCGCGAGGTCGAAAAGCGCAGCACGCTCGCCGCGCTGACCGGATCGTTGCTGCTGCCGAGCCAGCGGTTGGTGAATTCATAGGTCGACTTCGCCGGCGCACTCTTCACGTCGAGAAAGCTGACCTGCTTCTGCTGCGCATTGGCGATCGTGGTGCGTGCGGGCAGCGGATAGAGATAATAGTCGCCCAGCCGCTCGCGGTCGTTCGATTCGGTGCCCGCGCTGTCCATCGTCCCGGCAAGCCGGGTGAAGCCGCCACCGCCGCCATTGGGGTTGCCCGCCACCAGCAGGGTGCGTGCATTGGTGAAGGTGGTGCCCGTCGTGTTGGTCAGCGTCACCCAGCCCTGAAGGTCCATCGCGCCCTTCGCCGCGTCAAACAGCGCGACATAATCGGCGGTCCAGCCCAGATTGGGCGTCAGATAGGAAAGCCGCGCCGGCACCCCGCCCGCCTCGGCAGCATCGACCGTCACCGACAGCGTCGGCCGCGCGCGCAAATTGGGCGGCAGGCGGTCGAACACGGTGCGCACGGGCAGGCCGTCGTCGCGCAATACCTCGATCCGGTCGCCGATCTGCAGAACGATGCCGCCGTTCGCCGCAAGCACCTTGGCCCGCTCGCTCTTCTCCGCACCGGTCGCGGGGTTGGTGCGGACCAGCGTCACCGACTGGCCGACCGCCTTGTCCATGAGCTTGTCGGGGGTGAGCAGGTCGAAATCGAAATTCTGTTCGACGATCGAGAGGCCGGTGCCCGAGAGCGTCACCGTTTCGGGCCGGATGCGCGCCGACACGTCGGGAAATTCGATCCGGTTGCGGCCGCGCGTGACCGACAGCTGGCGCGCGTCCTGCACCAGCGACTGGCCATTATTATAGATGGTGACCGCAACATCACCCTGCGCGGTGGCGGGGTCGCCGTCCTGCGCCAGGGCGGGATATGCAAGGCCGGCAAGCATCACCGGACCCAAAGCCAAGACCAACCGGCGCATCGATATTCTCCCCCAGCCATCGCGAACGATGGCGGGAGGCTAGGTCATGTCGCCGGTAAAAACCAGTGCGAAATCGCGGGCTTATTCGGCCGCTTCGACCCCGGTGTCGCGCGCGGCAAGCGTGCGGCGGGTGCGGCGCGCCTTCGGCGCGGGCGCATCGGCGTCGGCGGTTTCGGCCTCGGCGGCGCGCTCGCTGCGCCCGATCGCGGGGGGCAGCGCGGCGCTGTCGATGCTGCTGCTGTCTTCGGCAGCAGCTTCTGGCCGGACACGGCGCGGGCCGCGGCGGCGCGGCGCCGGTGCGGCCTCTTCGCTCGCTTCGGCTTCGCTCGCGCTCTCGCCATCGCCACCGGCGTCGTCATCGCTGCGCGCCGCATCGCGATTGCCGCGACGGTTGCCTCGGTCGTTGCCGCGATCATTGGTGCGATCATTATTGCGGTCGCGATCGCGGCGGTTGCCGCGATTGTCGTCGCCCTGGCGGTCGCGGCTCTCGCTCTGATCGCGGTCGCCGTCATTATCGTCGCTATCGAGATCGGTGTCGTCGTGCGCGTCGAAATCCTCGACGCCGCGGATTTCGCGCTGGCGATCGTTGCGATCCGACGGGCCGCCGTTCCGTTCTTCCTGGCGGGCGCGGAAATCGCTGTGCACGCGGAAATAATGGTCGGCGAACTGAAGATAATATTCAGTCTGCACGCGGTCGCCCGAAAGCTGGGCGTCGCGCGCGAGATTCTTGTATTTCTCGATCATCTGCGCCGCGTTGCCGCGCGCCCGGCTGTCGATACGATTGGCCTGGTCGACACCGCCGCGGCCGCCACCCGACTGCGAACGATTGTTGTTATTGTTGCGGCCGCGACGGCGACCGCTCTGCCGGTTGTTCATGTTCAACTGAGACATCCTGATAAGCTGATAAGCTACGCCAACCCCTTTTGGCCGACCGCGCCATTTGCGCGCCGCGCCCGCGCTTGCCGCGCGGTTTTTGCCCTTACCGCCTGCACCGGGCGAAAGCCCCGCACCAGCATCGCAAGTGGGAAGCAGACCGGCCGGACCAATGAAGGTTCCCGCTCGGGTCTGTAGGCCGCCCCTACAGGGCTTTGCGGCGGAAACCAAGCAAATTCTTGCGCTGCATCATTCGGGCCGGGTCAGCACCAGAGCCCGATCGCGGCCGCCAAGGTCGCGGCGACAGGCGACGGCGAAACCCGCCGCCTCGGCGAGCTGCGACACCGATATGCGTTGCGCGTGCCCGATTTCAAGGATCGCGGCTCCGCCGGGTGCCAGCAGGCGCGGAAGATCGGGAATGATCCGGCGATAGTCGTCCAACCCGTCGGCGCCCGCGAACAGCGCCTCTGCGGGTTCATGATCGGCAACGTCAGGCATCAGCGCCTCGTCGTCGGCAATATAGGGCGGGTTACACAAAATGAGGTCGAACGCGCCATCGAGCCCCGCCGCCCAGTCGCCCGCGCGGAATGTCGTCCGCGCCGCGTAGCCCAACGCTTCCGCATTGTCGCGGGCATAGGCGAGCGCCTGTTCCGACGCATCGACCCCCAGCCCCGTCGCGCCCCGAAAAGCGTCGAGCGCCGCGAGCAGCAGCGTCCCCGGACCGGTGCCGAGATCGAGGATGGAGCGCGGCCAGCCCGCCTCGCGCCCGCGCGCAAGCTCGATGGCGGCCTCGATCAGCGTTTCGCTGTCGGGCCGCGGAATCAGTACGCCGGGGCCCACCTCGACGCGGATCGTCCAGAAATCGCGGTAGCCGACAATATAGGCGATCGGCTCATTGCCCATGCGCCGCGCGACCAGCTGCACGAAACTCTCGGGCACCTCATAGCGCGAAGAATCGAGCAACAGGGCCTGGCGGTCGATCCCGAGCGCGTGCGCCATCAGCAATTCGGCATCGAGCCGCGGCGTGTCGCTCGTCGCCGACAGGAGATTGGTCGCGGTGCGGAGATTATTGTCCACCTCGCCGCGCCGGTCAGCCATCGGCAAGCCCCGCCAGCCGCTGCGCCTGATCCTCGGCGATCAGCGCGTCGATCAGTTCGTCCATCTGCCCTTCCAATATCTCGGGCAGGCGGTGGAGCGTCAGGTTGATGCGGTGATCGGTGACGCGGCCTTGCGGGAAATTATAGGTGCGGATGCGTTCGGAGCGGTCCCCCGACCCGACCATCGACTTGCGCGCCGACGCCTCGGCGCTGTGGATCTTCTCGCGCTCCAGATCATAGAGCCGCGCGCGCAGCACCTGCATTGCCTTGGCGCGATTCTTGTGCTGGCTGCGCTGGTCCTGCTGGATCACGACCAGGCCGGAGGGGATATGCGTGATGCGGATCGCCGAATCGGTCGTGTTGACGTGCTGGCCGCCGGCGCCCGACGCGCGGTAGATATCGATCTTGAGGTCATTGTCGTTGATCGCGACGTCGACCTCTTCGGCCTCGGGCAGCACCGCGACGGTCGCAGCGCTGGTGTGGATGCGCCCGCCGCTTTCGGTGACGGGCACGCGCTGGACGCGGTGAACGCCGCTTTCGAATTTCAGTTTCGCAAACACGCCCTGACCGCTGACCGACGCGACGACTTCCTTGTAGCCGCCAACCTCGGCCTCGTTGGCCGAAATGATCTCGACCTTCCAGCCCTGGCTGTCGGCATAGCGGCTGTACATGCGCAAAAGATCGCCCGCGAACAGCGCCGCCTCGTCGCCGCCGGTGCCGGCGCGGATTTCGAGCATCGCGGCGCGTTCGTCGGCGACATCCTTGGGCAGCAGCTTGATGGCAAGGTCATGCTCGGCGGCAGGCAGCGCTTCCTCGACCGCCGCAATTTCCTCGGCGGCCATCGCCTTCATCTCGGGATCGGCGAGCATTTCGGCGAGCGACACCAGTTCGCCGCGCAGCCGCATCACTTCGGCCGCCGCCCTGGCGACCGGTTCGAGCTCGGCAAATTCCTTCGATGCCGCAACGAAATCGGCGGGCGCCATATCGCCCGTCGCCATGCGCGCCTGCAGCGCGGCATGCCGTTCGATGATGGCGTCGATCTGTTTTTCGGAAACGCTGGTCATAGCAGTGCGCGGACGAGCGCCTCGATCGCGCGCGCCCGCTCTCCGTCGCCGCGCACGTTAACATGCGGCGAACCGTCGCGCGCTCCGATTGACACCAGCGCTTGCGCCGGAATTTTTGCAGCCTTGTCGAAACGCTTGCGCGGCGACCCGGTCGCCACAATTTCGGTGGCGAAGCCTCCGGTACGAAGCGCTGCAAGAGCCCGCATCGCAAGTGCGAGCTGGCCATCGTCCTCGACCGCAATGACCGCATCGAGCCGCGTGTCGATCGCACCATCGCCAAGCAACATCGCCAGCCGCTCAATCCCCGCCGCCCAGCCGACCGCTGCGGTCGGAGGACCGCCGAGCGCTTCGATAAGCCCGTCGTAGCGCCCACCGCCGAGCACGGTACCCTGGGCGCCGAGCCGGTCGGTAACGAATTCGAAGGCGGTGTGGCGATAATAGTCGAGCCCGCGCACCAGCCGCGCGTTGCGCTCCCACGCGACGCCCGCGGCGTCGAGGCCGGACGTGACCGCACCGAAGAAATCCTGGGCTTCGGCGGTCAGAAACGCGTCGATGTCAGGCGCGCTGTCGGCAACCGGGCGATCCCTCGGATCCTTGCTGTCCAATATCCGCAGCGGATTCTTGTCGAGACGCGCCAGGCTGTCTTCGGACAGGTCGCCCTTGTGCGCCTCGAAATGCTCGACGAGCGCCGCGCGCCACGCATCGCGGCTTGCCGCATCGCCCAGCGTGTTGAGCGTCAGCGTCACGCCTTCGGCTACGCCCAGCTCCTTCAAAAGCTGGTCGGCGAAGACGAGCAGTTCGGCATCGGCGAGCGGGCTGTCGCTGCCGATCACTTCGGCGTCGAGCTGGTGGAACTGGCGGTAGCGGCCCTTCTGCGGGCGCTCGTACCGGAACAGCGGCCCGTGCGTCGCAACCTTCAGCGGCGCGAACTGCTGCCAGCCGTTGGTGATAAAGGCGCGCGCGATGCCGGCCGTGAATTCGGGGCGCAGCGTGATCGATTCGCCCCCGCGATCCTCGAACGAATACATTTCCTTCGACACGACGTCGGTCGTTTCGCCGAGCGAGCGGGCGAACACCGCGGTCGGCTCGATCACCGGCACCTCGACGCGCTTGAAACCATAGAGGCGGCGCACCCGGTCGAACGCGTCGACGACATGCGCGAACCGGTCGGCGAAATCGCCGAGCATGTCCTGGGTGCCACGCACCGGCTGGGGGACGCTGATCTTCGCGTTTTTGTCCTTGCTCATGCGCCGCGCGTCTAATCTTTTTTCGTCGAAAGGCAAAGCGCGCTTGCGCAAGCCCGCGCTGGACGGCGGCGGCATTTGGCGGCAGAGTCGCTGCCCATGAAAAAAGCACCGTTCGTCGCCGCCGCGCTGATTGCGGCCCCCGCCCTGTTCGTATCCGCCACCGCCGCCCAGGAGGCCAACAGCCGACCGCAACCGGTGGTTCAGCCGCATGTGATCCCGCTGCCCGCCGACAAACCCTATCCCGGCACGATGCTGCTCAAGGTCGATGCGACCGACTTTGCCCGCGGCATCTATCGCGTGCGCCAGACGATTCCGGTGCCGCGCGCGGGCAAATTCACCCTGCTCTATCCGCAATGGCTTCCCGGCAAGCACGCACCGCGCGGCGCGATCGCCGAAATAGCGGGGTTCAAGGCAAGCGCCGGCGGCAAGCCGCTCGGCTGGACGCGGCAACCGACCGACGTCTACGCCTTCGACATCGACGTGCCCGCCGGCACCAAGAACATCGACATCGCCTTCGACTTCCTGTCGCCGACGCGCAGCAGCGAGGGCCGGGTCGTGGTGACGCCGGCGATGATGAACCTGCAATGGGAACAGGTCAGCATGTACCCCGCGGGCTATTTCACGCGCCAGATTCCGGTCCAGCTCGACCTGACGCTGCCCGAAGGCTGGACCGGCGCCGCGGCGCTCGACGGGCTCAAGATTTCGGGCAACCGCTACAGCTATGCGCCGACGAGCTATGAAACGCTGGTCGACAGCCCGATGTTTGCGGGGCGCTATTTCCGCAAATGGGATCTGGGTCAGAATGTCACGCTGAACGTCGTCGCCGATGAGGCCAAATATCTCGACGCGACGCCAGACCAGATCGCGCGGCACGCGGCGCTGGTGTCGGAAACGCTGGCGCTGTTCGGGACGAAGCATTTCGACCGCTACGAATTTCTGCTCGCCCTGACCGACGAGCTGGGCGGCATTGGCCTTGAGCATCATCGCAGCAGCGAGAACAGCCGCGGCACCGACTATTTCACCAAATGGGATGATGGCGATTCGGATCGCGGGCTGCTGCCGCACGAATTCGTGCATAGCTGGAACGGCAAATATCGCCGCCCCGACAAATTATGGACCCCCGACTATCGCACCCCGATGCAGGGCAATCTGCTGTGGGTCTATGAAGGCCAGACGAGTTTCTGGGATCTGGTTCTCGCCGGCCGGTCGGGGATGCAGTCGAAGGACACGATCCTCGGCGAATGGGCGAGCAATGCCGCCTTCTACAGCGTCCAGCCGGGTCGCGCATGGCGATCGGTCGAGGATACGACGCTCGATCCGGTGATCGCGGCGCGCAAGCCGCGCCCCTTCCCCAGCGCGACACGCACCGAGGATTATTACAACGAAGGCTCGCTTGTCTGGCTCGAGGCCGACATGCTGATTCGCGGCGCGACCAACAATGCCAAGAGCCTCGACGATTTCGCGCGCGGCTTCTTCGGCGGGCGCGACGGCGACTGGGGCGAGGTTACCTATAATTTTGCCGATGTCGTCGCGGCACTCAACGCCGTCTATCCCTATGATTGGGACAAGTTCCTGCGCACGCGGCTTCAGGAACCCGGCCAGCCGGCGCCCGTCGGCGGTATCGAAAAGGCGGGCTACCGCCTTGTCTGGCGCGATGCCCCCAACGCCTATGACCGGGCGCGCATGGCGCGGGCGAAGAATTTCGACCTCACCCATTCGCTGGGCATGACCGTGGACAAGGACGGCGTCGCCGGCAGCATCCTGTGGGACGGCCCCGCCTTTCGCGCCGACATCATCAACGGCACCAAAATCCTCGCGGTCGATGGCATGGCCTATAACCGCGAGCGGTTGGAGGCGGCGATCCGTGCCGCCGCCGACGGCAAGACGCCGGTTCGGCTGCTCGTCGAACGCGGCGGCCGCTACCGGACGGTCGAGATCGACTATCATGGCGGGCTGCGCTGGCCGCACCTTGAAAAGGTCGGCACGGGGCCCGACTGGTTCGACCGGCTGCTCGCGCCCAAACGCGCGCTCTGATCGCGCCGGCCTGACTTTGGTCGTAATGGCCTCGACTTTCGGCGCTTACCGGCGCTAAAGGCGCGCGCAAATCACGAAACAAGGAAACTCTCCCATGCGCATCGACCTGATCCCCGCCGGCGACAGTCCGCCCGACAGCCTGAACGTGCTGATCGAGGTCCCGATCGGCGGCGAACCGGTGAAATATGAGTTCGACAAGGCGTCGGGCGCGCTGTTCGTCGATCGCTTCCTGCACACGCCGATGCGCTATCCCGCCAATTATGGCTTCATTCCGCATACGCTCGGCGACGATGGCGATCCGCTCGACGCGCTCGTCGTCGCGCGCTCGCCGGTGGTTGCCGGTGCGGTCGTCAAATGCCGCCCGATCGGCGTGCTCCGGATGGAAGACAATGCCGGCGGCGACGAGAAACTGCTCTGCGTCCCCGTCAACTCGACCTTCCCCTATTACGACAAGGTCGCGACCTACAAGGATATGCCCGAAATCGTGCTGCAGCAGATCGAGCATTTCTTTGCCCATTATAAGGATCTCGAACCCGGCAAGTGGGTCAAGCTCGGCGGCTGGGGCGATGTCGACGAAGCGAAAGCGATCATCCTCGAGGGGATCGAACGTGCGAAGAAGGTGGGCTTCTAAGGGAGGTTTCTCTTTTAATCGTCATCCCGGCGAAGGCCGGGATCTCGCCGGTGCGTCATGATGATAGGATGAGATCCCGGCTTTCGCCGGGATGACGCTCATATTCTATTCGCCGGCCCCTTCCAACCGAACATCCGTCCGCGGGTAGGGGATGCGGATGCCCGCCTCGCGGAAACGGTCCCATATCGCCAGGAACACCTCGCCCTGGATATTGCCGAGCCCCGATTCGGGGTCCGATATCCAGTAGCGCAGCTCGTGATCGACCGCGCGCTCGCCAAAAGCGATGATCCACACCACCGGTTCGGGATCGGCGAGAATGCGCGGATTGGCCTTCGCGACATCGACGATGATCGCCTGTGCCGCGCGCAGATCGCATTCGTAAGGAACCGGCACGCGCATCCGGACGCGCACATCGCGGCTCGAATAGCTCCAATTCTCGACCGGCTGCGTCATCAGCAGTTCGTTCGGGATCAGATGCTTCTTGCCGTCGCGCGTCACGACGTTGACCGCGCGCACCCCGATCTTCGCGACGCGCCCGACATTGGGCATTCCGCCGGGCAGCGTGGTGCCGCCCATCGCGCCGCCGTCGCCGACGACGATCACGTCGCCTGGCTGGATCGAGCGGTCCATCAGCAGGATGATCCCGGCGATCAGATTGCCGACGGTCTTTTGGAGCCCGAAGCCGATCGCGAGCCCCGCGGCGCCCGAAAATACCGCCAAGGTGGTCAAGTCGATCCCGAGCAGGTCGATCCCGAACAGCAGCGCGAAGGAAAAGAGCGCGATCGCGATCAGCTTTTCGGTGAGCAGCCGCTGCGCCTGGTCGATCTGGGTGTTGCGGCGGAGCAGCCATTTGATCCCGCGCATGATCGCCTTGACCGCGATCCACAGCAGCACGACGACGACGATCGTCGAGAAAAGTCCGTAAAGCGACAGGCGATACGAGCCGACGTCGAGCCCGATCGCCTTCATCGTATCGATCGTGTGCGCAGCGCCGGCCTGAAAACCGTCGAGGCTCATAGGGCCGCGAAGCCGCGTTCGAGATCGGCGATCAGGTCGACCGGATCCTCGAGCCCGATCGACAGGCGGATGAGCGCATCGGGATCGGTCCAGTCGGTCGCGGTGCGAATCGCCTGCGGATCGCTCGGCACCACCAGGCTTTCGAAGCCGCCCCAGCTGAAACCGATGCCGAACAGGGTGAGCGCGTCGATAAAGCGCGCGCGCGTCGCATCGTCGGCGCCTTTCAGCGTAAAGCCGAAGAGGCCGCTCGCCCCCGAAAAATCGCGCGTCCAAAGCGCATGGCCCGGATCGTCCGCCAGCGCCGGATAAAGAACCCGCCCGACCTCGGGCCGCGCCGCAAGCCAACGCGCCACCGCAAGCGCGTTGGCGCCGTGTCGCTCCAGCCGCACATCGAGCGTGCGCAGCCCGCGCAGCATCAGCGCGCATTCGTCGGGCGAGACCGCATGGCCGAGCTGATAGGTCGCCTGCCGCAGCCGCGGCCAGAGGCTGCGCGTCGCGGTGAGCGAGCCCATCATCGCGTCCGAATGACCGCCGACATATTTGGTCAGGCTCATTATCGTCACGTCGATGCCGTGCGCGATCGCCGGAAAGAGGAGCGGGGTCGCCCAGGTGTTGTCGAGCATCGTCACGATGCCGCGTTCACGGGCAATGCGCGCGATCGCGGGTACATCCTGCACCTCGAAGGTCAGGCTGCCCGGCGATTCGAGGAAGATCAGCCGCGTTTCGGGTTCGATCAGATCGGCGATGCGCCCGCCGACGCACGGATCATAATAGCTGGTCCGCACGCCGAACCGCGCGAGCATGCCGTCGCAAAAGCTTCGCGTCGGTTCATAGGCGCTGTCGACCATCAGCAGATGATCGCCCGGCGCGAGCAGCGCGAGCAGCCCCGCCGATATCGCTGCAACGCCCGAAGGATAGAGCAGCGTGCCTTCCGCACCCGGTTCGAGTTCGGTCAGCGCGTCGGCAAGCGCCCATACCGTCGGCGTACCGCGGCGGCCGTAATAGAGCTTGTCGTGCGTCGCATGGCTGCGCGCCTTCAGATCGGCGATACTGTCATAAAGGATCGTCGAGGCACGCCAGACCGGCGGGTTGACGATGCCCCCGCCAAGCCGCGGGTCACCCGTCCATTCGGGACGCCGCCCGCCCTGGACGAGCTTCGTCGCGGGGCGGCGTCGATCATCCTTGTCCGCCGGGCCGGCCACCGCCCGGTCAGGCCGCGCCGGTCGCTTTCGGGGTCGCCGCGTCGGCGCCCCATTCGCTCCAGCTGCCGTCATAAACGGCGACATCATCCTTGCCGAGCAGATGCGCGCCAAAGGCAAGGACGGTCGCGGTCATGCCGCTGCCGCAGGTCGCGACGAGCGGCTTGTCGAGATCGATCCCGGCGGCATCGAAAGCCGCCTTCAGCGCATCGCCCTGCTTCCAGGTGCCATCGTCGTTGAACAGCTGACTGTGCGGCAGGCTGCGCGAACCGGGGATATGTCCCGGTGCCATGCCCGGACGCGGATCGCGTTCCTCGCCCGTGAAGCGCGCCGCCGGGCGCGCATCGACAACCTGTTCGGTGCCGCCGTCGACATTGGCGAGCATCTGATCCTTGGTGCGGACGGCCTTCGCGTCGCGCCATACGGTGAAGTGACGGTGGCGCAGCGTCTGCTTGCCCATTTCGAGCGGGCGCCCTTCGGCCTTCCACTTGGCGAGGCCGCCGTCGAGCAGCGCGACATCATGCGCGCCGAACAGTTTGAGCAGCCACCACGCGCGCGCCGCGCTCTTGAGCGGGCTGTCGTCATAGATCACGATCCGGCTGCCGTCGCCGAGGCCGAGCGACTGCATGCGGCTCGCGAACTTTTCGGGCGGCGGCGCCATATTTTCGACCGCGCTCGTCGTGTCGGCCAATTCGGTCAGGTCCATGAACACCGCGCCGGGGATATGGCCGGCTTCATATTCGGCCCGCGCGTCGCGGTCGGTTCCCGCCATGAATTTCGTCGCATCGACAACCCGCAGGTCCGATGCCCCCAGTTCGCGTTCCAGCCATTCGGTAGAAACCAAGGCGTCCATGTCATGCTCCTGTTACGACCGGGCGGTGGACCTTCTATCCATTCCCTCCGCCGGCCATCCTGCTGTGGCTCTTAATCTTTCCGGGGAACATCAGCCTATGCCCCCACCTGCGCTTTTTCAAGCGCAGTGGCGCTCTGCCCCAGTCAATGCTGCGCCGCAACACAAAAGCAGAGGTAAAGCGGAGCATGACGCCCGCGCGATGCGGAGAATCACTGCATCCGGCGCACGGCGGTCGTGCGTGCACCAGGGCGGTCGATGACCAGCATCGGGCGATCGAAGGGCAGCGGGGCCAGCTTGTCGCTGCCGCTGGTCCCCTGTTCGCGGCCGAGCACGAAACTGCCGGCATTCTGGCCAAAGGCCTCGCCCGGGCCATCCCAATGATAGGTGACGTCGAGCGCGATGACCGGGATCAGCATCGGGCGGCCGGCGATCATCAGCGGCTCGACGATCGCCCGCGGCAACATCACCTCGGTCGTCAGCGACTCGCCCGCGCCCGCCGCCAATGTCATGTCGTCGCGCAGCACGCTGCCCCCCGCGCCGTCGAAAAAGCGCGCGAGCACCGCTTCGGGCATCGCCGACGCCTGATGCAGCGCGATACGGACGAGGAGACCGGTGGCGTCGAGCAGCCCCTCGTTGAGGAGGTTAAGCGTGAAGGACACGACCAGATGTTCGGACGTCAGGCGAATGTCGCGCACCTCGAACGCCATCGACACCTGCGCGCGTCGTTCTGCCGCGGGGCGCGTGACGAGCGGGGAGGGAACGGGAGGCGAGGCAACCGGAAGCGGCGTCGGCCGGAATTGCGGCTGAGGCTCACGATCCGGTTGCGGCGCGGGTTGCGGCGCCGGAGGAGCAGGCGGCGGCGCGGGGCGCGGTGCGGGGCGCGGTGCAGGAACGGCGGCACGCGGTGCGGGCGGCGGCGAGGGCTGATCATAATCGGCCGGGGCGTCAGCGGCGGGCGCCGGACGGCGGCGCCAATACCATAGCCCCGCCCCGGCAGCGGCGAGTCCCGCGAGCAGCCACGCCCAGATCGGCACCGCGCCCTTGTCGATCGGCGCCGCCGCACCGGCCGCCTCGTCCGACGGCTGCACCGGCGCGTCGAGGGTGCCCGCTGCGCTCGTCGGATCGCTGGTGAAGCCCGGCAGCGTGGCGGCATCGTCGGTCGGCGGGGTCGCGGCGGGCGCGCCCTGCGATGCGCTCGGTGCCGGGGCCGGCGCGGGCGCTGGCGCCGCGGAAGGCGCGCGCGTCGATGCGGCGGCGGGCGTATCGCGGCGCGTCGGGGTAGGGGCGGGGGTCGGCGCGGGCGTAGTCGCGGTCGGACGCTGGGTCGTCGGCGCGGGCGCAGGGCGCGTCGGGACAACCACGGTCGGCGCAGGCGTCGGCGCCGGAGTCCCGCGGCGCTCGCCCGGCGCAAGCGGCGGAATACCATTGTCCGCCGGACCCTGCATCCCCGTGGTACGGCCATCGTTGGTCGACGGCAGGCGGAAGGTCGACGGACTGGTGGCCGATGGCCCCGGAGTCGGGGCGGGCGTTTCGTCCTGCTGTGCCAGCGCCGGCGTTCCCGCCGCGCCCGCAATCAACACCGCCGCCAGCGCGGCGGTCGATAGCCGCGCCATCTTCGCTGTCCGCCCGAAACTCCGCTTCGTCATGATGTAATGCGATCCCGAAAACTCTGTATGGCCTGCGCCTTGCGTATCGCACGGGCGCATCGCGCCGCCATCCCGTCCCGATCGACGGTGACATCGGCTGCGCGCCGCACTAGACGAAAGCCATGAGTGATTCCAGCCATACGCCGCTTCAGCCCAAACATCTCGGCCAATCGAGTGAACTGCCTGCCTCACCCGAGGCGGCATTGCTCGACTATGTGCCCAATCCGCGCCCCGGCGAGCTGTATCTCGTGCGCTTTGCCGCGCCCGAATTCACCTCGCTCTGCCCCGTCACCGGGCAGCCCGACTTCGCGCATCTGGTGATCGACTATGCGCCGGGCGAGACGATCGTCGAATCGAAGAGTCTCAAGCTGTTCCTCGGCTCCTTCCGCAATCATGCGGGCTTTCACGAAGACTGCACCGTGGGTATTGGCCGCCGCCTGTTCGACGAGATGCAGCCGCAATGGTTACGCATCGGCGGCTATTGGTATCCGCGCGGCGGCATTCCCATCGACGTGTTCTGGCAATCGGGGCCGCCGCCCCTGGGGCTGTGGCTGCCCGATCAGGGCGTCGCCTCCTATCGCGGCCGCGGCTGAGCGCATTCTTCGCCGACGCCGACGATGGTCCTTCCCAGACCGGACCAGAAAAGAATCGGATTTCATCTTTCCGTCACGAATTGTTGACACTAGTGTCAACGATATGAGCAGCGCCGCACTTCCCCACGACCATGACATCACCGTCGGCCCCGACGTCATCGACTTCATGGGCCACGTCAACAACGCCCATTATCTAAGCTGGGTGCAGGATGCCGTGCTGTCGCACTGGCGCAAGATCGCGCCGCCCGAGGCGGTTACCCAGCATCTGTGGGTCGCGCTGAAGCATGAGATCACTTACCGCCGCCCCGCCTTTCTCGACGATGAGGTCATCGCGACAGTGATCCTGGAAAAGGTCCAGGGCGCGCGCGCCTTCTATGAAACGATCATAAAGCGCGGCGAAGAGGTGCTCGCCGAAGTCAAATCGAGCTGGTGCTGCATCGACGCCGAAACGCTGCGCCCGGCGCGCCTCGCCAGCGACGTGATCGCGCGCTTCTTCCCGGGCGAGAAGGTTTAGGATAGCGTCTTTACGACAGTTTCCTGTTCCCCGGCGAAAGCCGGGGTCCGGGGCTTCAAAACTCCAACGTCAACGATTGGCGCTCTGGACTCCGACTTTCGCCGGGGAACAGAATAGCGACTCGGGACGCTCATTCCTTCGGTGAACCCGGCAAGCTTCGGTCGCTTGCAAACCCCTACGCCGCTTCAAACCGGATCGGCAGGCGCTTCAAGCCGCCGACGAACACCGATTCGACGCGCGCCGGTTCACCCGCCAGTTCGAGTTTCTTCAGGCGCGGCAGCAATTCTTCCATCATGATCCGCATTTCCATGCGCGCCAGATGCTGGCCGAGGCACACATGCGCGCCGAAACCGAAGGCGATCTGCTGGTTCTTCGCGCGGTCGGGGTCGAAGGCAAAGGGGTCGCCGAACACCGCCTCGTCGCGGTTGGCCGAGACATAGTTGAGCATCAGCCAGTCGCCTTCGCGGATCTGCTGCCCGCCGATCTCGACATCGGCCCGTGCGGTGCGCATGAAATGCTGCACCGGCGTCGTCCAGCGGATCGCCTCTTCGATCAGCCCTGCCTTGTCGCTGTCGGCGGCGCGAAAGCGTTCGAAGAGCGCCGGATTCTTCGCCAGTTCCATGATCGCGCCGGCGGTCGATGCACTCGTCGTGTCATGCCCCGCCGTTGCGATGATCATATAATAGCCTGCAAGTTCGCGGTCAGGGATCTGGCCGCCGTCGATCGTCGCATTGGCGATCACCGTCGCAATATCCTGACGCGGGTTGGCGCGGCGGTCGGCGGTCAATTCGCGGAAATAATTTTCGAAATCGGCGATGACATAGTGGAGCATGGCGATCGCCTGTTCGGCGCTGGTGATCGCCTCGCGGCTGCGGTTGAGGTCGGGGTCGGTCGATCCGAACAATTGCTGGGTCAGCATCAGCATCCGCGGCTCGTCTTCCGGCGGCACCCCCAATATGTCCATCACGACATGCAGCGGGTAATGCGCCGCGACGTCGCGCGCGAAATCGCATTCGCCTCCGGTCGCGAGCAATTTGTCGACCGTCTCGCGTGCGAGCTGGCGAATGCGATCTTCGACCTGCTTCAGATTCTTGGGCATGAACCAGCTCTGCGTCAGCAGCCGGTATTTCATATGGTCGGGCGCATCCATCTGGACGAGCGAGCGGATCAGATGCCCGTCATTGCCCGGCGTTGCGGCACGGGCGAGCGCCTCGCCATCGCGATTGGTGAGCACGGTCGGGCGCACCGCATTGGCAAAGCGCTGCGGATCGCGGCCGATAGCCATGACGTCGGCGTGCCGCGTCACCAGCCAGAAGGGATCATAGTCCGGGTTCTCGGCTACCGCGAGCGGCGCATTGGCGCGCACCCAGGAAAGCTGTTCGTGCAAGCCGTCCCAGGCCCCGTAAGCGGCGGGATCGACGACGGCGGCGGCTACCTCTCCAGGCAATATAGGTTTTGTCATGCAACCAAATTGCCCGAAGCCTTGGCGCCTGTCGAGATGGAATAGCGCGCCGCGCGCGCGGGCTCGGATCAGCCGGCCGTCTGGCGGTGCGCCTCGGGAAGCGCCGCCTGCCATTCGGCGAGCGCGCGGTGGATCATCGCCTTGAGCGCCGCGGCCTGACGGCGCCATGCCGCATCGCAATCCGCGTCCCAGGCGGTGCCGGCTGCCGCGGCCAGCGCATCGACCGCCATATCGACGAAGGCGTCATATTCGGCCGCCATCAGCGCTCCATAGTTGCGATGCGTTACCACCAGTTCGGCAATCTGCGGCCAGACCCAGCCTTCGCCCTGCGCCAGCCCGAACATCGCCTGCAACGTCTCGTCGGTCATGCGCCGCGACGCCGCATCGAGGTTCAGGAAGGCGGCGCGCCGCTGCGGGAAGGCATCGAGGAAACGGTCGAACAGCGCATGGCGGATGTCGATGCCCGCGTCGGCGACGGCGAGCAGCGCCGCCTCCATCCGCGCGGCATCGCCGGCGGTCATTTGAACAGGCTGCCCAATATGCCGCGCATCAGCTGGCCGCCGAACTTGCCCGCAACCTGCCGGCCGAGGCTCGTCGCGGCGGAGCGCGCGGCCGATTGCATCATCTTTTCGGCCATGCTCGGCTTCGCCGCCTCGCGCGCCGCGGCGCGTTCCTGTTGCAGGCGGACGCGCTCGTCGGCCGCCTTGCGCTTGGCCTCTTCCTTTGCCGCGATCGCCGCTGCCTTGTCGGCTTCCTCCTGCGCCCTGGCTTCGGCGGCGGCGGCCTGCGCCTGCTCGGCCTTGGCGGCGAGCAGCTCTTCGGCGCTTTCGCGATTGACGAGCGTGTCATATTTGCCCGCGACCGGCGAGATCGACTGGATGATCGCACGCTCCTTGGGGTCGAGCGGCCCGGCGCGCGAACAGGGCGGCTTGATCAGCGTGCGCTCGACCGGAGAGGGTGCCCCGTCGGGCATGAGCAGCGAGACCAGCGCCTCGCCGACCTTGAGCTCGGTGATCTCGCGCGCGACATCGACCTTCGGATTGGGCCGGAAGGTGTCTGCTGCCGCCTTCACCGCCTTCTGGTCGCGCGGGGTAAAGGCGCGCAGCGCGTGCTGCACACGGTTGCCGAGCTGCCCCGCGACTTCTTCGGGAACATCGATCGGGTTCTGCGTCACGAAATAGACGCCGACACCCTTCGAGCGGATCAGGCGCACGACCTGCTCGATCTTGTCGACCAGCGCGGGCGGCGCGTCGTCGAACAGCAGATGTGCCTCGTCGAAAAAGAAGACCAACTTCGGCTTGTCGGGATCGCCGATTTCAGGAAGCGTCTCGAACATCTCGGACAGCAGCCAGAGCAGGAAGGTCGCATAAAGCTTCGGGCTGGCCATCAGCTTGTCGGCGGCGAGGATGTTCACAAAGCCGCGGCCCTTGTCGTCGCACTGGATCATATCCATGATGTCGAGCGCGGGTTCACCGAAGAAATGATCGCCGCCCTGGCTTTGCAGCGACAAGAGCTGGCGCTGGATCGTCCCCACCGTCGCCTTGGTCACATTGCCATATCTGGTCGACAGATCGCCGGCATTTTCGGCGCACCAGGCGAGCATCGCCTGCAGATCGCCCATATCGAGGAGCAGCAGATTCTGTTCGTCGGCGACGCGGAAGGCGATCGACAAGACCCCTTCCTGCACTTCGTTGAGATCCATCAGCCGCGCGAGCAGCAGCGGCCCCATCTCGGAAATGGTGGTTCGAATGGGATGGCCCTGTTCGCCGAACAGGTCCCAGAAGATCGCAGGATTATCGTGATAGGCCCAGTCGCTGTCGCCGATTTCGGCCGCGCGCTTGGCAAAGACCTCGTGCAGTTTCGACGTCGGACTGCCCGCCATCGCGAGCCCCGACAGGTCGCCCTTCACGTCGGCGACGAAAACCGGCACGCCGACCGCCGAAAAGCCCTCGGCCAGTCCCTGCAGCGTCACCGTCTTGCCGGTCCCGGTCGCGCCCGCGATCAGCCCGTGGCGGTTCGCGCGCTTCAGCACCAGCGACTGGCGCGGCCCGTCAGGCGCGCCGCCCCCGCCCAGGCCGATGTAGATTTCGGTCGCTTCGCTGCCGTCGCTCACTGCTGCATTCCTCCGCTCTGGGCACCCGGCCAAGAGCCTAGAACGGCGCAGGAAATCAGGCAATCGGCAAAGCGGCGGCGGCCCGTACTCGGCCGACATGCCAAGGGACCGGAAAGATGGCTTTCCGGTTCCCTTGCTCGCGGCTCCGCGTGCCTTACCAGCCCGACGGCTTGCCCTTATTCTGTTCGTCGAGCCACTTCTTGAGCGGGGCGAAATATTCCATCATCGCCTTGCCCGACATGTCGCGGCTGCCGGTGAAAGCCTGGAGCGCGTCGGGCCATGGCTTCGAGGCGCCCATTTCGAGCATCGCGTTCAGATTCTGCCCGACCTGTTTGTTGCCATAGAAAGAGCAACGGTGGAGCGGGCCCTTCCATCCCGCCTGCTTGCACGCCGCCTGATAGAATTGGAACTGCAGCACGCGCGCCAGGAAATAGCGGGTGTAGGGCGTGTTGCCGGGGATATGATATTTGGCGCCCGGGTCAAACGCGTTGTCGGGGCGCGCGGTCGGCGGCGTGATGCCCTGATACTGCAGGCGAAGCTGGGTCCAGGCCTTGTTGTAATCGGCGGGCTTGATCGAGCCGTCGAACACGCCCCAGCGCCAGCGGTCGACGAGCAGGCCGAAGGGCAGGAAGGCGACCTTGTCCATCGCCTGACGCAGCAGCAGGCCGATATCCTTGTCAGCGCTCGGCACCTTCGCCTTGTCGAGCAGGCCGATGTCGACCAGATATTGCGGGGTGATCGACAGCGCGATGAAGTCGCCGATCGCTTCGTGGAAGCCATCGTTGGCGCCGTTCAGATAGAGGAACGGCTGCTTGTTATAGGCGCGCTGATAATAGTTGTGGCCAAGCTCGTGGTGGATAGTGACGAAATCGTCGCTGTTCACCTTGATGCACATCTTGATACGGATGTCGTCCTTGTTGTCGACGTCCCAGGCCGAGGCATGGCACACGACTTCGCGGTCGGCGGGCTTCAGGAACTGGCTGCGCTTCCAGAAGGTGTCGGGCAGCTTCGCAAAGCCGAGCGAGGAGTAGAAATTCTCGCCCGCCTTGACCATGTCGAGCGGTGCCTTGCCCTTTTCCTTGAGCAGATCGCCGATATCATAACCAAGGTCGCCCGATCCCGGCGGCGCGACGAGCGGGTAGATATTGCCCCATTCCTGCGCCCACATATTGCCAAGCAGGTCGGCGCGGATCGGGCCGGTCTTCGGCTGCACTGCATCGCCATATTTCTCGTTGAGTTTCCAGCGAACATAGGTGTGAAGCGCCATGTAGAGCGGCTTCACTTCCTGCCACAGCCGCTCGGTGGTCTTGGCGAAATCCTCGGGCGACATGTCATAGCCCGACCGCCACATCGCGCCGGTGTCGGCAAAGCCGAGTTCTTTTGCGCCTTCGTTGGCGATCGCGACCATACGCGCATAATCATCCTTCATCGGCGCGCCGACATTGTCGTGCCAGCTCGTCCACATTTCGGCGAATTCGGCGGGCGTGTGCTTAAGATTACCCATCTCCGCCTCGATGTCCGAGCCCGAGATTTCCTTGCCGTCGAGCGTGCCGCGGCCCTTGCCATATTGCGACTGGAGGTCGGTCGCGATCGTGTTGAGCTCGGTCGCGGCGCCGGGCTTGGTCGGCGCGGGAAGGACAAGGCCGGTGCGCAGAATGTCGAGCTTGCGCTTCGTATCGGCGCTGAGCCCCGGCACATCCATATATTTCGCGGCTTCGAGTGCATATTTGACCGACTTTTCGGTCCCCACCGCATTGATCCGCGCCGCCATCGCGTCGGTGTCGTCGGTGATGTAGGTGGCGTTGACCCAGTTCACCTGGCTCGCCTCGACGGTATAGTCGAACAGATCCTTTTCGACGGCGGCGATGAAGGCATCGGCGTCGGCAGCGGTCGGCGCGGCGGCAGGGGCCGCGGTCGCGGCGGCATTGTCCTGGGCGAGCGTCGGCGCGGCGAGCGCGAGCGACAAGGCAAGCGACATAGTCGAAATCATGGCTTTCATGGGGTGCAATCCTCTGGACTTTGGGGGTGCGCTCTGCGGCGCCGTAAAACCAGCTTGGCGCGTCGGCGCCGGGGGGTCAAGCGGTCAGAAAGGCCGCGATCGCCTCGCCCAGCTCGGGCTCGGTGACGCTCGACATGTGCGTGCCGGGGATCGTCGCGAGTTCGGCATCGGCCAGCGCCGCGACCAGTTCGGGCGCCGAGCCATTGTCCTGATCCTGTTCGCCGCACACCACCAGCGTCGGCATGGTTATCGCCGCCAGCGCTTCGGGCGGCGTGTCAGCGAAGCTGTCGAGCAGAAGCCCCGCCGCGACGCGGTCGATCTTCATCGTCTTCATGAACTGGATCGACAGCCATGTGTCGTCGCCGCGCTTCGCGCTGTCATATTCGGCGATCACGCGCTTGAAGAAACGCCCGCGTCGCTGCCACCCCGCGAGCCCCGCGAGCCCCATACCGCCGAGGATCAGGCGCGCCGGGCGCATCCCCGCAACGACCGCGCGCACGCTCGTCCGCGCACCGAGCGAGAAGCCGCCAAGGTCGAAATCGGCAAGATCGAGATGCGCGACCAGATCCTGCAGGTCATCCACCAATATGTCGGAAGGATAATGCTCCGCCCCATGCGGCGCCGCGCTCGATCCGTGTACGCGCAGGTCGGGCATGATGACATGATATCCCTCACGCGCGATTCGCGCTGCGGTGCCGAATTTGATCCAGTTGACCTCGGCGCTCGAAAACAGGCCATGCAGCAACAGGATCGGACGACCTTCGCCCATTGCGCGCCAGGCCAGGCGCACCCCGTCGCGCGCTTCGAAAAATTGCGGTTCGATGCTCATGCCCGTCCTTATGCGGGGAAGGCACACGAGGGCAAGCGGCCGCGACCTTCACACGGCGTTCGCATGGTCTTCCCGGCACCAGCTGCGCCGCGCGCATGGCGGTCTTGGGGTGATGGGGTGGACGCCCCCCGGCGGCATTGCTGTGCCATAGTGGAGGTGTTGTCACACCACTAGAGGAGGCGTCCGTGTCGGAAGTTAGCATAATCGGTCTGGATATCGCGAAGAATGTTTTTCATGCGCACGGC
>QFCS01002384.1_pt1 | contig 26824 bp, 24 predicted proteins | sample 3576561 | NCBI WGS metagenome assembly QFCS01 | reverse complement strand
TGCACATGCACGTATTCCTTGAGCAGATATTGCCGGCGTTTAAATGGCTCACCTGGTGGGGCTTCCTGCTGGGGCTGGCCGAGAGCTTCCTCTACGGCGTGTATGCCGGGATGGTGTATGTACCGATCTACAACGCGCTCAAGCGCCGCTGGGCGGAGAGGTAACGCGATGCACCGCGCCCGGGATGCGCGCGCCGCGCCGGGATGGAGCGAGCGCCCGATGACGCCTTTGCCAGGCACCCCCTATCCGCTGGGCGCCGCTTGGGACGGCGCGGGGGTGAACTTCGCGCTGTTCTCCGAGAATGCCAGCGGCGTCGAACTCTGCCTGTTCGACGGAGATGACGGCAACGCCGAGACCGCGCGCATCGCGCTGACCGAGCAGACCAATCAGGTCTGGCATGTCTACCTGCCTGGACTCTCGCCCGGCCAGCGCTACGGCTACCGCGTGCACGGGCCGTACGCGCCGGCGCGCGGTCAGCGTTTCAACCCGGCCAAGCTGCTGCTCGATCCCTACGCGAAGGCGATCGATCGCATTCTCGGCTGGAGCGACAGCGTCTTCGGTTACGAGATCGGCCATGCCGAGGCCGACCTCAGCCTCGACGAACGCGATAGCGCGCCCGCCGTTCCCAAGGCCGTGGTGGTGAACCCGGCGTTCGACTGGGGGGACGACAGGCCGCTACGTACCCCCTGGCACGACAGCGTGCTCTACGAAGTCCACGTCAAGGGCTTCACCGCGCGCCACCCGGAAGTGCCGCCGGCGCTGCGCGGCACCTATGCCGGGATGGCCTATCCGGTGGTCACCGACTATCTGCGCGAGCTGGGCGTGACCGCGGTCGAGCTGCTGCCGGTCCATCAGCACGTCGACGAACGCCACCTCATTGAGCGCGGACTGACCAACTACTGGGGCTACAATAGCATCGGCTTCTTCGCCCCCGACCTGCGCTACGCGAGCAGCACCACCCTCGGCGGTCAGGTGGGCGAGTTCAAGGCGATGGTGAAGGCGCTACATCGCGCCGGCATCGAGGTAATCCTCGACGTCGTCTACAACCACACCGCCGAGGGCAACGAGCTCGGGCCGACACTGGCGTTCCGCGGCCTCGACAACGCCGCCTATTACCGGCTGCGCGCCGACGATCCGCGCACCTACGAAGACTTCAGCGGCTGCGGCAACACGCTCGACATGCGCCAGCCGCGTGCCCTGCAACTGGTCATGGACAGCCTGCGCTACTGGGTGCTGGACATGCACGTCGACGGTTTCCGCTTCGATCTCGCCGCCGCGCTGGGGCGCGAGACGCGCGAGCTCGACCGGCTCGCCGCCTTCTTCGACATCATCCAGCAGGACCCGGTGCTGTCGCAGGTGAAGCTCATCGCCGAGCCGTGGGATCTGGGCGAGGGTGGCTACCAGGCCGGCAATTTCCCGCCGCTGTGGTCGGAATGGAACGGCCGCTATCGCGACGGCGTGCGCGACTACTGGCGCGGCGCCGAAAACGCGCTGCCGGAACTCGCCCGCCGCCTGGCCGGCAGCGCCGACCTCTACCAGGGCAGCGGCAGGCGGCCGTGCGCCAGCGTCAACTTCGTCACCGCGCACGATGGCTTCACGCTGGCCGACCTCGTCGCCTACAACGACAAGCACAACGCAGCCAACGGCGAAGACAGCCGCGACGGCGCAGACGACAACCGGTCGTGGAACGGCGGCGTCGAGGGGCCTACCGAAGACCCGACGATTAATGCGCTGCGCGCGCGCCAGCAGCGCAACTTCCTGGCGACGCTCTTGCTGTCGCAGGGCGTGCCGATGCTGCTCGGCGGCGACGAGCTCGGGCGCAGCCAGGGCGGCAACAACAACGCCTATTGCCAGGACAACGCGATCTCCTGGTTCGACTGGGAGCGGAGCGATGCCACGCTGTTCGAGTTCACCCGCCGCCTGATCCGGTTGCGCGAGCGGCATCGGGTGTTCCGCCGCCATCCGTGGTTCGTCGGGCACGCGCTGCGCGCGGTCGGCGCGAGCGACATCGGCTGGTTCACTCCGGCGGGACAGGAAATGACCGAGGCGGACTGGGGCACCGGCTGGGCCCGGGCGCTCGCGGTATTCCTCAACGGCGGAACTCTCCCCGGTACCGGCCGACACGGCGAGCCGGCTGCCGACGACAGTTTTTATCTCATCTTCAACGCGCACGAAACGGCGGTCGACTTCACGCTGCCGCCGCCGCTGGGCGGACGCTGGCTGAGCGAGCTCGACACCGCCGCGCCGCAACGCGAGGCCAAGGAGCGCGCATTCCGGGCCGGCGAGCGCGTAGCCGCCGAGGGCCGCAGCCTCGTGCTGTTGCGGCGCGCGGACCGGACGACCGGGGTGGCTTAGGGAATCGAGAAAGTGAGACGGGCGCGTGGCGGCGCCTGCTGCCGGTTGCGGAGGGTTGCAGTGGAACCGGCGGACCCGGTTTACGTGCAACCCAATTGACAACGCATGGAGGTGAAACATGGTCATCGATCCGGTCTGCAAGATGAACCTGGAGCCCGCGAAGGCGGCGGCGAAGGTCGACTACAACGGGCAGATGTACTACTTCTGCTCGGAGTCCTGTCACAAGGCGTTTACCGAGGCGCCGCAGAAGTATGCGGGCACCGCGCCGCCAACTGGCGGCGCGCACCCTCATGGCCATCGATAGGGGCCGCGGAGAGAGGAAGCATCTAGCGCGAATACCCAACTCAGGACACTAGAGAAGGTACGTAACGATCGATCTTTGGAGAAGTTGTAGTGATGAAACCGAAAAGAATCGTCCTGATCACGGGCTGCAACGGACGCATCGGCAGCGCGGTGATGCAGCGTCTGACCGGGCGTTTCAGCGACGTCGTGGGCTTCGACCGCAATGCGCCCGCTCCGCCGCCGCTAAACTGCGTGCGTATCCCGGTCGATATCGCGTCCGACGACAGCGTGCGCGAGGGACTGCGCATCCTGCGCGAGCACCATGGGACCCACATCGCCGCGGTGGTGCATCTCGCCGCCTACTACGACTTCCTAGGCAAGCCGAGCCCGAATTACGACGCCATCACGGTCGAGGGCACGCGGCGCCTGCTGCGCGGGCTGCGCGAGGGCACGGGACGCATGCTGCGCGGACTGCGCGAGGGCTTCGAGGTCGAGCAATTCATTTTTGCCAGCACCATGCTCGTGCACGCACCGGGCGAGCCGGGCCAGCTCATCAACGAGGACTGGCCGATCGGGCCGACCTGGGCCTATCCGGAGTCGAAGGTGCGCACCGAGGCGATCATCCGTGCGGAGCGCAGCGCGATTCCCGCGGTGATCCTGCGGCTGGCAGGCGTCTACGACGATGTCTGCCATTCGCCGCCGCTCGCGCACCAGATGCAGCGCATCTACGAGGGGCAGTTCGCCGGTCACCTGTATTCCGGCGAAACTTCGCATGGCCAGGCCTTCGTCCATCTTGACGACGTGGTCGACGCGATCGAGCGCGCCATCGAGCGCCGCGTGGAGTTGCCGCCAGAGACGGCGATCCTGATCGGCGAGCCGGAGACGCTGAGCTACGACGAGCTGCAGCACACGTTTTCGCGGCTGATCCGCGGCGAGTCGTGGGAGACGCACAGTGTCCCCGGGCCGATGGCAAAGGTGGGCGCCTGGGTTCAGGACCACCTGCCCGGCCCGGAGCAATTCATCAAGCCGTGGATGATAGCCCGGGCCAACGATCATTACGCCCTCGACATCACGCGCGCCCGCACTCTGCTCGATTGGACGCCGCAGCATTCGCTGCGCCAGACCCTGCCCAAGATGGTGGCGGCAATGCAGGCCAATCCGTTCGGCTGGTACCGCGAGCACGGCCTGGAGCCGCCATCGTCCTTGGCGAAGAAGGTGGCGCAAGCCGTGCCGCAGGCACCCGGCTGCATGATGCATGCCTGCCCGATGCACCAGGAAGTCTGCCAGTCTTCGCCGGGCAACTGCCCGCGGTGCGGCACGACCCTGGAACCCGCTGCGCCCCCGTCGCCGCAGGCAGCCGAATACACCTGCCCGATGCATCCCGACGTCGTGCGCCGCAAGCCGGGCAAGTGTCCCAAGTGCGGCATGAAGCTGGTTCCGCGTGGCGACGCGGGGGCGCACGCGGACGACATGATGGTCGAGGACCACCGCAAGCTCTTGTGGCCGCACTACCTCAACCTGATGCTCGGCTTCTGGCTGCTCACCAGTCCGTTCACGCTCGGCTATCTCAGCGACTTCGTGCCCGACGCCAACCAGTTGCGCGTGATGGCCGAGCGCGGCCTGCCGTCGTTCGCGTGGCGCAACCTGGCGATGACCTGGAGCGATGTCGTCAGCGGCCTGCTGGTGATCGTCCTCAGCCTGTTGTCCGCCAATTGGTCGCGCCGCTATCCGTGGGCGCAGTGGGCCAACGCCGCGGTCGGCTTCTGGCTCCTGTTCGCGCCGCTGGTATTCTGGACGCCGCTGCCCGAGGCCTACGCCAACGACACGCTGATCGGCGCGCTGGTGATCGGCTTCTCCATACTGGTGCCGATGATGCCGGGCATGAGCATGGAGGGCATGATGGGCAAGCCCGACATCCCGCCGGGCTGGGCGTACACGCCGGCGAGCTGGCTGCAGCGCGTGCCGATCGCGGTGCTCGCGGTGATCGGCTTTCTCATCGCACGTGTCCTCGGCGCCTACCAGCTTGGCCATATCGATACGGTGTGGGAGCCGTTCTTCGCCGGCAGCGGTGCGATGCATGGCGTGATGAACGGCACCGAGACCATCATCACCTCCAGCGTGTCGAAAGCCTGGCCGATCCCAGACGGCGCGCTCGGCGCCATCGTCTACATGCTCGAGCTGGCGATGACCTGGATGGGCGGCAAGGACCGCTGGCGCACCATGCCGTGGATGGTGCTGGGGATCACCGTGTTGATCGTGCCGCTCGGCGTGGTGAGCATCTATTTCATCATCATCCAGCCGATCCTGCTCGGCACCTGGTGCACGCTGTGCCTGGTCGCCGCGCTCGCGATGACCATCATGATCCCCTACCAACTCGACGAGTTCTTCGCCATGGGACAGTTCCTCCTCTGGGCGCGCCGCCAGGGCAAGCCGTTCTGGCGCACTTTCTGGACGGGCGGCGCGATGGAGGGCGGAACCGAGGACACGTCGAAAGGGCTGCTCGGCACGGTGCCGGAGAGGGTGCGCGAATCCGGGCGCGGCATCAGCCTGCCCTGGATGCTGCTCGTTAGCGTCGCCATCGGGATCTGGTTCATGTTCACGCGCATGAGCTTCGGCAATGCGGGCGACATGGCCGACAGCGACCACCTGGTCGGCTCGCTGGTGGTGGTGTTCTCGATCATGGCGCTCGCCGAGGTTGCGCGTGCGGTGCGCTTCATCAATATTCCGTTCGGCGCCTGGCTGATCGTGGCACCGTGGATGCTCGACGGCGCGGGCTCGCCGCTCTCGGCCTGGAACGGCGTCATCGGCGGGGCGCTGCTGATTGCCCTGTCGATTCCGCGCGGGCCGATCAGGGATTCGTACGCAGGGTGGGATCGCTATGTCGTCTAGCCTCTCCCGATCATCCGTGCGCAGCGAGGCGCTTCCAGGTGAAGTGCTCGTACACGCCCGACCAGTACGCGCCGAAGGCGGCGGCGAACAGCAGTTCCTCCAGCGGCAGGCCGAGCAACAGCACGCCGGAGATCGCCGGCAGGTTCCAGACCCGGACGATGTAGCCGGGCGAGAGCGCCTCCAGCCCCCACAGGAAGAGGGCGTAGTAGACGAGGAAGAGCAGCGCGCCGAGGCCGGTCTTGGCCGCGAGGTCGGGCCGGCAGGCGATGCTGGCGGCGGCGCCGATGGCCATCGCGGCGATGGCCGGATAGATCGGGTTCCAGGGAAAAAAATAGAGGAGCGGAAAGGCGACGAGCGGCGCGGCGATCGCCCGCTGGTGATAGCGATGGCTGCGGGAATGTATTTCCCCGCTGTCCATGGGGCGCGCTGCGCGGCCGGTTGCGATGTTGTAGAGCACGGCCGCGATGCCGCCGATGCCGAACGAGAAGATGGGACTCTCGATGTCGAAGCCGGTGCGGTGCGCCAGATCGAACAGGCTGGGCGGATCCCAGTATTCCGGCACGAAGAGCGGCTCGGTGAGGCCGAAGGGCGCGGTGAACACGGCGGCCCAGCGCATCGCCCGGCGATGGGCGGGGAACGCCCAGTACAGCAGGCCCCAGGGGATCAGAAACGTGCAGGCCCATACCATCCATACGTACTGTTGCGGAATCATGCAATGTCTCCCAAAGGCGTCCCGGAACACTATAGCGCACGCAAAACCGGGGCATTGCACGCAGGAATCTCTCGCACCGAAAACCCAGGAGGACCCGAACCATGAACCCGACCGCAAAAACCGTTCTTGCAACCGTGGCCGTCGGCGGGCTGCTCGCCGGGCTTACCGGACTCGCCGTGATCTATTCGGGCGCCTTCAACGTGGCCGCGACGGTCGAGGATGCGGCGCCGCTGCGCTCGGTGCTGGTCGCCACGCGCGAGGCGTCCATCCGGCGCCATGCGCGCGACATTCACGCGCCGCAGCTCGGCGGCGCAGGGCAGGTGGAAAACGGCTTTCGCATCTTCCGCGAGGAGTGCGCCATGTGCCATACCCCGCCCGGCCGACGGGCAACGATGATGGCGGAGGGGCTGAACCCGCAGGCGCCCCTGCTTTCCGAGGTGGTGGAAGACATGACCGACGCGGAGCTGTTCTGGGTGACCAAGAACGGCATCCGCTTCACCGGCATGCCCGCGTGGCGTCCGACCCGAAGCGACCAGGAGATTTGGGACGTGGCCGCCTTCATGCGGACGTCGCCGAACATGAAGGCCGCGGATTACGATGCGCTGGATCGTCGCGTCCCGCAGCGCGGCGGTGCGGCGAATGTCCAATAAATAACCAGAAAAACCGGTTGGCGCGAACACGCATTGCGGGGGGGGCGTCGCACAGGTGGATGAAAGGAGATCAAGATGTCGGGACCAAGCACAGGATTTGGCTATCCGGCGGCGCTGCTCGCGCTGCCGCTGCTGATACTTCTGTTCCCGAACGGCGCGCACGCCGTGCCCAGCTTCGGGCGCCAGACGGGCGAGGAATGCATCGAGTGCCACACCGTCTATCCCATGCTCAACGCGGACGGGCGGCGCTTCAAGCTCGGCGGCTACAGCATGCGCAAGCCCCAGGCGGCCGACGCCCCGTTCTTCGACAAGGTGCCCGTCGCGGCGCTGCTCCAGGTGTCCAGGACGGCGACCCGCAGCACCGGCACCGCCGGCGCCAGCGGCGCGGATTTTCCGCGCGACCGCGACACCCTCATCCAGGCAGCGGGTCTCTATTACGGCGGCCGGATCACCGACCGCTCGGGTGCGCTCATCCAGTACAGCTACGACGGCGTCGAGCGCAAATGGGCGATGGAGATGTTCGACGCCCGTTTTGCCGACAGCGCGCGGCTCGGCGGCAAGGAGCTGCTCTACGGCGTCACCCTGAACAACAGTCCGACGCTGTCCGACATCTACAACAGCACGCCCATGTGGGCCTTCCCGCACACCGCTTCGGTGTCGGTGATGCCCAACGCCGCCCCCCTCATCGACATGGGCCTGGCGAGCCAGGTGGGCGGCGTCGGGGTCTATGGGCTGTGGAACGATCTGCTGTACGCCGAGTTCGCCTTCTACCGCACGGCGGACCGGGGCGTATTCCGACCGCTGGCGGCGGGCGTCACGGTGGAGAACGTGATGAACGGGACGGCGCCTTACTGGCGCCTGGCCTTGCAGCGCGAAGCGGGGCCGCACAGTTTTTCCGCCGGCACCTACGGCCTGGTGGCCAAGATCGACGCGGATCCCGGCCAGCCCGGCCTTGGCGCCGACCGTTTCCGCGACGCGGCGCTGGACGCGCAATACCAGTACCTCGCGGGCGACCACGCGTTCACGGCGAGCGCGACCTGGATACGCGAAAAGCAGGAATGGGATGCGAGTTTCGGCCAGGGGCGGGTATCGAATCCGTCTTCGGTGCTGAAGACCTTCCGCGCCGACGTCCATTACCTGTACCGCGGGACCTACGGCAGCATCCTGCAGGTCTTCGACACCCGGGGCGACGCCGACGCCCTGCGCTACGACAGCGGCGAACCGGTCATGGGAAGCATCAACGGCCGCCCCGACAGCCGCGGCTGGATCGCGGAACTGGACTACCTCGCCGACGTGGACTGGATGCCCGTCGTGCAGCACGCGAAGTTCGCGCTGCGCTATACCGCGTATACGCGGTTCAACGGCGGCGGCAGCAACTACGACGGCTTCGGCCGCAACGCCAGCGACAACAACAGCGTTTTCCTGCTCGTATGGTTTCTGCTATGAAGCGGAGATTCGTCGTCAGGTGTCTGACTACGATCCCGGCATAAGTCGAGGTGATGGCACATGAAGATCGGATTGAAAAGGAGGGTATATGGCTTATCCCTACCTGCAAACGCCGGCGCAAGGCGCGCCGAACGCATGATGGCGCGCGTGTTCCGGGATTATCCCGGCAGCATGGCGGTGCGTTTGTGGAACGGCCAGACCCTGGCCTTCGGTGCTGGCTTGCCTGTATTCATCCTTGTTTTTCGCGAGCCCCGCCCCTTGGCTGAATTGATCCTGACCCGCGATCCGTTGCGCTTGGCTGAAGCCTACTTCCTGGGGAAAGTGGATGTCGAAGGGGATCTCTATGCTGCCCTGCAACTCAAGGATTATCTGCAATCCCTGCGCCTGTCCGTCTCCGAGAAGGCGGCCTTCCTGTCCGCAGCGCTTTTGTTGGGGGATTCTGCGGATGAAGATACAGGCAGGTCTTCGCCAGGCTGGCGCGCATCCCTGCTCGCCCGCTTGGCAGGCAAGCATTCCAGGGCGCGCGACCGCCAGGCCATTGCCTTCCACTACGACGTTTCCGACGACTTCTATCGGCTGTGGCTGGATGAGCAGATGGTCTATTCATGCGCTTACTTCGAGGACGCGGACGACGGCCTGGACCAAAGCCAGCGCAACAAGCTCGATCACCTCTGTCGCAAGCTGCGCCTCCAACCCGGCGAACGCCTGCTTGACATCGGCTGCGGCTGGGGCGCGCTGATCCGTTGGGCGGCCGTGCATTACGGCGTATCCGCCCATGGCGTCACCCTCAGCTGCAGCCAGTATGAACATTGTCTGCGGCAGATCGCTGCAGAAGGATTGCAGGACCGGGTCAGCGTGGAACTCAAGGATTACCGGGACATGGCGGGCGAGGCCGTGTTCGACAAGATCGTCAGCGTCGGCATGTTCGAGCACGTCGGCATCGGGAATTTCCCCATTTACTTCGGGGCGGCCCGGCGTCTGCTGAAACCGGGCGGGCTGTTCCTGAACCACGGCATCACCCATGACACCGAGGGCTGGCGCAAAAGCGTTTCGACGACGTTCATCAACCGCTACGTCTTCCCTGACGGCGAACTGGACACGGTGAGCAACGTGCAGCGCGCCATGGAGCGCGCCGGCTTCGAGATCCTGGATGTGGAGGCATTGCGGCCCCATTACGCCATGACCCTGCGGCATTGGGTGCGGCGCCTGGAAGACCATCGGCACGAGGCATTGCAGTGCGTCTCCGAGCCGACCTACCGGGTCTGGCGTCTTTATATGGCCGCCTGCGCTTTGTCCTTCGAGACGGGTGATGTCGGCGTCTACCAGATTCTGGCTGGACGGCGATCCCGCGGCCCGCATCCGGTTCCCCTGACGCGGCGGGATATTTATCACCAACGCACGGAGGGCAAGGGCGATGAAGCAGCGTAACGGGATCGCAGGTTGGAGGATGGCAGCGGGCCCTGCGCTTGCCGTCGCGCCCGCCCGCCGGCGCGGCCGCAAGCGGTCGACCATGCGCCGAGAATGCCGTCGCACAGCATCATGGAGCACGAGATGAACCGCCTTCGCGCGGATATCGCTGCTCTGCGCGAGGCGATGAATCGCGTTCGCGGGCTTTGTCGCGGCGAGCGGCAAACGGCCCTCAAGGCACACCACCTGGCGCGCGTGCGCGGCGACATGGATCGCCTGCTTACAATGGAAGAACGGATGCAGAATGCCCTCACCCGCGGCCGCATGGTGAGCGACCATGAACTGCGGCGCGGGATCCGACTCCTCGGCGAGCTGGTGCGCATGCTGATCGAGATGAACGCGCTGGCGCTCGACGAAACCGAGAGGCCCGACTGCGGCACGCCATGAACCCGAATAATCCATTGGGCCAAAACATCCCTGTGGGAGCGGCGTCCTCGCCGCGATGTGCGCCCGCGTTCGCGCAGGGGGCGGCGCTCCTGCTTGTGCATGCATCCGGGATGAATCCAGTTACGCGCGGGCGCATAGGAGAACGGGCATGAAGACCAGGACAGGCGTGATTGCGGCGGCGCTGCTCCTGGCCGTGGCCGGGACGGGGTGGTTGCTGCGTCCCTGGCTGTTTCCGCCGGGCCTGCCGGAGGGCATCCTGGAAGGCTATGGCCGTATCGAGGCGACCGAAGTGACCGTCGGTAGCCAGGTGAGCGGCAGAATCGCGTCGTTGCCGGTGGCGGAAGGCGACCGCGTCGGGAAGGGCACGCTCATCGCCGCCGTGTCCTCCGAGGAGATCGGCGCCCGCCTCGCCCAGGCGGGCGCGCGGGTGGAGGCCGCGGGAAGCCGCGCGGAGCAGGCCGCCGCCAGGCTGGCGACGCTCGCCCACCATGCCGCCGCCGCCCGCATCGACACCCAGCGCGACCGCGAGCTGTACGGCAAGGGCTTCATTTCCGTGCGCCAGCTCGACCGCTCCGAAAACGCGCTGCGCCTCGCGCAAGACGAGTGGCGCGGCGCCCAGGCATCGGTTGCGGAAGCGCGCGCCGAAGTGGCGGCCGCGCGCGCGGCGCGGGACGAGGCCGAAGCGGCCATGGCGCAGACCCGCATCGGTGCGCCCCTGTCCGGAACCGTCACCACCAAGGCGGCCGAGGCGGGCGAACTGGTTTTCCCGGGAACTCCGCTGGTGGTGCTGGCGGATCTCGACCGCCCCTACCTGCGCGTCTACCTTCCCGAGCGCGACATCGGCAAGGTGAAGCTGGGCGACGCGGCGCGGGTGTACGTGGATTCCTTTCCCGGGCGGCCGTTCGAGGCATTGGTGACCGAGGTGGCGAAGAAGGCGGAATTTACCCCCAAGGACGTGCACATGCCGGACGAGCGGGTGACCCTGGTGTATAGCGTCAAGCTGGAGATCGGCAACCCCGAGGGCCTGCTGAAACCGGGCATGCCGGCCAGCGCGCGAATCCGCTGGAAACCCGGCGCGGCTTGGGGGAAATAGCCATGGATGCAGAAGCCGTGATCGAAGCCGACGGGCTCACCCGGAGGTTCGGCGACACAACGGCGGTAGAGGGGCTGTCGCTGTCCGTGCGGCGCGGCGAAGTCTTCGGCCTCCTGGGTTCCGACGGCGCCGGCAAGACCACCATCCTGCAAATGCTCGCCGCCATCCTCGATCCCGGCGCGGGGCGCGCCACGGTGCTGGGCTTCGACAGCGTGCGGCAGGCCGCCGTCATCACCTCGCGCATCGGCTACATGTCGCAGAGCTTCAGTCTCTACGGGCGCCTGACGGTGGAAGAGAACCTGGATTTCTTCGCCGAGCTGCACCGCGTGCCGGAAGCGGAAAAACGCGAACGCAAGGCGCAGCTGCTGGACTTCGCCCGCCTTGGAACGCACCGCGAGCGGACGGCCCGCTACCTGTCGGGCGGCATGCAGAAAAAGCTCGCCCTGTGCTGCGCGCTGATCCATCAGCCCGAACTGCTGCTGCTGGACGAGCCCACGACCGGGGTCGACCCGGTGTCGCGGCGGGAATTCTGGAACATCCTCTACCAGGCGCTCACCGGCGGCACCACCCTCGTCGTCTCCACCCCTTACATGGACGAGGCGGAACGCTGCACCCGCGTCGCGCTGCTTCACGCCGGCCGCCTGATTGCCTGCGACGCACCGGGCCGCCTGCGAGCGGAGATGCCGGGGAGCATGCTGGAAATCGAGGCCCGCCCCCAGCGCCAGGCGCTGGCCATCCTGCAGCAGGCCCTGCCCGAGGCGCGCCCCTATGTCTTCGGCGAACGGATCCATCTGCATTGGCAGCGCGAAGAGGGCGCCGCGGCGGTGCACAGTCTGCTGGAGCAGGGCGGGGCGACGGTGGAGCAGGTGCGCGTGGTCGCCCCCAGCCTGGAAGACGTCTTTGTCACCCGCCTGGCGGAGCGCGTCGAGGCGATTCCCGCGCCGCCACCTGCCGGCCCGGCGGAAAACCCCACCAGACCGGCGGTGGAAGCGGTGGACCTGAGCGTCCGCTTCGGCGCCTTCACTGCCGTGGACCGGGTGAGCTTTGCGGTCCGGCGCGGGGAGATTTTCGGCTTTCTCGGCCCCAACGGCTCCGGCAAGACGACCGTCATCCGCATGTTGTGCGGCCTGCTGGCGCCGACGTCGGGGCGGGCCATCGTTGCCGGGCACGAACTGGGAAAAGAAGCGCAGGCGGTCAAGTCCCGCATCGGCTACATGTCCCAGCGCTTCTCCCTCTACGAAGACATGACGGTGGCGGAGAACATCGCCTTCTTTGCCGGCGCCTATGGGGTTTCCCGCGCCGCGCTGCCGGCCACCCGCGATTGGGCGCTCCGGCTGTCCGGGCTACAGGGGCAGGAAGGCAGGTTGACGCGCGCTCTGTCGGGCGGCGTCAAGCAGCGCCTGGCGCTGGCGTGCGCCATCCTGCACGGGCCGGAGGTGCTGTTCCTGGACGAGCCCACCGCTGGCGTCGACCCGGTGTCCCGGCGGCGCTTCTGGGAACTGATCTACCGGCTGTCCGATCAGGGCGTGACCGTGTTCGTGACCACCCATTACATGGACGAGGCGGAGCATTGCCATACCCTGGGGCTGCTGTATTACGGGCGGCTGATCGCGCTGGATACGCCGCAGGCGCTGCGGGCCGGCATGCACGCCGGCGAAGTGCTGGAACTGGAGTGCGACCGGCCGATCCAGGCGCTGGCCCTGTTCCAGGGCGCGGCGGGTATCCAGCCCTCGTTCTTCGGCGACCGCTTGCACCTGCTGGTGGACGATGCCGAGGCCGCCCGGCCGCAGATTCTGCAACGCCTGCAGCAGGAGGGGCACCAGGTGCGCCGGGTCGAACGGGTGCCGCTTTCCATCGAGGACGTGTTCATCACCTTCATCCAGATGGAACAGGCACGCCGCGAGGCGCAGGCGGGAGGCACACGATGAAAAGCCTGGTCGGCGCCGTCATCGGCAAGGAGGTGCGCGAGATCCGCCGCGACCCGATCACCCTGTGGGTCGCCATCGCCCTGCCCCTGGTGTTGCTCTACCTCTTCGGCGCGGCGCTTTCGCTGGACGTGAAGGATGCCGCCCTGGCCGTCTACGATCTGGACAAAAGTGCGCAGAGCCGTACCCTGATCGAGGCGTTCCCGCACTCGGGCTATTTCCGCTATGTCCACAACATCCACGAGGAACGCGAGATCGGGCGGCTGCTGGACCGCGGCCAGGCCCGCCTGGTGCTGGTGATCCCGGCGGATTTTTCCGAGAAGCTCGCGCGCGGTCAGACCGCCAGCGTGCAGACCCTGATCGACGGCTCCTTCTCGGCCACCGCCATGGTGGTAGCCGGCTACGCGGCGGCCATCGTGCAGAGCTACGCCATGGCGCAAACCCGCGGCGCAGCGCATGCGTCGCCGATCGCGGTCGAAACCCGGGTCTGGTTCAACGCGCCGATGAAAAGCGTGAACTACATCGTGCCGGGCCTGTTCGGGGTCATCCTGATGGCCTTCCCGCCGCTGCTCACCGCGCTGGCGGTGGTGCGCGAAAAGGAGTCCGGCTCGGTGCAGCAGATTTTCGTTTCGCCCATCCGACCCTACCAGTTCATCGCGGGCAAGATGATCCCCTACGCGGTGATCGCCTTCGTCGAGATGGCCATGATCCTGGCGGCCGCACGGCTGTGGTTCCGCATTCCATTCCAGGGCAGCCTCGCGCTGTTTCTCGCAGCGACCGTGATCTACGTGTTCTGCACCGTGGGCTTGGGCCTTTTGATCTCCACCGTCACCCGCAGCCAGCTGGTGGCCATGCTGCTGGCGCTGCTGCTCACCCTGATGCCTTCCTTCCTGTTCTCGGGCTTCCTGTTTCCGATCTTCACCATGCCAGTGGCGCTGCAGTTCTATACCTACCTGTTTCCGGCCCGCTACTTCATCGAGATCACCCGCGGCATCGTCATGAAGGGCGTTGGGCTGGAATTGTTGTGGCCGCAGTTCCTGATCCTGCTGGCCTACACGGCGGCGGTGTTCGTCATGACCACGCGGCTGTTTCGCAAGAAGGTGGCGTGATGATGGAATATAGGCGATCCCATGCGGCGAAGGAGGGCGCGAGCATCCCGCAGGTTAGGGTATTTGGTCTGACCGGGTTGCTGGGCGCCTCGGCGTTCATAGCGTCGCTCGTCGTTCTGCACCTGACGCGCACCGATGTCGACTGGACGAGGCATTACGTCAGCGGCTTCGTGAACAGCCGTCTCGGATGGATCTTCGTCGCCGGCATCTTGGCCCATGGCGCCGGAAACCTCGGCTTGATCCTGGGCCTGCGCCGCTCCCTCGATCCGGGGCCCCTGCGCGCCTGGGCGGTGTTTTTCTTCGGCTTGGCGGTAGCGGGAATTGTGGTCGCCGCGCTCTTTCCCATCGAACTAGCCGGGCGGCCTCCGACAGCGGTCGGGCGCGTTCATCGCACGGCCGCCACCGCCTCTTTTCCGCTGGAGCTAGTCGCACTGTTCCTGTTTTCGGCGGCGTTCGCCGGACATCCCCGCTGGCGCCGGCGTCAAGCGGTTTCCTTGGCGTTGTCGACGGTTGCCGCCGCCGGGATGGCAGGTTTTTTTCTCGCTGTCTTCCTGGGCCGCTTGCCGGGTCTGGCGGAGCGGTTCGCCCTGGCGAGTTTCCTCGCCTGGGAATTGTGGGCCTCCGTGCAGCTTGTTCGATCGGCCTCGGGCGTCGGGGGGGCGCGATGACGGGGGGCGGACGCATGGCAGCCCTGCTTCGCAAGGAACTGACCCAGTTCATGCGCGACCGGGTCATGCTGTTCCTGGTGCTGTTCCTGTACACGGCCGAAGTCGTCATGTGCACGGTGGCGCTGTCCTTCGACGTCCGCAATCTGCCCACGGTGCTCGCCGATTTCGACCGTTCCGCCCACAGCCGGCAACTCGTGGAGCGCTTCCGCAGCTCGGGCTATTTCAGGATCGAATACCTCGCCGCGCGCGACGCCGAACTGGCGTCGCGGCTCAACCGCGGCGAGGCGCTGGCGGCGATCGTCATCCCGCCGGGTTTTTCCCGGCGCCTGGCGGTGGGCGCCCCGGTGACGGTGCAGCTCTTGCTGGACGGCTCCAACGCCAACACCGCGAGCGTCGCCCAGGGCTACGCCCAGAGCATCGTCCAGAATTTCGCCCTGGAACAGGCGCGCTCCTCCAGTTCTGTTCCGCCCATCGAGTACCAGCCCCGCATCTGGTACAACTCGGAACTCCGCTACAGCTATTTCATGGTGCTGTCGATGATCGCCCTGGCCGGCATGCTGGTCGGCGTGATCACTGCCGCGGCCAGCATCGTGCGCGAGAAGGAGTCGGGCACCATCGAGCAGATGATGGTCACTCCCATCCGGCCGGCCGAAATGATTGCCGTCAAAATGCTGCCCACCCTGCTGGTGGGGCTGCTCGCGCTCTTTCCCAGCCTGCTGATCGCTGCCTGGTTCGGGGTGCCCATGCGTGGCAGCCTGCCGCTGTTCTTCCTGTTTTCCGCCGTGTTCCTGGTGAGCAGCATGGGCATTGGCATCCTCGTCGCCACCTTCGCGGAGACGCTGCAGCAGGCGCTGCTGGTCTCCTTCTTCGCCCTGTTTCCCATCATGTTCCTGTCCGGAACCCTGGTTCCGGTGGAGAGCATGCCGCAAGGGCTGCAAGTCTTGGCGCAACTGAGCCCGCTGACGCACTACATGGATGCGATCCTGGGCATTTTTCTGAAAGGGGTTGGACTGGAAACGCTGTGGCGCCAGGCTGCGGCCGTGACGCTCATTGGCGCGGCGCTGCTCGCGGCGAGCGTGCTGCGTTTGCGCAGGCGCTTCGGCTGAGTTTGAACGACTATTCTGAACGAAAGGAGGCAGGCGATGGAAAAAGATCCGGTATGCGGCATGCTGGTGGACCCGCGGGACGCCGCGGCAAAACGGGTGGTCCAGGGGAAGGACTATTACTTCTGCAGCCCGGCCTGTGCCGAGAAATTCGACCAGGCACCGGAGCGATACACGGCGCCCCAGCCCGTGAAACCGAAAGGCGATGAGTGAAAGAATCCGTCCATGGCTACCTGCAAACCGGCCAGACGACCTGCCACGACGCCGGCGGCGCGGCGGTTCCCTGTGCCGGCAGCGGCCAGGACGGCGAATTCCGCCGCGGTCTTCCCTGGCCCGAGCCGCGCTTCGACGTCCGCGGCGCAATCGTCCTCGACCGGCTCACCGGACTCTTGTGGACGCGCGACGCCACCCCCGGCGAACTCCCCATGACCTGGCGGGAGGCGCTGGCCTTCGTCGCCGGCATGAACCGCGAACGGGCGTTGGGGTTTTCCGATTGGCGGCTGCCCAACCGGCGCGAACTGCGCAGCCTGGTGAGCCACCAGACCCGCCGTCCCGCACTGCCCGCGGGACACCCTTTCGTCGACGTGTTTGCCGGCTGGTACTGGAGCGCCACCAGCGCCGCCGGCGCACCCGCCCACGCCTGGTACGTGAACATGGACGGCGGGCGCATGTTCTACGGCGGCAAGGACCAGTCCTTCCTGGTCTGGCCGGTGCGAGGGGAAAGCCGGGTGCTGCCGGCCACCGGCCAGACGCTGTGCTACGACGACCGCGGCGCGGTCGTTGCGTGCGCGGGAACGGGGCAGGACGGCGAATACCGAACGGGGCTGTCCTGGCCCGCGCCGCGCTTTTCCGCTCGCGACGAGACGGTGCTTGACCGGCTCACCGGATTCGTTTGGCGGCGCGCCGCGAATCCCGCGCCGCAGGGTGTGACCTGGCAAGAGGCGCTGGCTGTGATAGCGCGCTTGAGTCTGCATGACGGTGCGGGCTGGCGGCTGCCCAACATCAACGAACTGGAATCGCTGGTGGACTGCGCCGCCGCCGATCCGGCCCTGCCGCTGGGCCACCCTTTTGCCGAGGTGCGCGACGTGTACTGGTCGTCCACCACCAGCCTGTACGAACCCGACTGGGCCTGGGCGCTCTATCTGGACAAGGGCGCGGTGGGCGTGGGACAGAAAAACCAGGCACATTTTCACGTATGGCCGGTGCGGGAAAACCCTGCGCAGCGATGAAACTGCGCCGGGATCATGGAGGCGATGTCCAATGCAGCTTGATGGACGCGTCTATCGGGTGCGGGGGCGCATCCAGGCGAGGTGTTCGTATACACCGGACAGTGCAATTAACTTTGGAGAAATGACATGCGTAAATTCCGGATATTTCTGGCAGCCTTGATTGTTTTGAGCCTTACCGGCTGCGGCTACAACACCTTGCAGAGCAACGACGAACAGATCAAGGCGAGTTGGTCCGAGGTGGTGAACCAGTATCAGCGCCGTGCGGACTTGGTTCCCAACCTGGTGAATACCGTGAAGGGCTACGCCGCCCAGGAAAAGACGGTCCTGCTGGGCGTCACCAACGCCCGCGCCAAAGTCGGCAGCATCCAGGCGACCCCGGAACTCATCAACAACCCTGAGGCGTTTGCCAAATTCCAGGCCGCCCAGGGAGAGCTGTCGGGCGCCCTGTCCAGGCTGCTGGTGGTGTCCGAGAACTATCCGCAGTTGAAGTCCGACGCCAACTTCCGCGATCTGCAGGCGCAGCTGGAAGGCACCGAGAACCGCATCACGGTTGCGCGCAACCGCTACATCAAGGCGGTGCAGGAATTCAACGTGACTGTGCGCTCCTTCCCCTCCAATCTGACGGCTATGGCGTTCGGATTCAAAACGAAGCCCAACTTCACGGTAGAAAACGAAAAGGATATCTCCAGGCCGCCCAAAGTGGACTTCGGATCGGCGCCGGCCGCGCAGGCTCAGGGAGCCGCCCAGTGAGGGCAATGAACATGGCAAGAGCGTTATTGTTGGCATACGCGCTTTGCTGGTCTCTCATGGCCGCAGCGCAGGTCGCGGTCCCGCCCCTGAGCGCGCGCGTCACCGACCAGACCGCCACGCTCACCGCAGCGCAGCAGGCCGCCCTGGAGCAGACCCTGCAGGCGTTTGAAGCCAGGAAAGGCAGTCAACTCGCGATCCTGATCGTTCCCACAACCGCGCCGGAAACGATCGAGCAATATGCCTTGCGCGTTGCGGAGCAATGGAAACTGGGACGGAAGAAAGTGGATGACGGCGCAATCCTGGTCGTCGCCAAGAACGATCGCGCGCTGCGCATCGAGGTGGGCTACGGCCTGGAAGGGGCGCTCAATGACGCCACCAGCAAGCGCATCGTCAGCGAGATCATCACGCCGCGCTTCAGGCAAGGGGATTTCTATGGCGGGATCAGTGCCGGGGTCGACCGGATCATCCGCGTCATCGACGGCGAACCGTTGCCGGAACCCACAGGAAAGTCGCCCGGGGAGACCGTGGATATCCAGCAGTATGTTCCCGTCATTTTCATTCTTGCGCTCGTAGTGGGTGGGGTGCTGCGCGCCGTGCTGGGCAGATTTCCCGGCGCGCTCGTGACTGGCGGGGCGGTGGCGTTTGTAGCCTGGTTGTTGGTCGGCGCGGTGTCCATCGCGTTGGTCGCGGGCGTGATCGCGCTGTTCTTCACCTTGCTGGGGGGCGGCATGGGCGGGTACGGCATCGGCGGACGGCATGGGGGATTCGGTGGCGGGGGGCTTGGCGGCGGCGGTTTCGGTGGCGGCGGTGGCGGATTTGGCGGCGGTGGCGCGTCGGGGAGATGGTAACGATGAACATCAAACGCATAGCGAAGCATCTGATGCTGACCCACCGGCAAGTCAACCGGGCCTTCCCTCGCCATACCCTGATCGCGATCGAGCAAGCGATCAAAGCGAGCGAGACCGCACACGTCGGAGAAATCCGCTTCGCAGTGGAAGGCGCGCTGGACGTCACGCCGCTCTTCAAGGGGCAATCCGCGCGAGAACGTGCGATCGAAATGTTTTCGCAACTGCGGGTGTGGGATACCGAACACAACAACGGCGTGCTGATTTATCTGTTGCTCGCCGACCGGGACGTCGAGATTGTCTCCGATCGCGGGATTCACGCGAAGGTGGGTTCGCGTGAATGGGAGAAGGTATGCCGCACGATGGAAACTGCCTTTAAACAGGGGAACTATGAAGGCGGCGTGGTCAGCGGCATTCGGGCGGTGACACAGCATCTGGTGGAACATTTTCCCGCTGTCGGCGCCGGTCGGAATGAGTTGCCGGACAAACCGGTGGTGCTATAGCTCAACCATGCGATGCACCATGCCGGCGGTGGTACCGGCGGAGATTTCAGGAGGGAAACGGCCATGAAACAGCGCAACGAGATCGAGTCAGACAGACAGTCCGGCGCGCAAGCTGCGCATTACCCCGCCGGACGAAGCCCCACCACGCCGCTGCAGCCCGCGACACCTGCCGCCCGCCCTTCTGGTAGTCCGGAGGCCGAATGAGAAGGTGGAGGGCGGCAGTGGGCCTCGCGCTTACCGTCGCCGGTATTTCGCTCGCTTCGCCGGCATGGCCGCAAGCGGTTGAGCACAAGGCAAGATTTCAATCGCACAGCGCGATGGAGCACGAGATGGACCGCTTCCGCGCGGACCTCGCCGACCTGCACGAGGCGATGATTCGCTTTCGCGAGCTTTGTCGCCGCGAGCGGCAAGCCGCGCTCAGGCCACATCTGGAACGTGTGCGTGACAATATGGGTCGGGCACTCGCGATGGAAGAACAGATGCAGCAGGACCTCAACCGCGGCCGGATGGTGAGCGACAGCGATCTGCGGCACCGGATCCGGCTTCTTGGAGAGCAGGTGCGCATGCTGGTCGAGATGAACGCGTTGGCACTCGATGAAGCCGAGCGGCCCGACTGTTCCAATCCATGAAACGGGTGACGCTCGACGGCGGGCGGCGAGTACGCGGTGAGGGTCATGGCCGGCCGGCGCCCATGGTCGTCTCCGAGGACAGGAGGCGCTGCGCGCGAACGAGGTTCGGACTTTAACGGTGAGACTTCATGGAAAAGACAAAACAGTTCTCCCTCTGGTACTTCCTGGTTGTATTCCTGCTGATCCTGGCGATGCAGAACTTCCTGTTCTCCCCGCACGCCGCGAACCTTGCCTACAGCGAATTCAAGGCGCTGCTCCGCGCCGGCAAGATCAACGACGTCGCGCTCGGCGAGCGCACGATCACCGGCACGCTCAAGCCAGAGGGGCTCGAGGGGCTGCTGCCGCAGAAACAGATCGAGGAACTCAAGCGCGAGGGAGAAGGCAAGGCGCACCGCTTCATCACAGTGCGCGTGGACGACCCCGATCTGGTCAAGGAGCTGGAAGCGGCCCGGGTGCGCTTCGCCGGCCAGATCGAGAGCAAGTGGTTCTCCACGCTGCTTTCCTGGATTCTGCCCGCCGTCGTCTTCTTTGCGCTGTGGGGCTTCATCATGAAGCGCATGGGCGGCGCGGCCGGCGGATTCATGGAGATCGGCAAGAGCAAGGCCAAGGTCTACATGGAGCGGCAGACCGGCGTAACCTTCAACGATGTCGCCGGGGTGGACGAGGCCAAGGACGAGCTGAAGGAGATCATCGCGTTCCTCAGGAACCCGAAGGAATACGGCAAGCTCGGCGCGCGCATGCCCAAGGGCGTGCTGCTGGTCGGCCCGCCCGGCACCGGCAAGACCTTGCTCGCGCGCGCGGTGGCGGGGGAGGCCAGCGTGCCCTTCTTCTCCATCAGCGGCGCGGAGTTCGTGGAAATGTTCGTGGGGGTAGGCGCGGCGCGTGTGCGCGACCTGTTCGAACAGGCGCGCGGCAAGGCCCCGGCCATCATTTTCATTGACGAGCTCGACGCGCTCGGGCGGGCGCGCGGGGCCTACCCGCTCGCCGGCGGGCACGACGAGAAGGAGCAGACGCTCAACCAGTTGCTGTCCGAGATGGACGGCTTCGACCCGAGCCAGGGACTGGTGCTCCTCGCCGCCACCAACCGCCCGGAGATTCTCGATCCCGCGCTGCTGCGCGCCGGGCGCTTCGACCGTCAAGTGCTGGTGGATCGCCCGGACAAAAAAGGACGCATGGACATTCTCAGGGTGCATCTGAAGAAAGTGCAGTTGGCCGCCGATGTCGATTCGGAGCAGATCGCCGCGCTTACCACCGGCTTCTCCGGCGCCGACCTCGCCAACCTGGTGAACGAGGCGGCGCTGCTCGCCACGCGCCGCGGCGCCGAAGCCGTCGGGCCGGACGATTTCAACGCGGCGGTGGAGCGCATCGTCGCGGGCCTGGAGAAAAAGAACCGGCTGCTCAATCCGAAGGAGCGCGAGGTCGTCGCCTTCCATGAGATGGGCCACGCGCTGGTAGCGCTGTCGCTGCCCGGCACCGACACGGTGCACAAGGTCTCGATCATCCCGCGCGGCATCGGCGCGCTCGGCTACACCATCCAGCGCCCGACCGAAGACCGCTACCTGATGACGCGCGAAGAGCTGGAGAACAAGATGGCGGTGCTGCTCGGCGGCCGCGCCGCGGAGCAGCTGGTGTTCGACCATCTTTCGACCGGCGCGGCCGACGATCTCGCCAAGGTGACGGACATCGCGCGCAGCATGGTCATGCGCTACGGCATGCACGAGAAGCTCGGCCACGTCGCCTACGAGGCCGAGCATCCCGCCTTCCTGCAACTGCCCGACGTCATGCCAGGCGCGCGCGAGTATAGCGAGGAGACGGCGAGCGAGATCGATCGTGCGGTACGTGACATCCTCCAGGCCGCGTTCGAACGGGCGGCGGCGATTCTGAAAGAGCGCCGCGACACACTCGAGCGCGGCGCGCGCGAGCTGCTCGCCCACGAGACGCTGAGCGAAGACGAACTGCGCGCACTGCTCAAGCCGGCGTCGGTTGCGGCTGCGGCTGCGGCGGCGGGTGCTGTGCAGCCCTGAGAAACGACAAGCAAGGAGGCATGGTGTCCGGCCTGAGAAGACTGTTCCAGATCGGCTTTGCGGTTGCGGGCTACCTGCTCGGGTGGCTGCTGGTCAGACTGCACCTGTGGCGGCCGTCGGTGACGCCGGCGCAGTCGCTGTGCCGCGCGTTCGAGCGGCTTGGCACGACGTTCGTCAAGCTCGGCCAGGGTTTGAGCCTGCACCGCGACCTGCTGCCGGACGAGTACATCCGCGCGCTGCAGGGCCTGCAGGATCGCGTCGCGCCGTTTCCGGACGCGGTCGCGCGGCTCGAGGTGGAACAGGCGCTGGGAAAACCCATCGCCGAATTGTTCGCCGAATTCGAGGCGCACCCGCTGGCAGCGGCCTCCATCGCGCAGGTGCACCGGGCGCGACTGCACGACGGCCGGCCGGTGGTGGTGAAGATCCGCAGGCCGCGCATCAAGGCCCAGATCGACCGCGACATGCGCCTATTGCGCGGCGTGCTTTGCACACTGCTTGCCCTGTTGCCGTGGCTGCGGCGCTACGAGCCGCTAGCCCTCGTCGACGAAATCCGCGCCAACCTGCTCAAGGAAACCGACTTCCGCCGCGAGGCGCGCGACACCCTGCGCTTCGCCGAAGCCTTCCGCGGCTCGGCGACCGTGCACATCCCGGCGGCGATCGACGGGCTCTATGCGGAGTCGGTGCTGGTGCAGGAGATGAGCGGCGGGCGGCGCGTGGACGATCCCGCGGTGCGCGCGCACGGAGCGCAACTCGCGCAGGCCCTGGTCGAGGCCTATCTGCAGCAGATATTCATCATGGGCGTGTTTCACGGCGATCCGCATCCCGGCAACCTCTTCATCATGGACAGCGGGAAGATATGCTTCCACGACTTCGGCATCGTCGGCGCGCTCGATCCGCCCACGCGCCGCAACCTGGCGGCGTTCCTGCTCGCCTTCGTCCATCAGGACAGCGAGTGGATGCTGGATGCGGCGCTTGATCTGGGCTTGCTCGCGGGGGCACTTGATCGCGCGGAGTTCCGCCAGGGAATGCAGGAGCTCATCCAGGACTATGCCGGTCTGCCGCTCAAAGAGTGGTCGCTGGCCGAGGCGTTCGTGCGCGTGGCGCGTCTCGGCCGCGGGCGTAACATCCGCATTCCGCATAACCTGCTGGTCCTGATGCGCATGCTGTATCTGATGGAAAACGCCGTGCGCGACCTCGACCCGGACTTCAATCTGCTGCAGAGCATGCTTGGCAAGGCCGAAGAGGTGATCCGTTCATCCGCCGGCGCCGGCGCAGAAACGGGGCTCGACCGGCTGCGGTTCGAGGCCACGGCCGGGGTGCACGAACTGCCGTCCGAGCTCGGCGCCTGGATCCACCGGATACGTGCCCAGGGCCTGGAGATGCAGGTCCAGCACCACGGCATGGAAGAACTGGAGCAAAACATCGCCCGCGCCAGCAATCGCGTGGCTCTGGCGTTGGTGACGCTGGGCCTCTACATCGCCGCCTCGCTGCTGATGCAGCATTCCATCGGGCCGCGCCTCGGCGGGATGCCGCTGCTGGCGGCGGCGGGTTACGCGCTGGCCTTGTGGTTTACTTGGCGTCTCGTGCGCGGGATTTCCCGTTCGGGGGAACTGTGATGGCGTTTTGGAGCAATTTGATGGGGAAGGTTTTTGCGGAACAGCTCGGCCCGCTGGTCGAACGCTACAAGAACGATGCGGAGTCCGTTTACAACACCTGGTTCGTCGGTAGCGAATCGCGGCTGAAGGCCTTTCGCAGCATACGCCGCGGCGTGGATGCGGTGGTGCAGGATATCCGGACGGGACTGTTCCCGAACGATTTCAAGGGTTCTTCCATGGAATTCGTGCTGACCTGCATCACTGAACAGAAGCAGGTCTTCGAAGGGGCGGCCCATCCCTTCTACTGGAAACCCAAGCTGCGCATTCCGGATATCTACGAGAACGAGGTCAACAAACAGGCTTTTGGCCAGTTTCTGTTCGCCTGCCTCAATGCGGGAGAGGTGCACATTCTGGAAAAAGAGGTGTTGAAACTGGCGTCGCGGAAAATCAAAGGGCTCGGCCCTGCCGTCGCCAATATTCTCTATTTCCTTCACCCCACCCTGTTTCCCCCTTTCAACACCGCCATGGTGAACGGATTCAATGCCGTATTCGGTGCGAAGAAGAAGCTGGGGTGCTGGGACAGCTACCTGGAAATGCGCGAAACCATCATCCAGGCGAATACCGAGCTGGGTGTCTTATCGAAAGACCTCGGCGCTTTTGCCGGGCTTTTGTTCGATGTCGGGATCGGAAAATTGCAGGGCGTCGGCTATCCATTCGGCGAGGGGCTCTCCCTGGCCCGGGACAAGCTGGTTGCCGTGCGGCGCAAGCGGCATCAACAGGTCGAGCAGGATCTGCAAGAGGGGCGCCTGCACACCAGGGTGCAACATCAGCTTTCCCGGCTGGGGCGAGCCCTGGGTTATGACGTCTCCGTCGCGCGCAACGACCGCAGCGCCGACTGCCAGGGCGTGCCCCTGGGTTATCACTGTGTCGAGCGCTTGCCGGATCTGGGATTGCCGCCCGAGGTCCATAACACCGTCGATCTGATCGACGTCGTGTGGCTCTACCCCGGCGCGGCGCGCATCGCATGCGCCTTTGAAGTGGAGAAGAGCACCTCCATCTATTCGGGCATCCTGCGCCTGGCGGACATGGCGCTGTCGCTGCCCGGCAGGGAAGAGCACCTTTATCTGGTTGCGCCGCGTTCCCGCGAACGGGAAATCGTCGAGCAACTGCGTCGCCCGATGTTTCAACGCCATGACGAGTTCGTGATTTCCTATCTGCTGTTCGAGGACCTCGACCAGCATTTGGATTCGTTGTGCCGATTCGGCGGCGACCATCGCGTTCTGGAAAAGCTGGCGTGCCGCTGCGTTCCCGGAAAGGCGGCAACGTAAGCTTGCTTTGCCCCGGCCATTACCTAGCGATCACCGCATGAATGTGCTTGGATTAAGCTTAATGACCGTAGCATTGAAAACCCACTTTTTTTGTTGTCGGGCGCGCAAGTTCTAAGGAGGCACGATGTTCAAACGTATCCTGGTGGCGGTGGATGGCAGCAGCACGGCGGAACGGGCATTGCAGGAAGCGATCAAGCTGGCAGGGGAGTTCCAGGCACAACTGCGGATCGTGCACGTGGTGGATATCGTCAGCCTCAACGTGAGGTTGGAATCTCCCAATCCGATCGAGATCTGGGATGTCATGATCAAGGGCGGACAGGAAATCCTCCGCGAGGCTGGCGTGGTGGCGAACGAGGCCGGGGTAACGGTTGAGACAGGACTGATTGAAATCGACACCCTCGGCCGGCGCATCCCGGAAATGATCGCCGCGGACGCCGATGCCTGGCCGGCCGACCTGATCGTCATCGGCGCCCACGGCCGCCGGGGACTGAGCCACCTGCTGCTGGGTAGCGTTGCCGAGGGTGTGGTGCGGGTCGCCACCAAACCGGTGCTACTGATCCGCGGAACGTGAAGCAGCGCGGCACCTGGGACGGACTTCGCTAGCCTGGGTCAGTCAGCAGCCTGCGCTGCGCCCCGGACCGCGCCTGCACCCAACCGGGGCACGCAATGCCGGCGGGTTTCCGGCCCCCGCGCCATTCCCTGAACCGTTCCTGCCCGTGTGATGCTTACGCCTGCCCAGACACCCGACCTCCTCCTGTGGATCGGTTGGTCGCATTTCGGCCTGGCGCGCAACGACAATGCCCTCTAACCTTCAGCTTTCTGAGCCTCCTCTTACATAGCGGTGTTTTCCATCGTCTCTGCACAAGAACGCCGCGGGTTCTGGAACACTATGCGAAGCAAGGCCCTCGTTGCGGTTGTGCTCATCGGGGCCGTCATAACGCGCCTGGGCCTCCCAGGGCTCACGCCCGACGCTCGCGATTTTCGCTTATGCGGTGTAGCATGTCTGATCGTGAACGACACCGTGAAAGTTGCGATGATCAAATGACGTGTACCGGCAGCGGTTGCCTATAAATAAAAGGCGAGGAGAAAGCCATGAGAACCGTCACCATCGAAGTCGGCAATCTGCTATCGGCATTGAGCGCGCTCGGCGTCGAAAAGCAGCTCATGAAGCTTCCGGGCGTGCACCGGGCCGCGGTCAACTACGTCGCTGGCAGCGCCACCGTTGTGTACGACGAGGCGGTGACGAATATCAAGGCCATCAAGGCCCGGGTACACGAGTGCGGCTATCACTGCGCGGGTGAGCGCCTGCCAAAGCACATCTGCGTGCCAGAGGACCCCCCCGCTGCCGCCGCTGTCATTGCGCCTGCGGCCCCCGGACACGTGCATGCGCGTGAACATGCTGGGCACCCAGCGCCAGCGGGCAAGGCGGAGGCGATGGCACACGAAATGGGCCACGGTGCGGGCATGGACGCGCAGGCGATGGCGCGCGACATGCGCAACCGCTTCTGGGTTGCCCTGGCCTTCACCATCCCGGTCTTCGTCTATTCGCCAATGGGCGGCATGTTCACGCCGCCGGTGCCTCCGTTCGGCCTGCCTCTCAACATCTGGCTGTTCCTGCTTGCCAGCATTGCGGTGATCTATCCGGTCTGGCCGTTCGTGATCGCCGCCTGGCGCGCGCTCAAGAATGGCGTGCCCAACATGGCGGTGCTGGTGGTGCTGTCGGTCGGCACCGGTTATCTGTTCAGCGTGGGCGCGACCTTCTTCTTCGCCGGCGTGCAATTCTACGAGGCGGTGTCGGTGCTGCTGGTGTTTATCCTGCTCGGCCACTGGCTGGA
>QFCS01000346.1_pt1 | contig 26891 bp, 26 predicted proteins | sample 3576561 | NCBI WGS metagenome assembly QFCS01 | reverse complement strand
GCGGTCGAACGGTTCTTCAACAAACTCAAACACTTCAGAGCCGTCGCCACGCGATACGACAAGCGCGACGACAACTTCCTCGCGTCCGTCCAGCTCGCTTCAATCCGCATCTGGTTGCGAAGTTATGAGTCGGTCACCTAGTCTAGCCGATGCCTGCACGATCCGCGCCGCGGCCGGGCACAGGCATTACGCAGCTGTAGAATTTCGACCCCGCTTGAGGTCAAGATAGGCACGTCGTCTCTCCTGACAGCTCCCGGCACCTGCGAACTTGCCCGGCAGCGCCCGAGGCGGCAGGCTCGAACGAGACTGACCTGCCCGAAAGCGCTAACCCCTATCGCGGCTCGACGGTCAGCGCCTCGAGTTGCGCCCTTAGGTGCGCTACCTGCTCTTCCAGCGCGGCCACCCGCGCCTCCAGGCCAGAGGACGGCGCGACAGCACGTGCCGGCGTCGCGATAGCGATCGCCTCGACATCGCCGGACAGCAGGTGCGCGAAGCGATCCTCGCGCTGGCCGGGTGCCCGGCCGATCTCCTTCATCAGCGGCGGTCGCCGGCCGATCAGCATGTCGATTTCGTCACGCACCGCGTCGGCGTCGGCGAAATTCGCCATGCGTTCGGTGCGGGCCAGCAGTTCGTACAGCGTCTGCGGCCCGCGCAGCAGCAGCAGCCCGATCAGCACGCTCTGGTTGCGCGTCAGCGAGAATTTCTGCGCCATCAGGTGCTCGTAGCGCTCGACCCGGGAGGCGAACTGCTGGCGCACCAGCCCTTTAGCCTGCAGCGTGCTCAGCCCCCGCGTGATGTCGACCATCTCCAGCGCCATCACCGGCTCGCGCGAGGTCTTCTGGTTGGCGGCGGCCAGCAGCGCGTTCGACGTCATCGGATAGACGTCGGGCGTCAGTTCCTTCTTCTCGATCAGGCAGCCGAGCACGCGGCCCTCGGCGGGATTGAGGATGGGGAGATCGCTTGTGGTGTTCATACCGGCACTTTTCGCAAAATGACGGTTGGGCGGCAAGGGGATCGGCGTCGCCCTGGACCAAGGCGTGCTCGGACCGACCGGTCCGCAGGGCTATTGGGTGTCGATACGCAGCCTGCCGATGGCTGTTATTGTGTCAATGCCCAATAACCCGACGCGTTCCTCCTTAGCGGTCCAATAGGTTCAACGCTTAGGCCAAACCGGTTCATTTCTCTATCGAGACGCAAAGTAATATCACTTCTCTGATCAACAGAAAGAGCATACTGATACAGCATAATCGGCTTATTGTCGAATTCCAAGCCACCACAATTACTAGTAACGGCGTACTTTAACAAAATGTCTCGCTCTTCTGTTTTCTCCTCAATGACCGTGAGGTCAAATTGCTTGGTTTTTTCACCGCTCCAGCCGCAATCCGTAAAGGCAGTACGAAATTTCCGTCCATATCCCGCCGTAACGTCAACCAGTTGGGTAGAGTCCTTATTGCCGAATGCCAAAAGCCGGCCTCCCGGCTCGACGTCCAGGAACGTCACCTCAGGTATATTACTATACCCATCGACCCGGAGCTCAACATATTCTCCATTCAAGTAACCAATTGCATTTATCGAAACTCCAATAAAAAAGCTCGGTTTTCTCAAAACATAAAACCGCGCATCAAAGTCTGATTCTTCAAATAGCTTGGGAAGAGACGGGACCCGCCTAACAATAAATTCATCGTTCATGTACTTAAGCATTTTAGTTTCGAGGGTTCTTATGTCAGAAACTTTAGAACCTGTATCTTCTACTTTATTGCTTTCGTTCGCCATTAGATTTTGACGCCGGTTCTTCGCCCCAGCAGGCGTCGCACCGAGCGGGTCCCGCCTGACAAGTGTATAAATATCCTGATAACCTGTGAAAAAAATAAAGAAAGATAGAAGCGCGCTAACAAGACCAATGAATGAAAAAGCAGCAGCGCGCATTATAGCACCACACCCTCACATAAGGTATGGTGTCTTATGTTGGAGATTTCAAGTGATATGAAGTTTACGCAGCTGTGATTTTTGACCCGACAAGTCTGCGTCAGAGGGCTGCGAACTGCGCCGATACCTGCTCCGCATGCAGGCGTACCGCCGGATCGGCCGAGACGGCGAGATTCGAAAGCAGCCGACGGTAGTCGGTTGCGCGAAAGGCCACGAAATCGTTTGCGACCGCGGTTGCGAAACCGGTGCATTCGAGGCGGTGGGCGATGATCTTCTTCGCCGCAATCGGTCGTCCGTCCGGCCATCCCCCCGGTTCCGCATGGAGGTAGACAAGCACAGCCCGCTTGCCGCGTTTGCGCGCCTGCGTGGCGAGGCCGAGCGCATGCTTGACCAGCTGCGCCGCGTCGAGAGAGGCGTATGCGCCGCCGGCGCCCATCAGCAGATCGCGCTGGCTCAAAAAGCCCCGCATGTCCTCGCCCCACACCGGCCTGAGATAGGCCGGGGAAAACACACCGGGCTTGCCGCCGCGAAACGGCTCGTAGCGTTTCGATTCGATCGCGATGATCGCATCGGGGGTCTCTACGACCGCATCCAGCCATGGATGCAGGCCGCCAGCCCATGGAAAACGAAGGCATTGTTCGAGGCGAAGCGTAGCAGGTCCAGGGACATCGACACCGAGCGCTTCCAGCAGAGGTTCGGCCTTGTCGAGGAAGAAGCCGAGCGCATTGGCGGCAAGGGCGGCGGAGGATTCGGGATGCTGGAATTTTCCGTCGAGTTCCCGCCCCGGCGCGAGGCGGTAGAACTCCAGGATGCGGGCGCGGTCGAGGTGCGGCAGCAGCCCGCCGCCGGCTTGGCTCGAACCGCTTGCTTCGTCGCTCAGACGCGCCGCTCCACCATCATCTTCTTGATCTCGGCGATCGCCTTGGCCGGGTTAAGGCCCTTCGGGCAGGTCTGCGCGCAGTTCATGATGGTGTGGCAGCGATAGAGCCGGAACGGGTCTTCCAGATTGTCGAGCCTTTCACCCTTGGCCTCGTCGCGGCTGTCGATCAGCCAGCGATAGGCCTGCAGCAGCACCGCCGGGCCGAGATAACGCTCGCCGTTCCACCAGTAGCTCGGGCACGAGGTCTGGCAGCAGAAGCAGAGGATGCACTCGTAGAGACCGTCGAGCTTCTGTCGGTCCTCGTGGCTCTGCCGCCATTCCTTGGCCGGCTCCGGCGACACCGTCTTCAGGTAGGGGTCGATCGAGGCGAGCTGCGCATAAGGCACGGTCAGGTCGGGCACCAGATCCTTCACCACCGGCATGTGCGGCAGCGGGTAGACCTTCACCGCGCCGGAAATGTCGTCCATGCCCTTGGTGCAGGCAAGCGTGTTGGAGCCGTCGATGTTCATGGCGCAGGAGCCGCAGATGCCCTCGCGGCAGGAGCGGCGCAGCGTCAGCGTCGGATCGATCTTGTTCTTGATGTAGAGCAGCGCGTCCAGCACCATCGGCCCGCAATCGTCCAGGTCGACGAAATAGCTGTCGACGCGCGGGTTCTCGCCGTCGTCCGGCGACCAGCGGTAGATGCGATACTCGCGCAGCCTGGTCGCGCCTTGCGGCTTCGGCCATGTTTTTCCGGGCTGGATTTTCGAGTTCTTGGGGAGCGTGAGTTCGACCATTGATGTCTACCCTCAGTGAGCGATCGTCGCGACGGAGCCGCGCTTCGGTGCGAGAAATTCGGTTACATGGGCCTGCCTGAAGGCGGCGGCCAGCGCTGCGGACCCTGCATCCAGCTTGAGCTTCAACTCCTCCGGGTAAACCGGATAGACCCCGAGAAAACTTATCTTTTGCCCCGCCGATGTGGTCGGCCCGACCACACCCGCGGGCCAGGACAGCGGCGGAAAGAGCACAACACCGCACATCCTCGTACCGCGCGCATATGGCACCGCCGGATCGCCGTTCGGTAGCGAATGTCCCGGACCGAGCCAAGTATCGTAGCGATGCGGAAACGACGCCAGCCGTCCCAACAGCCCAATTCCCCAATCCGCCTGTTCGGAAACGGAGGTTACGAAGCCACCCCGATCGGCCTGCACGTCAGCGGGTGGCAGCGCCAGCGTCAACTCGGCGAATCTCAGGTTTGCCGCGTCGGGGAAGTTGGCTGGAACGCGCATCGGCAGAGCGGACATTCCAGCCGTCAAAAGCGTCCAGCAGTTGCGCGAGAGGGACGGCGGCACAAACAGGATATCGAGGTGAACGGCCTCCGAGACGATTTCGTGCAGGACCGTGGTCGGCGCGCCGAACGTCTTCTCCAGGAAGCCCTCGATCGCGGCGAGGTCGGCGCCGCGACCGTCTCCGGCGCGCGGCGGTCGTTCCTTGTACCGTACGATCTGCGACCCGCCCGGCGACCACTCGCTCATCCGCGCCGCTCCTTGCGGGCGAGATCGCCTCGCGGCGCGATGAACACGGCACGCATGCGGTCCTTGAAGCCGAGTTTCCTCACCAGCGGCATGCCGGAACATCCAGTCGAGGCGATCGCCGCGCCCATCGTCAGTAGACGCGCGCTTTCGGCGCGATCTTGGCCGGGTCGATGCCGCCTTCCGAGACCGGCAGCATGGTGTCGGTGTGCACCGGCCGGTAGCTGAGCGTCACCTTTCCGTCCGGCGACAGGTGCGCCAGCGTGTGCACGCGCCAGTTCTGGTCGTCGCGCTTGGAGAAATCCTCGCGGGCGTGCGCGCCGCGGCTCTCCTTGCGCGCCTCGGCGCCGTATACGGTGGTGATGGCGTTGGCCATCAGGTTCTCCAGCTCCAGCGTCTCCACCAGGTCGGAGTTCCAGATCATCGAGCGGTCGAACACTTTTATGTCCTTCAGCTCGTTCCAGATGGCGGAGATGCGCTTGCAGCCGGCCTCCAGCGATTCCTGGGTGCGGAACACCGCGGCGTCCTCCTGCATGGCGCGCTGCATTTTTTCGCGCAGAACCGCCGTCGGCGTGTGGCCGTCGGCATGGCGCAGCCGGTCGAAGCGCTCCATGATCTTGTCGACCGACGCCTCGTTGACCGCCGGGATCGGTGCCGCGCGGTCGACCACTTGGCCGGCCTTGATCGCCGCGGCGCGGCCGAACACGACGAGATCGATCAGCGAGTTGGAGCCGAGCCGGTTGGCGCCGTGCACCGAGGCGCAGCCCGCCTCGCCCACCGCCATCAGGCCGGGCGATACCCGGTCGGGATTGCCGGGGCTGGGGTTTAGCACTTCGCCCCAGTAATTGGTCGGGATGCCGCCCATGTTGTAGTGCACGGTCGGCAGCACCGGGATCGGCTCGCGGGTGACGTCGACGCCGGCGAAGATTTTCGCCGATTCCGAGATGCCGGGCAGCCGCTCGTGCAGCACGGCCGGGTCGAGATGATCGAGATGCAGGAAAATGTGGTCCTTGTTCTTGCCGACACCCCTGCCTTCGCGGATTTCCATGGTCATGCATCGCGAGACGACGTCGCGGCTGGCCAGATCCTTGGCCGACGGCGCGTAGCGTTCCATGAAGCGTTCGCCCTCGGCGTTGACGAGATAGCCGCCCTCACCGCGCGCGCCCTCGGTGATCAGGCAGCCGGCGCCGTAGATGCCGGTCGGGTGGAACTGCACGAACTCCATGTCCTGGAGAGGGAGACCTGCCCGCGCGGCCATGCCGCCGCCGTCGCCGGTGCAGGTGTGCGCCGACGTCGCCGAGAAATACGCGCGGCCGTAGCCGCCGGTGGCCAGCACCGTCGTCTTGGCGGAGAAGCGGTGGATGGTGCCGTCGTCGAGGTTCCACGCCACCACGCCGGTGCAGGTGCCGTCCGGCTCCATGATCAGGTCGAGCGCGAAGTACTCGATGAAGAACTGCGCGTTGTTCTTCAGCGACTGGCCGTACAGCGTGTGCAGGATGGCGTGGCCGGTGCGGTCCGCCGCCGCGCAGGTGCGCTGCACCGGCGGGCCGTCGCCGAAATTCATCATGTGGCCGCCGAACGGCCGCTGGTAGATCTTGCCCTCCTCGGTGCGCGAGAACGGCACGCCGTAATGCTCGAGCTCGTAGACGGCGGCCGGCGCCTCGCGCGCCAGATATTCCATGGCGTCGGTGTCGCCCAGCCAGTCCGAGCCCTTGACGGTGTCGTACATGTGCCACTGCCAGCTGTCGGGGCCCATGTTCTGCAGCGAGGCGGCGATGCCGCCCTGCGCGGCGACCGTATGCGAGCGGGTCGGGAACACTTTTGTGATGCAGGCGGTGCGCAGCCCCTGCTCGGCCATGCCGAGCGTGGCGCGCAGGCCGGCGCCGCCGGCGCCGACGACGACCACGTCGAACTTGTGGTCGACGAAGCTGTAGGCCTTGTTGGCGGGTGCGGATTTTTCCTGGGCCACCGGGTCAGCCTCCGAATGCCATCTTGAGCAGCGCGAAGGCGGCGGCGGCACCGACCGCGACGGTGAAGAAGGTGTTGAGCACCAGCAGCGCCAGCTTGCCGCCCTCGCCGTGTATGTAGTCCTCGATGATCACCTGCATGCCGAGCCGCATGTGATAGAGGCCGGAGATCACGAACAGCAGCAGCGTCAGTGCGACGAACGGGTTCGACAGCGCCGCCCGCGTCTCGGCGAAGCTGGCGCCGTTCAGCGCCACCAGGAAGCCGACGAAGAACAGGGTGAGCGGGATGTTGGCGATCGCCGTCAGCCGCTGCCGCCAGAAATGCTCCGTGCCCTCGCGGGCCGAACCGAGGCCGCGCACCTTGCCAAGCGGCGTGCGCATATCGTTGTTGCCGCCGCTCATGGTCAGCCCCCCCTTGCCATGTAGCCGGCGATCCAGATGGCGAGCGTCAGCACGAGCGAGCCCGCCAGCGTTGCCCAGGCGATCTTCGATGCCGTGTGTTTCTCCAGCCCCGCCCCGGTGTCCCAGACGAGATGGCGGACGCCGCCCAGCATGTGGTGCATCAGCGCCCAGGTGTAGCCGAGCAGCACGAGGCGTCCGATCCACGACCCGTAGATCATGTTGACGAAGTCGAAATATGGCTGAGACGTCGCAGCCGCGATCAGCCACCAGGCGACCAGCAGCGTGCCGAAATACAGCGCGCCGCCGGTTATGCGGTGCACGATCGACATCGTCATGGTGATCGGCGGCCGGTATATGGTGAGATGCGGCGACAGCGGCCGCGCACGGGGTGTCTGGCGGGTGGCTGGTGATTGGCTCATGGCTCCCCCGAATTCGTCGCCGGGCCCTGGCCGCGGTAAGGCTTTCGACCTGCGCTATGTGGCTTCGGGCAAGCGTACTTAATGCTCTTTTTGCACCGCGTCAAAGCCAAAAAACCCTTGCAGCGCCTTGCTTTAGTCACGGAGAGTGAGCAACTGCGTTCGCCTTGCCGGTTCAATCGGTTAGAGCCGCGAAAATGTCCTCAAACAAGTTCCGCAGGCGCGTCGGAGGGGTCGGAAGGCTCTGCTTTTTTGCCGAGCGGATCGACGCGCCAAATCACGGCTTGGGCTTGCCCAAGGGTGTTGCGGGCCGGGCTCTCCTCGTCGCGGCTATGCCCGATCACATGGTCAAGCATCTGCGCCATAGTCTTTTCGAAATCGACGCGCTAACCTTGGGTAACTCTCGGGCGGGGTGCCTGACATGTCGGCTTGTCTTGTGAAGTCTCTCAGGTGGCTGGGCGTTGCGGGCGCTTGCCTGCTGTCAACGCCTGCCGCCATCGCCGGCGAGCGGGTCGCGCTGGTGATCGGCAATGCCGCCTACGAAAAGCTGGCGCCGCTCAACAACCCGGTGCTGGACGCCAGCCGCATGGCGGCGATCCTCGTCGGCAACGGTTTTGACGTCATGAGCTGTGACGGTGACAAGGCCGGCTGCTTCGACCTTGACCGCGAGGGCATGACCGACGCGCTGGAATCGTTCGAGAAGAAGGCCCGCGGCGCCGACGTCGCCTTCGTGTTCTATGCCGGCCACGGTTTGCAGACCGCCAAGGGCAACGTGCTGGCGCCGGTCAACATGGAGCTTTCCTGCGACACGCTCGATCCGACGAAGGCGACGCTGCTCGACAATGTCATGGAGGCGCTGGCCGACGCACGCGAAAAGGTCGTCATCGTCGATGCCTGCCGCAACGACCCGTTCCAGGCGCAGCAATGCGCGCAGCGCGGCGCCCGGCAGCTTTCGTTCGGCAGCTTCGCCGTGCCGGAGGACGATTCTCGCTTCCTGATCATGAGCTCGACCAAGGCCGGGCAGGTGGCGCAGGACGGCCCGCCCGGCGCGCACTCGCCGTTCGCCCGCGCCCTGTTCGCCGTGATGGAGAGCGAAGCCGGCCTCAACATCGACCAGTTGCTCGACAAGGCGACCAAGGAGGTGATCGAGCAGACGACCGCCGCCAACTTCACCCAGGTGCCGGAAATCCTGATCCGCGGCGGCGCCCCGGAGACCTGTCTGCGCGGCAGCGACTGCTTCGCCGATCCGCTCGCCGCTCATCTGAAGGACGAGGTCGAGGCGCTGCGCCTGAAGAACGAGCGCAGCCAGGAATATGAGGAGATCGTCATCGCGCTGGTGAAGAGCTCCGGCTACGAGAGCCTCGACGCCATTCCGGCGGACCGGCGTCAATCCTTTTTCCGCGGCATCGTCGATGCCAGCCGGGCGCTGGCCGACCGCAACGACAGCGCCGGCGAGCGTGCGCTCGCGGCGCTGAAGGAGGGCGACGAGGGGGCGGCGGAAAAGCTGTTCGAGCAGGATATCGCCGCCAACCTCCGGAACGCCGCGGAATCGCACCGGCACCTGGCGGCGATCGCCTGGCCGAAAAACGTCGCCAAGGCCGCGCATCATTTTTCCGAGGCGGCGCGCATCGATCCCTCCGACATCCAGACCTGGATGAACCTCGCCGCCACGGCGCGCGACGCCGGCAATACCGCCGAAGCGGCACGCGCCTATCGCGAGGCGAGCAAGCTGGCGCGTGACAGCGGCTCGGATTCGCAGCGGCTGTGGGCGGCGTTCGGCCAGGGCGACATCGTGCTGGCGCAAGGCCGGCTCGACCGTGCGCTTGAGTTCTACAACGCCGCGCGCGGCATCGCCGAAGGCAGCGTCAAGGCCGAACCGAGCAATCTAGGCGCCCAGCGCGACCTTTCCGTCAGCTTCAACAAGATCGGCGACGTGCTGGTGTCGAAGGGCCGGCTCGGCGAGGCACTTGAAGCCTATTCCTCGGGCCGGGACATCGCCGCCCGTCTGGCGACGACCGATCCAGCCAACACCGAATGGCAGCGCGACCTGTCCGTCAGCCACAACAAGGTCGGCAATGTGCTGGCAGCGCAGGCCAAGCTCAACGACGCGCTGGCTGCCTTCCAGGCCGGCCTCGACATCATCCTGCGGCTGTCGGCCAGCGACGCCGCCAACACCGGCTGGCAGCGCGACGTCGCCTTCAGCTACGAACGCCTCGGCGACGTTCTGGTCGCAAAAGGCAACCTGGCCGGCGCGCTGGCGTCCTTCCGCTCCAGTATGGAAATCCGCAAATCGCTGGCCGACAGCGACCCCGGCAACACCATGTGGCAGCGCGACCTGTCGTTCAGCAACGAGCGCATCAGCGACGTGATGGTCGCGCAGGGCAACCTCACCGGCGCGCTGGATTCGCTGCAGGCCAGCCTCGACATCCGCACACGCCTCGCCGCTGCTGATCCGAACAATGCCGGCTGGCAGTTCGACCTCGGCGTCAGCAACGAACGCATCGGCGACGTGCTGCTCGCGCAGGGCGACCTTGCCGCGGCACTCAAATCCTACGAGGAACGCCACCGCATCGTGACCCGGCTGGCCGGCAGCGACCCGGACAATGCCGGCTGGCAGCGCGATCTCTCGGTCAGCAACAACAAGATCGGCAACGTGCTGGTGACCCGCGGCAACCTGCCGGGTGCGCTGGAGGCCTTCCAGGCGAGCTATGACATCGTCAAGCGGCTCAGCCAAACGGATCCCGGCAACGATGGCTGGCAGTTCGATCTCGGCATCGCGCTGGAGTGGATCGGCAACGTGCTCTATGCGCAAGGCAAACCCGCCGTAGCGCTGCAACGCTATCAGGAACGGCATGCCATCATCTCGAAACTGGCCGCCAAGGATCCCGGCCATCCCGGCTGGCAGCGCGACCTCGCCGTCAGCCACAACAAGATCGGCGACGTGCAGGTGTCGCAAGGCGATCTTCCGGCGGCGCTTGCCTCCTACCAGGCGAGCCTGGCGATCGTGAAGACGCTGACGCTCGCCGACCCCAACAATGCCGGCTGGCAGCGCGACCTTTCGGTCGGCAACAACAAGGTCGGCAACGTGCTGATGGCGCAGGGCAAGCTCGGCGCCGCGCTGCAGGTCTATCAGGCCGGCCTCGACATCGTCGCCAGGCTGTCGGCCAGCGATCCGCGCAATGCAGGGTGGCAGCGCGACCTCTCCTTCAGCTACGAGCGCGTGGCCGATGTCTATTTCGTGCAAGGCGACCTGAGCGGGGCCCTGAAGGCTTACGAGGAGCGTCACCGCATCATCACCCGGCTGACCGCCAGCGATCCGCAGAACGGCGGCTGGCAGCGCGACCTTGCCTACAGCTACAACAAGATCGGCGGCGTCTATGTCGCGCAAGGCAATCTCGACGCAGCACTTGCCGAGTTCCAGGCAGGCATCGCCATCGCCAGGCGGCTGTCGGAGAGCGACCCCGGCAATGCCAGCTGGCGGTTCGATGTCGGCATCGCCAGCGAACGCATCGGCGACATGCTGCTTGCCAGGAACGATTTTGCGGGTGCGCTCAAGGCGTATCGCGAGCGCCACGAGATCGTCCAGCAACTCGCCTCGGGAGACGCCGGCAACGCCGAGTGGCAGCGCGACCTCGCCGTCAGCCACAACAAGATCGGCAGCGTGCAGGCGGCGCAGGGTGACCACCAGGGCGCGCTCGAATCGTATCGTGCCGGTCTCGATCTCGTCGCCCGGCTGGCGGCGCGCGATCCGGGCAACGCCGGCTGGCAGCGCGACCTGTCGATAAGCCACGACCGCATCGGCGATCTCTTCGTGGCGCAGAACAGGATCGAGGAGGCGTTGAAATCGTTCAAGGGCAGCCTCGACATCCGCACGCATCTGGCCGCCAGCGACACCGACAACGCCGAATGGCCGTGGGATCTGTTCGTCAGCTACCAGCGCGTCGCGCTCTACGGTAACGAGAAAGTCGAGTATTTCGGCAAGGCGCTCGATGTTCTGGAGGACCTGAGCGCTCGTGGCCGGCTGGCGCCGTCCCGCATGGAATGGGTGGAGCGGACCCGCCAGGCGCTGGTATCGGCACAGTCGGAAAACGGCGCGGACACCGCCAGCGAGCCGCATTAACCATATTTCACGATAGCGGGCCAGGCCCGCCGCACTACCCTTAACTTTGGTTAAGAAAGCGTTACCCTTCCGATTCGAGGAGGCTTTTGCCTCGAACGAAGGAGAGCATGATGCGTCTCGGACTTGGAATTGTCGCAGTTGCCGCGATGAGCGCGGCGGCCGCGATCGCAACGGTCGGACCGGCGGCCGCGTGGGAACGCGACCGCGCTTATGCCGACAGTTTCGGCAACCTGGTGATCGAAAGCGCCGCCGGCTACAAGCGCATCCTCGTCGGCGAAGGCCGCGAGGCCGGCCGCCTCTCCGGCTACCTTGCCGCCGGCCAGGAGAATGACGTCGCCTACACCGACGACGCGGGTTATGTCGGCGGCGCCGACAGTTCCGCCTACGTCGCCGGCGCCGATCAGGTCGCCAGCAGCGAAGGCTGCTACCGGCCCCCGGTGCTGGTGAAGGGGCGCAGCTATATGTACGGCTTCGACCAGGGCGAGATCCCGCTGCAGGGTGGCCCCTGCCGCTGAGCGAAATCCGACTTGTCGTCGGTGTCGTGAGGCGTTCTCCCTCCCCGTGGGGAGAACGGGCCGGCGCATCCGCTCGGCCCTCTTTCGGTCATTTTTGTTGGGCCTAGCTCGGCGCAGGCGGGCGTCAAGGAATGGTTAACCATAGATGAGCCACGCGGCCCAGTCTCGCCGGCTGAAGGAGCACCTCGCCGGCCTTGAAACCATGACGCGCTTCGTGCTCGCCACGCTGGCGCTGGCGAGCGGCGTGTACACCTATCTCGGCGTGCGCAGCCTGCTCGACGGTTCGGCGACCGTCGTGTTCTTCGCGGCGGTCATCTATTCCGCCTCGGTCTCGGTCGCCATGTACGGCTTCTGGACCTACCTCATCCGCTTCCTGCCGGAAATGCGCGACGGCGGCTCGCGGCTGGCGCTCGTCGGCATCATGGCTGTCGGCTCGGCGATGATCATCGCCATGTCGTCCTGGCTCAACGCAGCCGCGCTCGCCGGCTCGGCGGCGGTCGAGCAGCACCTGGCTCTGACGCTGGAGGAATACACCGCCGACCTCGACCAGGCGCACGGCAACGCACTCGGCGCATTGTCGCTCTTGCCCGACATCCAGCGGGCCGGTGAACGTTTCGCCCGCCTTGCCGCCGACGAACAGAACTCCGGCGCGCTGACCGGCACCTCCGGCTCGGGCAGCGTCGTGCAACTGCTCAGCCAGATGGCGGCGCAGATGAAGGAGCTTGAGACGACGATCCTCGGCTCGCGCGAGCCGATCCAGAGCGCCTTCGAGCAGGGCCAGAAGCATCTCGCGACGATGCGCGGCCTCGTCTCGGCGCCCGGTCCGATCGAGCAGCGCTCCGATCAGTTCGCGGCCGAATCGGTTGCGCTGTCCGGCGTCATCGCCTCGATGGAGCAGACCTCGATCGCCGCTTCGGTCAGCCGCGCCGCCGCCGACCTGTCGGTCGGTTTCATCGCGCCGGTAGCCGACGGCACCAGCCCGGACCTTGCCGGCCGGCAAGACCGGGTGATGGCGACCATTCGCGAATCGGTCGCCGCGCAGTCCAAGGCGCTGTCGGACGCCGCCGCCGAGATCCTCGGCCAGCCCAAGGTGCCGGAACGCCGCTACGTGCCGTTGACCTCGGCCGAAGCGGTGCTGCGCTACGCCGGCGACTTCATCCCGAGCTGGGCCGGCGCCATCTCCATCGACCTGCTGCCGGCCGTTCTGGTCGCGATCATGGCCGTCGTGCACGCCGCCATGCGGCGCGGCGAGGACGAGATGGAGGAGGCCGACCGCATAACCGCCGGCGACATGCTGCGCTCGCTGAAGTACAACGAACTCCTGCAGGCACAGCGCCCCGGCCAGCCGGCGCCGCTCGAGCCGGCGGCGGAACCCGCGGCCCCTGTTCCCGCCGAAGCGCCTGCGGTCGCCGACACTCCGGCCGCTGCCCGGCATGAGCCCCCGGCGCGGCCGGCCGAAAACGTCACGCCGCTGTCGCTCACCGACCGTAAGCGGGCCGATCCATGACCGCCCCCCGCGGCATCGCGCCGGCATCGCTGGCCGGCGACGGCAAGCCGGCGGCAAATCCGATCGTTCGTTATTTCCGGCGTTTCGACGACGGCGAGGTGCTGCGCTGGGCGTTTCGCGGCCTGCTGATCGGCACCGTCACCGTGCTGGCGCTCGACCTCAGGGACCTCGCCGAAAGCAATGGCTGGTCGCTCGCCGCCCCGCCTGCGCCGGCATCGGCGATGCCGATCCTGCCGCCGGCCGTCGAGGTCGGCGTGCCGGCGCCCGCCACAGACCCGCGCCCCTTCGTCACCACGGACGACGGCGTGCTGTCGCAGCCGATGGCGTTCACGCTGGAGCCGGGCGGCGTCCTGCGCGCCGAAGGCAGCATCCAGCCCGGCACCGGCGAGCGCTTCGCCGCGGAGATCGCCGCGCGCGGCGAATATGTGAAGGTGGTGTCGCTCAATTCGCCCGGCGGCGCGCTCGACGACGCCATGTCGATGGCCCGGTTGGTGCGCGAGCGTGGCCTCGACACGGAAGTCGCGGACGGCGCGCTGTGCGCGTCGTCCTGCCCGCTGGTGCTGGCGGGCGGCAAGCACCGCGCCGCCGGCGCCAAGGCCGCCGTCGGCGTGCATCAGTTCTATGCGGCCACGCCCAGCGAGGCGGCCCCGGCGCAGGTCATGGCCGACGCCCAGATCACCACGGCGCGCATCTCCCGGCATCTCGCCGCCATGGATGTCGACCCGGCCTTGTGGCTGCATGCGCTCGATACGCCGCCGCGCGCGCTCTATTATTTCTCGCCGGAAGAGCTTGCCGGCTACAAGCTGGTCACGCCGGCCCGCAAGGCGGCAAGGAAATAGCGCCTCATCCGGCCTGGCCGCCGGCCGCCAGGTTCGGAGCGGTCAACGGCCGCGCCACCCGCACGCAGTCGCGCCCGCTGTTCTTGGCGGCGTAGAGCGCCTCGTCGGCGCGCCGCATCAGTCCCGACAGGCTCTCGGCAGGCAGCCGTTCGGCGACGCCGAAGCTGGCGGTGAAGCGTGAGTCGGCCGGCAGCCCATCGACCGGCAATGTCGAGAAGGCGCTGCGGGCGCCCTCGGCCAGCAGCCGCGCGGCGATCAGGTTGGAGCCGGGCAGGATGATGGCGAATTCCTCGCCGCCCATCCGCGCGACGACATGGCCTGCGCTGGCCGCCCCCTTGAGGAAACCGGCGAAGGCCTGGATCACGCGATCGCCGCTGGCATGGCCGAAAGTGTCGTTCACCGCCTTGAAGTGGTCGAGATCGGCGATGATCAGCGCGACCGGCACGCCGCGCCTGGCCGCCGCGTCGAGCGCGTCGGCCGCCCGGCGCTCGAAGCCGCCGCGGTTGAGCAGGCCGGAGAGCGTGTCGATCTCTGATTTCGCCGTGACCTCGACGAGGATGTCGCGCACCATGACGACCAGTGCCAGCAGGGCGAGCGCGATGGCGAAGATGGTGCCCAGCGTCTGCGAGATCAGCGCGTAGTCGGTGGCGAGATAGGTCTGCATCGTCGTCCCGGTACCGCCGCTGAGCGTCATCAGGAACGGCTTCGACAGGAACTGCAGCGCGCTCGCCGCCAGCATCGCCTGCAGAGTCAGGTCCAGCCAGCCGCGCTCGCGCGACGACCGTACGATCCAGACGCCGATCGCCTGCATGAAGAAGTACGGCGCCTGGTAGGCAAGCATGCGCCAGAACGACGTGCGCTCCATCTCCTGGATCGCCGCGCAGGCGACGACCGAGAGCGCGAAGACGGCGCCCATCAGCCGCCAGGGCACGGCGACGTCGTATTTGCGCGCAAGCGCGACGTTGAACACGGCCACCCCGGCGAGCACCACCGAAAAAGAGAATACCGCCACGACAGCGCCGCCGCCGAGCATATAGATGGCGAACTCGATGCCGTAGTAGGCCATGCCCAGCAGGTAGCCGGTGGCGAACCAGCGTGGCGCGGGAAAGCGTCTGTCGTAGACGGCAAGCGTCGTGAACGCCGCGGCGAGCAACCCCGCCACGACGAAATTGATTGCCAGGATGAAGCCTGCGCCGCTCATCCGCCCGCGTGTCTCGACCGCCTCACGATATCGTCTCCCCGATAAGGCCATGCTTGTGCCAACGAGGTGTTAACCGGAAGCGGTCGGCGTGTTGGCCGACGGGGCATTTTGGCCAACAGCGTAACCGAAACCTTGCGGCGAAGCCGCGACCTATACCGGCGCGGCCACGAACCGATTCTTCAGCCGGCTGCCGCCAGCGGCAGGTCGACCGCGGGATGCACGTGGGTGATGCGGACCCTGTCGCGGCCGGCGCGTTTGGCGTGCAGCAGCGCCTCGTCGGCCCTCTGGAACAGCGTCTCGAATGTTTCTTCGCCGCTGCGGACGGCGACGCCGAAGCTGCAGGTGACGCGCCCCAGCCCGTCCTTGACCTCGGCAAGGCCGCCGGCCGACAGCGATGCGCGAACCCCTTCGGCAAGCAGGCGCGCCGCCGCAAGGTCGCTGTGCGGCAGGAGCAGTGCGAATTCCTCACCGCCGGTGCGGCCGACGATCGCCCGGCTCGTGCCCGCCTGCTTGAGCAGGCGGGCGAAGGTCGCGATCACCGCGTCGCCTGTGGCGTGGCCGTGTATGTCATTGACCGCCTTGAAGTGGTCGAGGTCGGCAAGCACGAGCCCGAGCGGCACCGGTGTTGCGGCCGGCCGGAAAAAAGGCGCCGCCTTCTCCGCAAAGCCACGGCGGTTGAGCAGCCCGGACAGCGGGTCGGTGCGCGACTCGGTCCGGAACTCCTGCACGACGTCGACGGCGATCGTGGTCAGCAGGACAAGCGCCAGCAGGATCGAGAACACCAGCGTCGACAGGCTGGTGGTCAGCCAGTACGCCGAGGTGATGAACGGTGCCTGCGTTCTTTCGCCGCCATCGAGCAGCGCAACCGCGAGCGGGCGCAGGAAGAGATCGAGCCCGCGCAACGCGGCTATGCCGATGAGCAGGCGGTCGACGAAGCTCTGCCGGGACGCCATGCTCAACCGGACGGCCGCGACGACGCACATGGCGCCGAGCCCGTAGCTCACGCAGAACACGCGCGCGGCGAAGTTTGGATCGACGAGCAGGAACCAGCAGAACCCGCCCATCCCGGCGGCCGTGCAGATGCCGAGCTGGACCGTTGGCACAGCCACGCCCTGGCGCACGGTCACCGCGCCGACGAGCAGGAACACGGCCGCGAAGAACAGCGAATTGGACAGGAACTTCGCCACCTCGAAGCTCATGCCGAGGTTGAAGCCCTGCAGCGTAAAGCCGAACCCCACGGCGAGATAGGAAAGGCAGAGCGCGATCACGTGCCAGCGCTCGCGCCGGAACAGCCATAGCGTGAAGAACGCGGTCGCCAGAACGAGCGACAGCGCCGGATTGAGCAGAGCTATGAAAAGTCCCTGATCCACGCCGCCCCGGCCAAAGATTCCCTAGCGTCAAGGCTAGAAGCAAGCGGCAAACAACAGGTTAAGCGGCCGCGAGATTCCTCCGTTCCTGGCGACGCAAAAGCGTCCCGTAACCTGTTCGCGGAACATCCAGGCCAAGCGCTGTCGCAGACGCGGCCGGCCGGTCACGGCTGGAAGGTCAGGAACAGAAAGGTAAGAAAAATCACGAGATGCACCAGCCCATGCAGCACATGCGTGCGGCCCGTCGCGAAAGTCAGGGTGCTGACCAGCAGGGTCAGCGCCATCAGCACCATGGCCGACGGTTCCAGCCCCAGCACGAGCGGCTTGTCGAGCCGGATGGAAACGATCGCCACTGCAGGAAACGTCATGCCGATGGTTGCGAGCGCCGACCCGAGCGCCAGATTGAGTGCCTTCTGCAAGGCATCGTTGCGCGCCGCCTGAACCGCCGCGATGCCTTCCGGCAGCAGGATCAGCATCGCCACGACGAGGCCGGTCGCCTGTGGCGGCGCATCCACGGCAAGGCGCCCGATTTCGACGACCACCGCGAATTTCTTCGACAGGAGCACGATCGCCGTCAATGCAAGCAGAAGCAGCGCACCGCTGATGGCGAGCCGTCCGGCAGACGGGTGGAAGTGCCAGTCGTGTTCTGCGGCTGGTGCGATGAAATAGTCGCGATGGCGCACGGTCTGGATGTAGAGGAACGCGCCGTAAAGCAGCAGCGTCGCCACCGCCACGAAGACGAGCTGCGCCGCCGAATAGCTCGGGCCGGGTGTCTTCTCGGCAAAATTCGGGAGGATCAGCGTCAATGTCGCCAGCACCATCAGCACGGTGAGATAGGCGCCGGCGCCGGACACGCGAAAGCTCTGCTCGCGATAGCGCAGCCCGCCGACGAGGATGCATACGCCGGCAAGGCCGGTGCAGACCGTCATCACCACCGCATGGACGGTGTCGCGGGCGAGCGTGGGAGCGGCGTCGCCGCCGGAGATCGTCACCGACGCGATCAGCGCCACCTCGATGATCGTCACTGCTGCCGTCAGCACCAGCGTGCCATACGGCTCCCCGGTGCGATGCGCGATCACCTCGGCATGGTAGACGGCGGCGAAGATCGCCCCGAACAGCACCGGGAAGAGAAGCAGCGCAAGCACCGGGCCGGCCGTTCCCGGCGCCAGATGATCGCCGAAACCCAGCGCCGAGGCGATGCCGTGGAACAGCGCCGCCGCCAGCGGGTAGATCCAGGCTGTCCTCGGCATTCGGGCGAAACGATCCGCGGTCATCTCAGGCTCCCGAGCCCTGGAGTGAAGGGTCAGGCGAGCACGGCGCGGGCGGCGAGCCGGCCGGGCCCTTCGGGGTCGTGGGCCGGCAGCAGGATGGTCGGTTCCTGCGCCGCGAAACGCTCGATCATGCGCAGCGTCGCCAGCGCGGTCGCCGGGTCGTTGGTCACGCCGTCCGTCTTCCCGGCCAGCAGGTTGGCCTGCGAATAGGTGGCGTCGCCGGCGAGGAAATAGGTGACGTCGTCGCCGCGCACGATGACCGAGACATGGCCGTCGACATGGCCCGGCGTCGGCACCAGCACGATGCGGCCGTCGCTGGTTATCGGATGCGAGGCCGGGAAAGGCCCGAGCGGCGGGCCGTCCATCTCCACCAGGTCCGGCTTCAGCCAGATCGGCCAGCGCTGCGGCAGGCAGCCGGTGGCCATGCCCCTGAAGCCGCGGGAGATCGCGAAATTGGCGCGCGGGCCGATGATGCGGCTGCGCGGAAAATGGTCGAGCCCGCCGGTGTGGTCGTGGTGGAAATGGGTGAGGATCACCGTGCCGATTTCAGTCGCCGGATCGAGGCCGAGGTCGAGCAGGCGCGGGCCGACCTCCTCATGCGGCGCCACCCTGATCTGCACCTGCTTGTAGAACGGGTTCCAGCCGGGGAGATAACCCGGCACAGAGTTGCGCCAGGTGTCGCCCGTGTCGACCAGGAAGCGGCCCTCCGGGTGTTCGATCAGGAAGCAGAGGATGGGCAGCGGCTCCACCCACGCCGCATCGCGAAAGATATCGATCTTGCGGCCGATGCCGCCACGCCCGTCGCGGCCGGTGCGCTGCGCCGTTTTCATGCGGGCCTTGCCCGTCTCGATGGCTGTGACCTTGATCATTTCCGTCATCCCTTAAAAAGAACGGTCATTCGTTTTATAAAGAATGAAATCCTGCCTTGTAAAGAGGGAGCGTTCGTTTTATTTGGAGGGCATGCCGAAGATTTCAGATGAAAAGCGCGCCGCCCGCCGGGCCCAGATCCTCGAGGCCGCCTGGACCTGCTTCCAGAAGGAAGGGCTGCATGTCACGACGATGGACGACATCATCCGGGCGTCGGGCCTGTCGGCCGGCGCCGTCTATTCCTATTTTCCGAGCAAGGACGACCTGATCCTCGCGGCCGTCGGCGGGTCGTTGTCAGGCCTGCAAGCGATGCTGGAGCCGCTTTTTGCGGCGACGCCGCCGCCTTCTCCGAGCGAACTGATCAGGCGGATCGCCGCGACCATCGACCGCTTCACGGCGCGCGACGGTTATGACCTCAAGCGCATAGCGCTGCTGGGCTGGAGCGAGGCGCAGCGCAACGAAAAGCTGCGCGCCACGATGCGCGAATTCTATCTCGCCTTCCGCGGGCAACTGCTAGACGCGGCAAAACGATGGAAGGCCGCGTCCGGCGGCAGCGCTACGATCGCGGAAGAGCAGGTAGCGAAAGCGCTGCTCTCGCTCGCCCTCGGCTTCGTCGTCCAGTCGGCGCTGATAGGCGATGTCGAACCGCGGGACATCGCCGCTGGCCTCGACGATCTTGGCTCGATGGGCGGTCACGTCTGAACGAAGCATTCAGGCCGGGAACCGGAAGGCCAGACGCACGCAAAAGGCCGCGTGAATCTCTTCACGCGGCCTGATAGCCTTGACGGTTTCTACGGAGGGCCTGCCCGCTCGCGGGCCTATTGCCAGTCGCGGATATCGACGAAATGCCCGGCGATCGCCGCCGCCGCTGCCATCGCCGGCGAAACCAGGTGGGTGCGGCCCTTGAAACCCTGGCGGCCCTCGAAGTTGCGGTTCGAGGTGGACGCGCAGCGCTCGTGCGGCTTCAGCCGGTCGTCGTTCATCGCCAGGCACATCGAGCAACCGGGCTCGCGCCAGTCGAAGCCGGCTTCCCTGAAGATCTTGTCGAGGCCCTCGGCCTCCGCCTGCTCCTTCACCAGGCCGGAGCCAGGCACGATCATGGCGTCGACCGAGGCGGCGACCTTCTTGCCCTCGACGACCTTGGCGACGGCGCGCAGATCCTCGATGCGGCCGTTGGTGCACGAGCCGATGAACACGCGGTCGAGCGCGATGTCGGTGATCCTCGTGCCAGGTGTCAGGCCCATGTAGTCGAGTGCGCGCTTCTTGGAGTTGCGCTTGTTCTCGTCCTCGATCTCCTCGGGGTTCGGCACCACGCCGAGCACCGAGGCGACGTCTTCCGGCGACGAACCCCAGGTGACGATCGGCGGCAGCTTGGCGGCGTCGAGCACGATCACCTTGTCGAAATGCGCCCCCTCGTCGGAGTGCAGCGTCTTCCAGTAGGCGAGCGCGGCTTCCCACGCCTCGCCTTTCGGCGCACGCGGCTTGCCTTCGACGTAAGCGAAGGTGGTCTCGTCCGGCGCGATCAGGCCGGCTCGCGCCCCGCCCTCGATCGACATGTTGCAGATGGTCATGCGGCCTTCCATCGACAGCGCGCGGATCGCCTCGCCGGCATATTCGATGACGTAGCCGGTGCCGCCGGCGGTGCCGATCTCGCCGATGATGGCAAGGATGATGTCCTTGGCGGTGACGCCGGGCGGAAGCTGCCCGTCGACCCGCACCAGCATGTTCTTGGCCTTCTTCTGGATCAGCGTCTGGGTGGCGAGCACGTGCTCGACCTCCGAGGTGCCGATGCCGTGCGCCAACGCTCCGAAGGCGCCGTGGGTGGAGGTGTGGCTGTCGCCGCAAACGATGGTCATGCCGGGCAGCGTGAACCCCTGCTCGGGGCCGACGATGTGCACGATGCCCTGGCGGACGTCGTTCTCGGAATAATACTCGACCCCGAAGTCGGCGGCGTTCTTGGCCAGCGCCTCGACCTGGATGCGGCTTTCCTCGTTCTTGATGCCGAACTTGCGGTCGGGCGAGGTCGGCACGTTGTGGTCGACCACGGCCAACGTCTTTTCCGGATGCCGCACCTTGCGGCCGGCCATGCGCAGGCCCTCGAACGCCTGCGGGCTGGTCACCTCGTGCACGAGGTGGCGGTCGATGTAGAGCAGGCAGGTGCCGTCGTCCTGGCGGTCGACCACGTGGTCGTCGAAAATCTTGTCGTAGAGGGTGCGCGGTGCGCTCATGTGCGTAAATCCGTCGATTTTTCTGGCAAAGCTATGGGAGACCGGCTGAGGCCGGAGGCGTCACGGCGTCAGCCGAGCCGGGCAAGCAGCGTGCCCGAGATGCGCGCGAAGAACCGTGCCGGCAGGCGCTTCTTGTCCTGCAGCACGAAGCCCTTGTAGCTCGGATCCCCGAAAAGCTCTTCCATGCGGCCGCTCATACCAAGCTTTTGGGGCGGCGGCAATTGCGGCGCGGCGCCGGCCGCGCCCGCGCTGGAGGTCGACGGCCTCAGTCCTTCCGCCGGTCGCGCGGCTGCGCGTGCGTCGGATCGTCCGGCTTGGCCTCGACGCCTTGCGCCGGCTTCTCCCCGTCGTGTTCCGACAGGTCGAAGTCGGTGCCTCGGTTCATGTCGAGCTTCGCCTCGAAGGCATGCAGCAGGCCCAGCACCACCAGCGCCATCAGCGTCGCGAACAGCGCGATCTGCCAGAGGCCGAGGCCGCAGGCGACGCCGATCGCGCCGGCCAGCCACATGCCCGCTCCGGTGGTCAGTCCCTGCACCTGCCCGCGCGCGAAGATGACGACGCCGGCGGCCAGGAACGCCACACCGGCCGTGACGGCCTCGACGACGCGAATCGGGTCGACCTTGACTGCTTCGCCCAGTTCGTCGGTGGTAAACATCGGCGCGTGGATGATCTCGATGGTCAGGATGGCGAAGGTCGCCGCCGCCACGCACACCAGCATATGGGTGCGCAGGCCCGCCGGCCGGTTTCGCCATTCGCGCTCGAAGCCGATCGCCGCGCCGAAAATGGTGGCGAGCAGCAGCCGCGCCGCGACCACCGGAAACGGCGTGTAGGTGGGATGACCGAATTCCGCCGCGAGCTGTTCCATGAAATCCCTCTGTTCGGTGCGCGATAACGCGGCACGGCACGGCGGGTTCCAGCGCCTGGGCGGCTCGCGCCAGGCCAAGGATCGGCGCCCCCGCGCCTCAGTGCCGAAAGTGGCGCACGCCCGTGAACACCATGGCGATCCCGGCCGCGTCGGCGGCGGCGATCACGTCGTCGTCGCGCATCGAGCCGCCCGGCTGGATCACCGCCGTGGCGCCTGCCGCGACCGCCGCCAGCAGGCCGTCGGCGAACGGGAAGAACGCGTCGGAGGCCACCACCGAGCCTCTGGTCAGCGGCTCGGTCAGGCCGGCGGCCTCGGCCGCGTCCTCCGCCTTGCGCGCGGCGATGCGCGAGGAATCGACGCGGCTCATCTGGCCGGCGCCGATGCCGACCGTCGCCCCGCCTTTGGCGTATACGATGGCGTTCGACTTCACGTGCTTGGCGACGCGGAAGGCGAAGGCGAGGTCGGCGAGCTCCGCTTCGCTCGGCGCTCGCTTCGTCACCACCTTGAGGTCGAGCGCGTCGACCACCGCCTGGTCGCGCGACTGCACCAGCAGGCCGCCGGCGACCGACTTCGCCGTCACGCCGGGGGCGGCCGGGTCGGGCAGCCCGCCGGTCACCAGCAGGCGCAGGTTCTTCTTCGCCGCGATCAGCGCGACCGCCTCGGCGCTCGCCTCCGGCGCGATGATCACCTCGGTGAAGGTTTTCACGATCTCTTCCGCCGCTTCCGCGTCGAGCAGCCGGTTCACCGCGACGATGCCGCCGAAGGCCGACACGGGATCGCAGGCGAGCGCCCGGTCATAAGCCTCGCGCAGGCTGTCGCCGACGGCGACGCCGCAGGGGTTGGCGTGCTTGATGATGGCGACGGCCGCCGAGCGCGCCGGGTCGAACTCGCCGACCAGCTCGAAGGCGGCATCGGTGTCGTTGATGTTGTTGTAGGAAAGCTGCTTGCCCTGCAGCTGCCGCGCCGTGGCGACGCCGGGGCGTGCCTCGCCGGTGAGGTAGAATCCGGCCGACTGATGCGGGTTCTCGCCATAACGCATGACGCTTTCCAGCCGGCCGCCGAAGGCGCGCCAGGTCGGGTGCTCGATGTCGAGCGTCTCGGCGAACCACTGCGAGATCGCCGCGTCGTAGGCGGCGGTGCGCGAAAACGCCTTGGCCGCCAGCTTCTTGCGGAACTCCAGCGTCAGGCTGCCGGTATTGAGCTCCAGCGCGTTGAGCACGGCGGCATAGTCGTCCGGCTCGGTGACGACGGCGACATAGGCGTGGTTCTTCGCCGCCGCCCGCACCATCGCCGGGCCGCCGATGTCGATGTTCTCCACCACCGCGGCATAGCCGGCGCCCGAGCGGCGCACCGCCTCGAACGGATAGAGGTTGACCACGACGAGGTCGATCGGCTCGATGCGGTTCTGCCGCATCGCCTCCGCATGCTCGGCGTCGTCGCGGATGCCGAGCAGGCCGCCGTGCACGCCGGGGTGCAGCGTCTTGACGCGCCCGTCCATGATCTCGGGAAACCCGGTGAGGTCGGAGACGTCGCGCACCGCGATGCCCGCGTCGGCGATCGCCTTGGCGGTGCCGCCGGTGGAGACCAGCTCGATGCCGTGCCCGGTCAGCGTTCTGGCGAACTCCACCAGCTCGGTCTTGTCGGAGACCGATAGCAGCGCCCGGCGGACGGAAACGAGGTCGGGCGCCGGGATGTTCTTGGAAGCGACGGCCATGGGCGGGGCCTTTCGATCAGGTGGGAAGATGCGCGCGCCCTAGCATAGCCCGCCCCAAAATCAAACGACGGCGCGCCTCATCCACGCCCATGCTCAGGCCGCCTCGACACGGCTGTTGCGGCGGATCACCTGCGGCGGCTGCCCGAAGGCGCGCAGAAACGCCCTGCGCATGCGGTTGCGGTCGGCGAAGCCGGTCTGCCGCGCCACCACGTCGATCGGCAGCCGCCCTTGCTCCATCAGCAGCCGCGCCGCCTCCAGCCTCAGGTTCTCCACCGCCTTGGCCGGCGACTGGCCGGTCTCGGCGTGGAAGGCGCGGCTGAACTGGCGCGGGCTGAGATGCGCCGCCTCCGCCAGTTGCCGCACGGTCAGCGGCGTCTCCAGGTTGCGCCGGGCATAGGCCAGCGCCGTCTGGATGCGGTCCGACTTCGGCGCCAGTTCCAGCAGTGCCGAAAACTGCGACTGCCCGCCGGCCCGGCGGTGGTAGACGACCATCTTGCGCGCTACCGCGCGCGCCCGCTCGGCGCCGTGATCCTCCTCGAGCAGGGCGAGCGCCAGGTCGATGCCGGCGGTCATGCCGGCCGAGGTCCAGATCGGCCCGTCCTTGATGAAGATGCGGTCCTCCTCCACCCTCGCCTTCGGGAAACGCTGCTGCAGCTGCCGCGCATAGGCCCAATGGGTGCTCGCCCGCCGGCCGTCGAGCAGGCCGGCCTCGGCCAGCACGAAAGCGCCGGTGCATGGCGCGGCGACGCGGCGATAACGCGACGGCGCGTCGCGCAGCAGCGCCAGCAGCCCCGGCGGCGGCGGGGCGATCGCGACCGCGCCGCCGACCATCAGCGTATCGTAGCTGTCGGCGGTGTCGAGCTTCGCCGTATCGATCGACATCCCGAGCGACGTCCGCACCGGGCCGCCGGTCTCCGACAGGAAGCGCACCTCGTAGAGCGGCTCGCCCGCATCGCTGCTGGCCAGTTCGAAAACGGTCGCCGCGGCCAGGCTCATCACCTGGTAGCCGGGAAAGACGACGAAGCCGATGCGTTGCATGGCATGTCTCCGAATGTCCTGAAACGACGCATATATGACATTTGAGACGTGGCCGTGCAAGCCTATATTGCCGCCATCGAAACAGCGAAACCCGACGGGTGGAGGAAATGATGAGCAACAGCGGCAAGGGTACGGCCCTGATCACGGGCGCTTCGGCGGGTATCGGCGCGATCTATGCCGACCGCCTGGCGCGGCGCGGCTACGACCTCGTTCTGGTCGCCCGCAGCAAGGACAAGCTGGCGGCGCTCGCCGGGCGGCTCACGGCTGAAACCGGCCGGTCGGTCGACACGACAGTCGCCGATCTCGGCGACGGCGCGGGTGTGGCCGTTGTCGAGGCGCGGCTGCGCGACGACCCGTCGATCACCGTGCTGGTCAACAACGCCGGCGTCGGCGCCGTCGCGCCGCTGCTCGCCTCCGACGTCGACAAGATGGACGAGATGATCCGCCTCAATATCGGTACGCTGACGCGCCTCACCTATGCCGCGGCGCCCGGCTTCGTTGCCCGCGGCAGCGGCACGATCGTCAACATCGCCTCGGTCGTCGCCATCGCGCCGGAACTGCTCAACGGCGTCTACGGCGCCAGCAAGGCCTATGTGCTCGCCTTCAGCCAGTCGCTGCAGCACGAGTTCGCCGACAAGGGCGTGCGGATACAGGCGGTGCTGCCCGGCGCCACCGCGACCGAGTTCTGGGCAGCGGCCGGCCGGCCGGTCGAGCACCTGCCCAGCGAGATCGTCATGACCGCCGCCGACATGGTCGACGCCGCGCTTGCCGGCCTCGATCAGGGCGAGGTCGTCACCATTCCCGCGCTGCCCGACAAGGCCGAGTGGGACTCCTACGAAGCGGCGCGCCGCGCCATGTCGGGAAACCTGTCGCGCGCCGCGCCGGCTGCCCGCTACGCGATCGCGCCACGCCACGCCGCCTGAACACGCGGAAACTCAATCTCGGAACCGCGCGCCATCGAAAGGATGACGCCAGGCGAGGATGCCATGACACGCTTTCTGAACACGGCCGCCGCCGCGGCCATCGCCTTCACGACAACGATATCGGCCGGGGCGGCTGTCGCCGGCGAGGCCGACGCCATCGTCACCCGCCTCGGCCCGCACGCCTCCGCCGTCACCTACTGGGTCGCCGGCGACGACGGCTGGGACGTCGTCACCACCATCGACCCGCTCGCCGAGAACGGCTCGGCTGACGGCGGCGCCGTGGTGCGCGTCTCGTCGCGGCTCCTGCCCGGCCAGTCGCAGACCGTCTCGGTGCCGGCCGCCGCCGGCGTCCAGCCGCCGTCGCTGACCATCCGCCGCGTCGCCGACCGCATCGAGGTCGAAACGGTGCCGCTGCTGTCGGACTGAACGCATAAGCGCCAAAGGCGCGCCGCTCCGCGCCGGGTACTGTCCGCTGAAGATTCGCGAAACCACGGCGGCCGGCCGATCTCCCCGCTTGTGGGCAGGGTAATTGCATATGACGATCTGCGCGAAGTTCGGTGGCGCCGTACCCCTGACCCGTCCCTCGAGCGGAGGGTGACTTTGCGGCCGCGATGCCGCGCAAAACCGCCGACGATTGGTGCCCGGCAGGCACGCAACCAGATCCCCCTCCCCCTTGTGGGGAGGGGTTAGGGGTGGGGGTACCGCGCCCGCGAACGTCCTATGCGATAGTCCTGGCTTCGCAGGGGTTTCGCGGCGATGCCGCCGGCGCGACCTTGATCCTCCCCCGTTTTCGGGCAGGGCAATCGCATATGAACCGAATGCGCTGTCGACCCCCACTCCGTCGAGCCCTGCGGGCTCGCCACCTCTCCCCCGTTCGACGGGCGTTCGACGGGGAGAGGAAACGCGGCGTTGGCGATTGACGCTTCCTCTCCCCCGTCGAACGGGGGAGAGGTGGCTCGGGCGAAGCCCGAGACGGAGTGGGGGTCGACCGCCATATGCGATTGCCCTGCGTTTACGGGGGAGGGAGACCATGCGAAGCGTGGTGGAGGGGGCTGCCCGCCATAAGCGATAGCCTTGCCCACAAGGGGAGATCAGCCGGCCGCTTCGGTTTCGACAATCTCCAGCATGGCAAGATCAGGACCCTGCACGCGATCATTGTCAGCATCTGTCAGGATTATTTTCCCAGATTTATCCCCCTCCCTCCCGACCGGAGCGACAATGCCGTCGCCTGGAAAGGAGGCGGTCATGGACTGGAATGCGGCGATCGACAAGAACCGCGAGGCGCTGAAGCGGGTGCTGGCCATGCTCGTCGCCATGGCCGAGGTCGGGCTGAG
>QFCS01002055.1_pt1 | contig 27129 bp, 25 predicted proteins | sample 3576561 | NCBI WGS metagenome assembly QFCS01 | reverse complement strand
TGCCGGTGATCTTGTCGGGATCGGTGGGAAAGCGATCAGGAGTCACCACGAGATTGGGCAGCATCTCGGTTGGCACGGTCTGCGCCCAGGCAGGAGCCGAGGAAACCAGCGCAGAGACAAGCAGAAACCGACGGAATGGCGTCATCGGACGATCCCCCAAAACAGCACACGCACAAGGCGCGTCACCGCTCGGGTTGACCGTCCCGTTGGAACATCCCGTCCATCGGAAGAGCGACGCTTTCGCCGGCAGGTCTTCTGGCTCGCGGGTCGTCGCTCCTGCCCGCCTTCCCGGACCAAGGTCCAGTGGCATGATGGGCCGTCGCTTGCCGCTCACAGCTGCGGGTACAGCCGCCGATTGGCCTCTTCAGGCACCACGGCGTTCCCTTTTCACCTCCGGTTAAGGAGGACCGACAATGGCGCTATCCTTAGCGAGCCGGCTCAATGCGTCAAGACTTTGCCACAATTGCATCACCGACATGCTGCCGCAGCCAGCGCAATGGGCGCTCGCCGATGCGAAAGCCCAGAGCCTGCCGGCGCGGGCCGCATCCGCAAACTCCGCATTGACCACCGGCTCCCCTCCGCCGGAATCCACACATCTGTCGCTGCGTGTCGATTGCATCGCCAGCCGAACGGCACTAGCGATTGGCCGCATGAACTATCGCACTCTCGGCCGGACCGGCCTCGATGTTTCCGAGATTGGCTTTGGCGCGTGGGGCATCGGCGGACGCACGATCGCCGAGACCTCCTATGGCGACACCGACGACAAGGCATCCCTCGCCGCGCTGGCACGCGCACTGGATCGCGGCATCACCTTCTTCGATACTTCGCCCGCCTACGGTGACGGTCACAGCGAAGAGCTGATCGGCCAGGCCTTCGCCGGATGCCGGGAAAAGGTGGTGATCGCCACCAAGGCCGGCTTCGAGACCTGGGATCGTCCGCCGGACTTCTCTCCGGATGCGCTCGTCGCATCGACGGAAAGAAGCCTGCGGCGCCTGGGCAGCGACTATGTTGACGTCCTCCTGCTGCACAATGCCCCGGTCGATGGACTGCATGCCGACGATCTCCGCCAATCGCTGGAGCGGCTCAAGAGCAGCGGCAAGATCAGAAGCTGGGGCGCGTCGACCAAGTCGCCGGCCGATGCGCTGCGGGCGCTGGCGGGAGGCGACGTGCCGATCATCGAGGCCAACTTCAACATGATGGACGTACGGGCCGTCACGAGCGGCCTGTTCGACGAGATCGCCCGCCGCAATGTGGGCTTCATCGCTCGCACGCCGCTCTGCTTCGGCTTCCTGTCCGGCCTGATCGACCGCGATACCGTGTTCCCGGCAGGCGACCATCGCCGCGGCTGGTCGGCGGCGCAGCTCGCCTGCTGGATCGACGGCGCCCAGGATCTGCTGGCCGCCGTGCCGGCCGCGCCCGGACCGTCCGGCGTGCTGGCCGCGCTGCGCTTCTGCCTTGCCTTTCCGCAGGTTTCATCGGTCATTCCGGGCATCCTCACTCCGGCGGAGGCCGACCAGAACGCCGCCGCCAGCGATCTCGGCCCACTCGACGGCAAGGCGGTCACCGATATCCTCGCGATCAACCGGACACGACAGTTCTTCGTCGGCACGGCAAAGCCTTCCTGAGATCACGCCGCCGGATAGGGCTCGAAACGGCTGCGGTTCTCGTCGATCGCCAGCGGACGGCCGATGGCCGGGAACGCCCGTTGCGGGCATGCCGGCCGCTCGCAAACCTTGCACCCGGCGCCGATCGGCATCGCCGCCGTGGCGTCGCCCAGATTGAGGCCCTTCGAATAGATAAGACGCGAAGCGTGGTGCAGATCGCACCCCAGGCCGATGGAGAAAGTCTTGCCCGGCGTGCCGTAGGCGCCGTGGCCACGCGATACGGTACGGGCGATCCAGAGATAGGTGCGTCCGTCCGGCATCTGCGCAAGCTGCGTCAGGATGCGGCCCGGGTTGGCGAAGGCTTCATAGACATTCCACAGGGGACAGCTCCCGCCGACGCGTGAAAAGTGGAAGTCCGTTGCCGATTGGCGCTTGGAGATGTTGCCCGCACGATCGACACGCACGAAGAAGAACGGCACACCGCGCGCCTCCGGTCGCTGCAGGGTGCTGAGCCGATGGCAGATCGTTTCGTAGCCGACGCCGAACTCGCGCCCCAGACGTTCGATGTCGTAGCGCGCCGCTTCGGCGGCCTGCAGGAACTGCCTGTAGGGCAGGATCAGGGCGCCGGCGAAATAGTTGGCAAGGCCAATACGGGCAAGCGCGCGTGCCTCCTCGCTGCCGAACGAGGCCGCGCCCACGATCGACTGCAGCAGTTCCCCCACCTCGAGAAAGGCAAGCTGCGTCGCCATCTGAAAGGCGCGCTGGCCCGGCCGCAGCTGCGCCGACAGGTTCAGGACCCTGGCTGACGCATCGTAGCGTCGCGGCGCGTCGGCTCCGATCGCCACCCGCACGCCGTGGCGACGGCTGAGATGGTCGACAAGTCCGGCCTGAACATCGCCGACCGCCAGCCCGGCCGCGCCGTAGAGACGTTCGGCGGCCGCGTCGAGCTCGCCGATGTAGTTGTGACGTGCGTAGAAGAAGTCGCGCACCTCTTCGAACGGCATGGGCGGCAACGCCTCGGTCGTCCAATCGCCGCCAAGCCGGATGGCCATGGCTTCCAGCCGTTCCACGGCTTCGCGATGCCGGCGGTAGAGCGTGACGAGGGTACGGCCGATCGCTGGCATGTTGGCGGCAAGTTCTCGAACCTCCGACAGCGTCGCCGTCTCGCCGGTCTGCGCATCCGAGAGCGCGTCTCGCAGATCGCCGATCAGCCGCGCTTCCTCGTCGTCAGAAAAAAGCTGCACGTCGATCCCGAAGGCCGCGTTGACCCTGAGCAGGACAGGCACGGTAAGCGGCCGCTGGTTCTTCTCGAGCTGGCTCAGATAGCTGGTCGACAGGCCGAGCGCCGCCGCGAGCGCCGCCTGGGTGAGGCCGCGCTCCTCGCGCAGCCGCCGCAGGCGAATGCCCATGAAGGTCTTACGCATCCGTATCCACACCTTCACAAAATTTGCAAATCCAGCGCTCGTCTTTCGCAAGAATAGGCATTTCCACGTATTTCCGAGGTCGAGGGCATTGCGGATATTGCGGAAATGAGAACTGAACGCAAGCCGGGACCGGAAAGTGAAGATGTTGCGTAGTTTCGGTCGCCTGGCACAGCTCGCTCACGGGCCCGCCCCGTCCGAGGGCCTCGAACGCTATCGTGCAGCGCTGCGTCAGGCTCGGCCCGGCCGCGACGCGGCCAACGCGAATACCCCCTCCGGCCCGACGCCGAGCCGCAACGAACTGCTGCCGTTCCGGCGCGGGGGCTTCGCGAACCTTGCCGAGGCCCTCGACTATGCAGCCCGCGGCGAGACCGGTCTGAACTTCTTCGATGCGCGCGGTCGGCTCACGAGCACCCTGCCCTATCGTACGCTGCGTCTGCGCGCGCGGGCTTTCGCCCGCCGGCTGATCGGTGCCGGCATCCGCCGCGGTGACCGCCTCGTCATGGTCGCCGACACCTGGCCTGGCTTCTGCGTTGCGTTCTTCGGCGCACAGTATGCCGGCGCGTTGCCGGTGCCCGTGCCGGTGCCGGTCGGCCTCGGCGCCAAGGACGCCTTCATCGCCCAGCTGCGACGCCAGATCGTCGCCGCCGACGCCGTCGGTCTGCTGGTGCCGGATGAACTGGCGACCTACGTCGCCGCCGCCACGGAGGGCACCACGGCCGCTCTGGCAGGACCGATGTCGACATTCGACGCCCTCGAAGAAGCCGCCGTCGAGCTGGCGCCTCTTGGCGCGGATGACGGCTGCTACGTCCAGTTCTCGTCGGGCAGCACACGCGACCCGCTCGGAGTCGATATCCGCCAGCGACAGCTCATGGCCAATATCGACGCCTCGATCGCCCGCCAGGAGCTCGACGAGCACGACTCCGGCGTGAGCTGGCTGCCGCTCTACCATGACATGGGATTGATCGGCTTCGTTCTGGCGCCGCTGTGCGCCCAACGCACCGTTGATCTGCTGGCGCCCCGCGACTTCGCGCGCCGGCCGCTGCAATGGCTGTCACTCATATCGCGCCGGCGCGCCACCATCACCTACAGCCCGAGCTTCGGCTACGAGCTCGCGGCACGCCGTGCCGAGGGCAACATGCCGGCCGACATCGACCTCTCCAGCCTCCAGATCGCCGGAATTGGCGCCGACATGATCCAGGCACCGGTCCTGCAGCGCTTCGCCCGGACGTTTTCCGCAGTCGGCTTCGATCGCCGCGCCTTCCTGCCCAGCTATGGCATGGCCGAGCTCTGCGTCGGTCTGAGCGTCGGACGACGGCTCGGCGGCTTCCGGCTCGCCTCCCTTCCCGGAGAAGGCAGCTTCGTGAGCTGCGGCCGGCCCCTGCCCGAACACATCGTCGAGATCAGGGACACGGACGGCCATGCTCTCGCCGAACGCCGCATCGGACGGCTGTTCGTCCGCGGTCCCAGCGTGATGCCGGGCTACTTCCGACGCCCGCATGACAGCGCACGGGTCCTGGCCGACGGTTGGCTCGACACGGGCGATCTCGGCTTCCGCGACGATGGCGAGTTGATCGTCACCGGCCGCGCCAAGGATCTGATCATCGTCAATGGCCGCAACATCTGGCCGCAGGATATCGAGGTTGCAGTCGAAGCACTGCCGCGCCTGCGCCGCGGCGACGCCTGCGCCTTCTCCGTGGAAGCGAACGGAGCCGAGCAGGTTGTCGTGCTCGTGCAGAGCTTCGCTGGCTCCCCGGAAGAGCTGAAGGCCCTGGTCGGCGACATCCGGCAGACTGTCCGCGAGGTGGCGGGGGTCGACTGCCGCATCGAGTTGATCTCGCGCCATATCGGCCTGCCGCTGACCTCATCCGGCAAGCTGAGCCGTTCGCGCGCCAAGGCGACGCTGCTTGCCGGCGGCTACGCCAGCCTCGTCGACAATCCCACCTCCAACAATGAGCTCCTCCCTTGAAGCTGCATCGCGTCAGAACGCACAGGTCCGCCGAAGCCCTCCCTCGCGAGCAGGAGCTTGCCTGGAGGATTGCCGCCGTCGCCGCAGATCCGGTCGCCGTGGACGGCGATGTCGTGGAAATGATCGGCAACCGCCTGATCGACAATGCCGCCGTCGCCGCCGCAATCTGTCACCCGACCGGAAGACCCGCTCGTGGGACGAGGTACGGCCCGCCCTGACGAACATGGTCGAGGCGGCACACAGGCTCCGTGCTGGCAGCAACAGAAGGGCCGTCCTCGATGAAGAAGCAATGCCTGCACTGCGGCGCGGCGTTTGAATGCACGCCGGGCGGCGGTCCCTGCTGGTGCATGGACCTGCCGCCGCTGCCGATCGCCGGCGACATCGCCGACCTGCGCTGCCTTTGCCCGACATGCCTGCAGGACCGCGTGCGGCAGGCCACCGCCACGTCGTGCGTCGCGTGATGCCGGCGGCAGCGGACAGGCCCCGGGCGCCGCTCACCGCCGCATGTAGAATTGGATGGGCACGATCAGCGCCAGCGTCTCGCCCGGCTGGTCGGGTGGCAGAGACGGTAACGGCTGCGCCCGCTGCAGCAGGTCGAGCCCCTCCTGGTCCAGCACGGCGACCCCCGCTGGCTTCTCGATCGAGGCGAACAGCACGCGGCCGTTACGGTTCATCACGAAGCGTACGTAGGTGATGCCTTCGTGCCGCGCGCGCTGTGCCTCGGGCGGGTAGCGCTTGTGGCGCTCGAGATGGCGCAGCAGCATGCCCTTCCAGGTCGGCATGGCGGCCGACTGCGGCTGCGGCGTGACGTCGGCCGAGGGCGCCGAGGCAACCGGCGCCTCGCGCGGTTCGGCCTGCGGTGCAGTACGCCGCTGCGGCGGCTTCTTCTTCGCCTTCTTCTCGACCGGTTCGCTCACACTCTTCTTCGGCGCTGCCGGCTTGAGTTCGGGAGCCGACAGCATCGCCATCGGCATGGGCGGCACCTCCACGGGCGGCGGCGGCTCGGGTTCGGGAATGACCTCGCTGAGGTCAGGGCCGGGCGGCACCTCCTCCTCGACTGCCGGGGGCACGGCGGCCAGGGGCGCCAGCTCCAGCATGACGATCGGCGGGTTCTCGAAAGCGTCGGGCGTCCTGGGCGGCTCCGGCCATTCCAGGGCGACCGCCACCGCGCCTGCGTGCACCGCAAGGACGAGGGCAAAACTTCCAGACCAGCGCAGGACTTCAATGGAGGACAAGATCGAACGCGACCTCTCACGGGAGAGCGGGCGCCAGCTTCGCTCACAAAGTCGTGAGCATCCTACTGAATATGCGACTGATTATCAATCCAAATTGGTAATGGGAAACCAAACGCCTCGCCGCCCGTCAGGCAACGCCGATCCGGGCGTCCGGGCGTCCGCCCGACGCCAGCGCGACCACGACAACGATTTCACGCGGGCCCGGAGCGCCGCCGACGCGCGCCTCGACCGCGTCGAGCAGCGCGAAATCCCATTCGTCGTCCTTGCCGTGCAGCGGCACGTCGATCACGGCACCCGGCCCTCCCCGCTTGACGGTCGACGGGATCAGCGCCTCGCCGCCGCCCAGCAGCGCCCGCAACGGCTTTCCCAGCCTCGGATGAAGGACCGCCGCCCCCATCTCGACTGGAAGGCCGACGCCGACGATGGCGCTCTTGCCGTAGGTCGTGGCAGCGCCGCCCAGCGCTTCGAGTGCCGCTCGGCCGAGCCGGTCGCCCAGCTCCTCGCCGAGCGCGACCAACGGCTCGAGATCGCCGCCGTCGCCCTGCGCCACGCAAACCACCGCGGCCGCCCACGCCCGCCTGGCAGACCCGCGCTCCCAGGCTTCACGCTGCGAGATCACGCGGAGGATGGTCGGTACGGTCATCGCACTTGCTCGGTCGCCGACGCGACCGGCGGCATGGGAAACGGCCCCCGCAGCCGTTCGTAGGCGGCGGCGGCACGCAGCACCATGGCATCGGCATAGCGGCGGCCGATGATCTGCAATCCGACCGGCATGCCCGAGGCAGTGAATCCGCAGGGCACGCTGGCCGCCGGCTGCATCGTCTGGTTGCACCATGAGGTGAAACGTGGCGCCTCGCGCAGTCCCGGCGGCAGGCCGGGCGTGCCCGGTGCCTCGACATGGAAGGTCGGGCAGATCAGCACGTCATGCCGGCTCAGGAAGGCATGCATCTCGCGTCCCAGCTTCTCGCGCCCGGCCAACGCCGCGGCCAGGGCCGTGGCCGGCAGCTGCTCGCCGAGGGTCGCGAGTTCGACCGTATCCGGATCCACCAGCGCACGCTGCTCCGGCGTGAAGCCGCCCAGCAGGTGCGCGAGGTTCACGATCCACTGGATCGAGTGCAGACGGCTTTCGACGTAGCCCTGCAGCGGCGGCACCTCGACCTGTTCCACGATGGCCCCTGCCTCCTCCAGCAGCCGTACGGCGCGCTCGACAGCCGCCGCGATGTCCGGCTGGACCTTGGCGATGCCGAGATCCGGGCTGTAGGCGACGCGCAGGCCGCGCACGCCATCGTCCAGCCCATCGAGATAGTTCCGGCCGTCCGGCGGCGTGGCTTGCCAGTCGCCGACATGCGGTCGTGCCATCACCGAGAGCAGCAAGGCAGCATCGGCCACCGATCGCGCCATCGGCCCGACATTCGACAGCGACCCGAAGCCCTCCAGCGCCAGGGTCGGCACGCGCTTGTAGGACGGCTTGAAACCGACCACGCCGCACCAGCATGAAGGGATACGGATCGAGCCTCCGCCGTCGCTCGCGATCGCCACCGGCCCCAGCCCCGTAGCGACCGCCACGGCGGAGCCGCCGCTCGAGCCGCCCGAGGTGCGCTGGGCCTTCCACGGATTGCGCGTGATGCCGTTCAGCGGCGATTCGGTCACGATCTTGTTGCCGAACTCCGACGTCGTCGCCTTGGCGAACAGGATGGCGCCCGCCTCGCGGCAGCGTGCCGGCGGTGGCGCGTCGATGCGCGGCACCGCATCCTCGGCGATGGCCTTCGAGCCGCTGCGCGTCGGCATGCGCTGCGTCGGCATCAGGTCCTTGACCGAGATCGGCACGCCGTCGAGCACGCCCTTCGGCGTCCCGGCGAGCCAGCGCGCCTCCGATTCGCGGGCCGCCGCCAATGCCCCCTCCTCGTCGATCGCCGCCAGCGGATTGAGGACCGGCTGCAGCTCGGCCGCCCTGTCCAGAACGGCCGTCGTCACCTCGACCGGCGAGAACTCCCGCCGACGATATCCGTCCATCAGGGCATCGATCCCGAGTGTGAGCATCACGCCTTCGCTCCGGTGCAGACGGGTTCGATCGGACCGAGCCGCGCGATGACGTCGATACCGCGATCGGGCATCACCTTGCCCACCAGCGTGTCGCAGAGGACGTGGCTGGCAGCGAGGTCGACCTTGACCGTCCCGCGCGGCGCGTCGAGCACGACCTGGCCGAACCCCCTGCGCAGCGCATCGTAGTCCGTGCCGCCGCCAAGCTGGGCGGCCGCGGCGAGCAGCTTGGCCGAGACGTAGGTCTTCTCGCCGTGCGGCAGGATCACGACCTTGCCGCGGACGCGGCGCGGCGTGAAGTCCGCGAAACGCTTCGAGTACGCATCGACGAAAGCCCGGTTGGCCGGCGTGTCGACGCTCATGTACGACGATTCGACGCCGAGATTGCCGATCGAGGCCCCCTCGGTCGCGGCCGCGATCGACTCGTGCACCAGCGGCGTCACCAGCTGCGGCTTCATGCCGAACGAATGGTACTGCTTCACGAAGGTGATGGGATCGTCGCCGATCGCATGCCACACGATGTCCGGCCTGGCTGCCGTCACCTGCTGCAGGGCCGGACCGAAATCGCGCGTTCCGAACGGGAAGAACTGCGCCCCCACGAGCGTGCCTCCCTGCTTCTCCAGCTCGGCCTTGATCAGCCCCTGCATGATGTCGCGATTGGTCGCGAGATCGGAGGCGATGATGTACATCGATTTGCCGACGTTCTTCGTCAGCCACTGCACCATCGGCACGGCGCCCTGGTTGGCGGCGAGGCCGGTGCAGATCAGGTTGGGATGGCAGCGTCCCTCGTCGAAGTTGGGATAGAGCACGTAGCGCTTGGCCGGCACGGCGACCGACAGGGCGGCCTCGCGCTCCGACGGCAGGACCAGCCCGGTGACCGCGATGACGCGATCGCTCTGGAAGAGCTTGCGCGCCTTGTCGAGCGACGTCTTGGTCGACATCTGAGAATCCTCGGCCACCACCTCGACCTTGCGCCCAAGGATGCCGCCCTGCTCGTTGATCTCCGAGACCGCGAGATTGAGGCAGTTCTGGTTGGTCTGGCCGACGAACGCCAGCGCGCCGCTCAGCGGCCCCAGGAAGCCGATCCTGACCGGATCTGCGGCACGCACGATCGCCGGGAAGCCCGCGACGGCCGCCGTGCCTGCCGCCAGGCTTCCGAAGCGCCGGCGCGATATCCTGCGTGATCTCATGTCCCCCTCCCCCTGTAACATCAGACCGCGAGGAACCGCGTCTGGATCTCGATATCGCGAAACTCTTCGGACGCGCACTGATGCGCGATCGCTCCCCTGTCGAGCACGACGACGCGTCGGGCAGCCGACAGGGCCAGGTCGAGATTCTGCTCGACCAGGATGACGGCGATGCCGCGTGTCGCCGCGATCTCGGGAATCAGTTCGCCGATCGCCTGCACGATGCTCGGCTGGACGCCGTCGGACGGCTCGTCGAGCAGCAGCAGCCGGGGATGCGAACACAGCGCGCGGGCGATCGCGAGCATCTGCTGCTCGCCGCCCGACATGGTTCCACCGAACTGGGTGAACCTCGACGCCAGAAAGGGAAACAGCGCCAGCACGTCATCGGGAATGGTGTTGCGCGGCCCGGCCGCGCGGGCGCCGATCTCGAGGTTCTGCCGCACGGTGAGCCGGGGAAAGATGCCGCGTCCCTGCGGCACATAGGCGACGCCCATGCGCGCGATGCGGTGCGTCGGCAGGCCGAGCAGGTCGCGGTCCTCGAAGCGGACCGTGCCGGTGATCACCGGCAGCAGGCCCATGATCGCCTTGATCAGGGTCGACTTGCCCGAGCCGTTGCGCCCGACGACGGAGACCACCGCGCCGGCCGGCAGGTCGAGGTCGAGCCCGTCGAGCACCGGGCCCAGGCCGTAGCCGCCGCGCAGGTTGGCGATGTCGAGCATCAGGCGCGCCCCAGATAGGCGTCGCGCACGCGCGAGTCCCGCGACACCGTCTCGAACGATCCGTCGGCGATCAGCCGCCCCTGATGCATGACGACGGTGCGGCAGGCCAGCCGCCGCACGAACGACATGTCGTGCTCGATGACAACGACCGCCATCTCGCCGGCCAGCGCCAGCACCAGCTCGGCCATCTCCGCCGTGCCGATCGCCGTCATGCCGGCCGTCGGCTCGTCGAGCAGCAGCAGCCGCGGACGGCTCATCAGGGTCATGCCGACCTCCAGCCACTGGCGCTGGCCGTGCGAGCACATCGAGCCCATCCGATCGGCCTGGTGTCCGAGCTTGATGGTTGCCAGCACCGTGTCGACGGCGGGCGGCGGCCGGCCGCTCGCCAGGGCCACTCCCAACCCTGCGACCTCAAGGCTTTCCCGCACCGTCATCCAGGGGAAGACGTTGGCGCCCTGGAACTTGCGCACGATGCCGTGACGCGCGAAGGCATGCGGCGGCTGGCCGAGGATGGACCGGCCGCGGAAACGCAAGGCGCCGGCGTCCGGCCGCAGCGTGCCGCTCATGACGTTGAGCAGCGTGCTCTTGCCGGCACCGTTGGGTCCGATGACGCAGACCAGCTCATTGTCGCCCACTGACAACGAGACGCCGTCGATAGCGGCGATCCCGCCATAGCGCTTGGCGGCGCCATCGACCTCGAGGAGCGAAGCGCCGGCGCTCACGAAGCGCTCCCGCGCCGCCGCGCCAGGAAATCCGGAACCTTGCGCAACAGCGATGCCAGCCCGTCGGGCAGCGCGAATACCACGAGCAGAAACAGTGCGCCCAGGATCAGCGGCCACAGGCTGGTGCTGAAGCTGCTGATGCCGTGGCTCGCCTGGGTCACGATCAGCGTCGCGATCACCGGCCCGATCAGGCTGCCCCGACCGCCGATCGCCACCCAGATCAGCACCTCGGTGGAGACGATGACCCCCAGCAGATCCGGCGCGACGACGCCGCTCGCCGAGGCGAACAGCGCGCCCGCCAGGGCCGCGAGCGCCGCCCCGATCGCGAAGGCCAGCAGCAGGTGCAGAGAAGTGTTGAAGCCCAGCGAGCGGGCCCTGTTCTCGTTGGTGCCTACGGCCTCGAGTATCTTGCCGTAGGGGCCGCGACAGGCCAGCCACATGACGGCCAGCGCCACCGCCGTGACGGCGAGCGCACCGTAGTACGATTGCAGACCGTCGGCGGCCGAATAGCGAAGCCCGAGGAAGGAGAACTCGATCGGCGGGATGCCGAGGATGCCGACGTCGCCGCCGGTGACCGACGACCAGCTCACCGCCACCTGGTTGGCGATCAGCGACATCGCCATGGTCATCACCGCGAAGAAATGCAGGCGCACGCCGGCGAACAGGAGGAAGTAACCGCTGACCGTGGCGAGCGCCGACGCAAGGGCGATGCCCAGGACGATGCCGGCGCCGGTCGACAGGCCGAGCTTCATCGTCGCGATGGCCATGCCGTAGGCGCCAAGACCGAAGAACAGCGCATGACCCAGCACAAGCGTATGCGCACGTCCCCACAGATAGTCGAGGCTGATCGCCAGCATGGCGAGAAGCAGCGCATCGCGAAGCTGGGCCAGGCGATAGTCCGAAGCGGCGAACGGTGTGACGATCAGCAGGGCGAGCGTCGCAAGCGCGACCAGCACGCCCAGCTTCTCGCGTCCCCCGAGCCTCGGCTGGGCGAACAGCAGACGGCAGGCCGTGACGAGGCGCGACATCCCTCAACCCTTCCCCAGCAGCTCGTGCGCACTGCTGTAGCCGGGCACCAGCCCGCGCGGCCGCAGCCGCACCAGGACGACGGCGAGTGCCAGCACCAGCGCCGAAGCAAGCGACGGATCGAGGCGGTAGCTGAGCAGCGTTTCCGCCCCGCCGACCAGCGTGCTGCCGGCGACGCTGCCGACGACCGAGCCGATGCCGCCGATGATCACGACGAAGAAGGCCTTGCCCATGTAGAAGACGCCGAGATGCGCCTCGACCGAGGCCAGCGGCGCCACGAGGACGCCCGCCAGGCTCGCGAGGCCGGCGCCGCCGGCGAAGGCGATGCGCGTCAGTCGCTTGGAATCGATGCCCAGCGCCTCGGCCACGGCACGATTCTGGATGACCGCCCGGAGGTCGACCCCGAAGCGCGAATAGCGAAAGACCGCCAGCGTGCCGCCGATCACGACCGCCGCCACGACGATGATCAGGATGCGATAGGACGGATACTCCGCCCCCAGCACGCCGACCATGCCGTCGACCGGCGCAACCACGATCTGCGGCAGCGCGCCGAAGGTGAGCTCGATGGCTTTCTGCAGGATCAGGCTGACGCCGAACGTCGCCAGAATGGTGTCGAGCGGCCGGTGGTACAGACGGCGGATCACCAGCCATTCGATCAGCAGGCCGAAGGCCGCGCCGACGAACGGCGCCAGGACCAGTGCCAGCCAGTAGCCGGCACCGGGCGCCACCGCTTCGCGCAGCGTCTGCACGAAGGCCAGCGTGTAGGCTCCGATGGTCACGAACTCGCCGTGCGCAAGGTTCATGACGTCCATCATGCCGAAGATCACCGCCAGTCCGATCGCCACGAGGGCGAGGATGCTGATCAGCGTCAGCGCATTGAGGAGGACGACGATCGCGCCGCTCATCCGCGGGTCGTCCGGCCCAGCCGGCGCGGCGTGACGTTGACGCGCATCTCCGAATCGAGGACCAGCCGGCTGCTCATCGTGCCGTGCATCTTTCGGACGTGGCCCTCCGCCTCGTCGATATGGGCCGTCATCAGCGTCCGCACTTTCTCTGCATCCCGGGCGTACGCCGCGTCGAGGATGGCGCGATGGGCCAGCACGTTGGTCCGGCCGAGCTCGCGATTGTGCGCATGCATGGGATTGCCGCCGAACACCACGAGGCGCCGCAGCGTCTGATTCACCATCTGGCAGCAGAAGCGCAGGAACGGATTGGGATTGCGCTCGGCCAGGATGTCGTGGAAATGCAGATCCTCTTGACGCTGGCGCAGCGCCTCCGCCTCGCTGTGCGCCGCCGGCGCACAGCTCTCGATGCTGGCCTCCAGGGCTTCGAAGTCGCGCTTGGTGAGATGCCGCACCGCGCCGGCAGCCAGCTCGGGCTCGAGCATGCGGCGCACCGCATAGATGTCGCGCACGTCGACATCCTTGAAGAACAGGTAGTTCTGGACGAGCTGGAAGGTGCGCTCGAGCGGCACCTCGACGACCGTGGCGCCACCCGACGGGCCGGTGCTGATCGACACGAAGCCCTGCACCTCGAGCGACTTCAGCGCCTCTCGCACCGTGCCCTTGCTGACCGAGAACATCTCCTGCAGCTCCGCCTCCTTGGGCAGACGGTCGCCGGGCTTGAGCTCGCGCGACACGATCCAGCGCTTGATCTCCTCGACGACCAGGTCGCCGCGCTTGGGCGTCTTGAACGCATCGTTGGCTGGCCGGCGGGGACTGCCTGGCGCCGGCGCCACGTCCAACGAGGCGGCAGCGGTTTCACGACTTCTCTTGGCCATCGACACCCCAATTTCCCGCCTGCTTCACGTGAAAGGTTGTATTTAATCTATTTATCATAATAAATAGGAACGATAGGCAGAGGTCAAGAGGACTGCCTCGTTCTGGGGGAATACATGGACAGTTCCGTCTTCCGTCTCGATGCCGGGGCACTCGCGGCCGCCTACCGCTCCCGCTCGCTATCGCCCGTCGAGGTCGTCTCGGCCGTCATCGATCGTGCCGAAGCCACGCAGGCCACGTTGAACGCCTTCGCCTGCCTCGACCGTGCCGGCGCGCTTTCGACGGCGGCCCAGTCGGAGAAGCGTTGGCGAAGCGGCGCCCCTCTCGGCCCGCTCGACGGGGTTCCGGTCTCCATCAAGGACAACATCTACGCTTCCGGCATGCCGACACGGTTCGGCTCGTGCGCGATCGCGGAGGCCGATTCGTCCGGCCCCGACAGTCCGAGCGTCGCGCGCCTGCGCGAGGCCGGCGCGATCGTCTTCGGCAAGACGACCCTGCCCGACTTCGCGCACAAGATCGTGACGGACAGCCCGCTGACCGGCGTAACGCGCAACCCCTGGAACGTCACCCGCAGCCCCGGCGGTTCGAGCGGCGGCGCCGCGGCGGCCGTCGCGGCGGCAATCGGCCCGCTCGCCGTCGGCACGGATGGCGGCGGCTCGATCCGTGTGCCGGCGGCCTGGACCGGCACGTTCGGCCTCAAGCCCAGCTTCGGCCGCGTTCCCCACCATCCGCGCGGCGCCTTTCCCACGGTCAGCCATGTCGGTCCGATGACGCGTACGGTGAAGGATGCGGCCCTGATGCTGACGGCCATGACACGACCGGACAGCCGCGACTGGTATGCCTTGCCGTTCGACCCGGTGAACTATGCCGACTGCCTGGAACGCGACTTCGAGGGTCTGCGCATTGCGGCAAGCATGGATCTCGGCCTCGGCGTGCCTGTGGAGTCCGACATCGCCGCCGCCGTCGAGAAGGCTATCACGGCGATCGAGCAGCTCGGCGCGTCCGTCGACCGCGCACAGCCGGCGCAAATCGCCGCCTGCATGGATGTTCACCGCATCCACTGGACGTCGTTCTCGGCGCGGCTGGCGCGCAGGCTCGGCGAGCGGGCCGACCGCCTCGATCCCTCGATGAAGCTCCTCGTCGCGGCCGGCGATTCGCTGCCCCGGGGCGCCTTTGCCGATGCCGTAGTGGCGCGCGGCGAGCTCGGCAGCCTCGTCAACGGCTTCTTCGACCGCTACGACCTGCTCGTCGCGCCTGTGATCAACATCAGCGCGCCCGTCATCGCTGAGATTGATCCGCGCGAGCCGCCGCTGCCCGTGCTCACCGCCTGGTGCAACCAGACCGGCCTGCCGGCGGCGAGCCTGCCCTGCGAGCTGACCGCCGACGGCCTGCCGATCGGTCTGCAGGTCGTCGGTGGCCCGCGCGCCGACGCCCTGGTGCTGTCGTTCTGTCACCGGCTGGAACAGGCCTTCGGCCGGTTCGAGCCGCCGTTCGCCGCCTGAATGCGGTCCCCGATGGCCTTTAGCCGCTCAGCCCCCGCCGACGCAGCAGGCGCAGGGCATTCGCCGTCACCAGGACGGTCGCGCCGGTATCGGCCAGGATCGCCACCCAGAGCGGCGTCGCACCGACCACGGTCGTCGCCAGGAACAGTCCCTTGAAGCCGATGGCCAGGGTGATGTTCTGCCAGATGTTCGCCAAGGTCGCTCGCGACAGGGCGACCAGCTCGCCGACGTCGCCGATGCGGTTGCGCAGCAACGCGGCGTCGGCCGTCTCGAGCGCGACGTCGGTGCCAGCGCCCATGGCGATGCCGATGGAAGCCGCGGCGAGCGCCGGCGCATCGTTGATGCCGTCACCCACCATGGCGATCGGTCCCGCGCTGCGGTAGGCCGCGAGCGCCCGCAGCTTCGCATCCGGCAGCAGCTCGGCGTGGGCTTCGATTCCCAGGGGTGCGGCGACGACGTTCGCCGTGCGCGCATTGTCGCCGGTCAGCATGACCGTGCGCAGACCGAGATTGCGCAGGCGATCCAGCGCATGCGCGGCATCGTCCCGCGGCTCGTCACGCAGGGCGATCACGCCCAGCGCCCGCTTCGCCTCGCTGACGACGACCACCGTCTTCCCTTCGCCTTCGAGCGCCGCGATACGCTCGCCCACCGGGCCGGCCAGCACGCCCTGCTCACCCGCGTGGCGAGGCGAGCCGACCGACACGAAGCCCTCCCTCAGCCGCGCCGTGACCGCCTTGCCGGGTGTCACCAGCGCCCCACCATAGACCTTCGGCAGCGCAATGCCGCGTGCCCTCGCCTCCTCGACGATCGCCACGCCCAGCGGATGGCTCGTCCGCTCCTCGACCGCCGCGGCCTTCCCCAGCAACTCGGCTTCGTCGCCGTCGATCACGACGACGTCCGTGACGCGTGGCCGGCCGAGCGTCAGCGTGCCCGTCTTGTCGAACGCGATCGTCTTCACCTTGCCGACCATCTCCAGCGCCGCGCCTCCCTTGACGAGAAGGCCGCGGCGCGCCCCGGCCGCCAGGCCGGAGGCGATGGCGGCCGGCGTGGAGATCACCAGCGCGCAGGGGCAGGCGACCAGCAGCACCGCCAGGCCGCGATAGATCCAGGTGTCCCAGTCGCCGCCGAAAGCCAGCGGCGGGACCAGCACCACAGCCGTGGCAATCACCATCGCCGCCGGCGTGTACCAGCGGCTGAAGCGGTCGATGAACCGTGCCATCGGCGCCTTCGACGCCTGGGCCTCCTCGACCAGGTGAATGATGCGGGCAATGGTATTGTCGTTCGCCGCCCGCGTGATCAGCACCCGCAGCTCGCCATTGGCATTGATGCTGCCGGCATAGACGGGCGAACCCGCCTTCTTGGCGACCGGCACGGACTCCCCCGTCACGGGCGCTTCGTCGACCTCGGACTCGCCCTCGCTTACCGTGCCATCCGACGGGATGCGGTCGCCTGCCCGCACCACCACGACATCGCCGACCGCCAGATCGCCGACGGGAACGCTCGCGATCTCGCCGTCGCGCAGACGCCTCGCCACGCGTGGCACGAGATCGATCAGAGCCTGGATGCCCGATCGCGCGCGATTCGCGGCGATGCCTTCGAGGAATTCGCCCACAGTGAACAGGAACACGACGACGGCGGCTTCTTCGGCCTCGCCGATCGCGATGGCGCCGATCGCCGCGATCGACATCAGCGTCTCGATGCTGAAGGGCGTGCCGGAACGCGCCCCGGCGAGCGCCCGCCGGGCGATCGGCACCAGACCGAAGACGGCCGCGCCGATATAGGCCCATGCCGACCAGCCCGGTTCGAAATGCGAGACGAGGAAGGCGACCGCCAGCAGGCCGCCCGTGACGATCGCGAGCCGGCCCTTCGACGACGACCACCAGCCGGCATCGCGCCCCGCTGGTCCGGCCTCTCCCGGAAGCGACGCCACGCCTCCCGCGGCCGTCGGATCGACGGGGCGGTACCCCAGCGCCGCGATGCGCTTCTCGATCGCGGCACGCGATGTCCTGTTCTCATCGACGACGAGCGACAGCGACTGCCTGTTGAAGCTCACATCGACGTCGCTGACGCCCGGCAGGCGTCTCATCGCCGTCTCGATCTTCGTCGCACACGCACCGCAATCCATGCCTTCGACGCGAAGCTTCAGCGCAATCCCGGTGGTCATCGTTCGAACCTCGACAAATTCGACACGACGAACCATATGCGCCCTGTAGCAACTACAGGGTCAAGGCATGTCCGGCGATTTACTCGCGATCGGCGAACTGGCGCGCAGGACCGGTACCAAGGTCGAGACCGTACGTTATTACGAACGGATCGGACTTCTGCCAAAGCCTTTCCGCACGGCCGGCAACTACCGTGCCTACGATGCCATCCATCTCAACCGGTTGAGCTTCATCCGCCGTTCGCGAGACCTCGGCTTCTCGCTCGAGCAGATCCGCGCCCTGCTTGACCTCTCGGACCAGCGCCAGCGCTCCTGCGACGCCGTCGACGCCATCGCCCGCACCCACCGTGACGAGGTCGACCGCAAGATCGCCGACCTGCAGTCCCTGCGCCGCGAACTCGACAGCCTCGTCGATCAATGCCGCCATGGCACGATCGCGGAGTGCCGGATCATCGAGGCGCTGTCGCCGGGGGCCTGAAGTCCGCACGCCTGGACTTATTATCCAAGTTATTTTATAATAACACAAGTCCCAAGCGGTAGCTGAGGGATGTCAGCCTGATCGTGAAGCGAAAACCGGTAGCGGAAATAGCGTTAATTGCGGAAATTCCCCGTTGAACTGCACTGTGGACTGCCCCCCTGGGATGAGACAGCAAAAATGCGGACAGCGGGCCGTAGTCCACACCGCGTCTTCAGGAAAGGGCGGCCGATACTGCAGTGCGGATTGCCGGCGCAAGGCGGCGAGCCCAGGCCCGTGCCTCCTCCGGCGTGGCGATGAGATCCTGTCGGATCTCGATCGAGCAGTGCGGCAGCTTACGCGGCCGGGCATGCGCATTGAGCGTGTATTCGTACGAGGCGCGTGCCGAGTACGGCTCGTTGTCCCCGACCACCAGCGACGCATCGCGCCGCAGTTCCGCCAGCAGCGATTCGGGCAGGCGCGCATCGTCGTTCCACAGGACGCCGACGTGCCAGGGCCGCTTGAAGCCGGCCATCTCGGGCGTGAAGCTATGCACGACCAGCAACGCGGCCGCGCCGCCGTCCGCCGTCATGCGGTCGAGCTGGCGGTCGACCTCGCGATGATAGGGCCAGAAACAGGCTTCGGCGCGGCGGTCGACGTCGTGCTGCGTCAGGGAGCTGTTGGCCGGCACCGGCGTGCCATCGCTCACCTCCGGTATGGAGCCCTCGCCGCCCGGCCAGCGGTTGCAGTCGATGACCAGGCGCGAATAGCCCGACGCCACGAGAGGCGCATCAAGGAGCCCCGCGAGCTCGATCGCGGCATCGAGACCACCGATGTCCCAGCCGATATGCCGCGAGAGCTCCGCCTCGCCGATCCCCAGGTCACCGAGCGCCTCGGGTACGGACTTGCTGGCGTGATCGCAGAGCAGCAACAGCGGCGCTCCGCCCTTTTCGTTGTGGACGGAAAACGGCGGCGGGTCGCCCGGCCCGAGCAGGTGTTGCATCGCGCTCCTATAGTGCGAAGATCGGCCCAATGAAAGACGGAGACGCCCGCGCCCTCCTGCGCGACCTGTTCGACGCAGCCCTCGCCGCCGCGCAGCCGGCAACCTGCCTTGCCCCCTACATCGCGACGCTGCGGCCGCCCAAAGGCCGGACCATCGTGGTCGGCGCCGGCAAGGCCAGCGGCGCCATGGCCAAGGCCGTCGAGGATCACTGGCCGCACCCGCTCGAGGGACTCGTGGTGACGCGCTACGGCTATGGCGAAGCGTGCCGCCGGATCGAGATCGTCGAGGCTGCCCACCCGGTGCCGGACGACAAGGGACGCGCCGCGGCCGGACGCATCCTGGAACGCGTCAAGGGACACACGCCGGACGATCTCATCCTCTGTCTGATTTCCGGCGGCGCATCGGCGCTGCTCGCTCTTCCCGCGCCCGGCCTCACGCTTCTCGACAAGCAGGAGGTCAACCGTGCCCTGCTGCGCTCCGGCGCCAACATCGTCGAGATGAACACGGTGCGGAAACACCTGTCGGCCATCAAGGGCGGCCGGCTGGCCCTCGCCGCCCAGCCGGCGCGCGTGCTGAGCTGGCTGATCTCCGATGTGCCCAACGATGATCCGGGCGTCATCGGCTCCGGGCCCACGGTTCCCGATGCGACGACCTTCGCCGACGCCCTCGCCGTGTTGCGCAAGTATCGCATCGCGCCGCCGCCGGCCGTGCGCGATCATCTCGAACGCGGTGCCGCCGGCAGCATCGAGGAGACCCCCAAGCCGGGCGACCCGCGGCTCGGGCGCGTCGAGACGATCATGGTCGCCACGCCGCGACGCTCGCTCGATGCGGCTGCCGCTCTGGCGCGCCAGCGCGGCCTCGAGGTCGTCCTGCTCGGCGACAATCTCGAAGGCGAAGCGCGCGATCTCGGCGCGCAGCACGCCCAACTCGCGATCGACCGGGCGAAGGGTGGCGGCAAGCCGACGGTCATCCTGTCCGGCGGCGAGACCACCGTCACGGTGCGCGGCAAGGGCCGCGGTGGACGCAATGTCGAATACCTGCTTTCGGAAGCGATCGCGGCCGACGGCGCGCCCGGCATCTGGGGGCTGGCTGCCGATACCGACGGCGTCGACGGCGCGGAAGACATCGCGGGCGGCCTGTTCGCCCCCGACACGCTGTCTCGCGCCCGAGCCAGGGGCCGCGATCCGCAAGCCATGCTCGACGACAATGACGGCCACGGCTTCTTCGAGATGCTGGGTGACAGCATCGTCACCGGCCCCACCCGCACCAACGTCAACGACTTCCGCGCAACCCTGGTCATGCCATGACCACCTATCCCGGCTCGTGCCATTGCGGGGCGGTGCAGATCGCCTTCACCTCCGGCAGGAAGCTGGAAGAGCTGCGCGTCGGCCGCTGCGCCTGCACCTTCTGCCGTCGGCACGGCGCGCGAACCTGTGGCGATCCCTCCGGCTCGGTCGAGTTCCGTGCCGCGCCCGGCAGCCTTTCACGTTACCGATTCGGGCTTGGCATCACGGACTACCTGCTGTGCGCCCGGTGCGGCACCTACGTCGGCGCCGTCATGCCCGACAACGGTAGATCGATCGGCATTGTCAACGTCAACGCTCTCGACATCCGTGATTCGGTCGATCCCGCTCCGCCGTTGCATGTCTATGACGGTGAGGACGAGGCGCGTCGCCGTGCGCGGCGGCGAAAGTTCTGGATGCCGACAACCGTGTTCGCCTAACGTCCCACCATGGCCATTCTGGGAATCATCGCCGACGATTTTACCGGCGCCACCGACATCGCCGGCATGCTGGTCAAGGGCGGCATGCGCACGATCCAGACGATCGGCGTTCCCGCGAGCGGCGCCATCCCCGATGACGTCGATGCCGTCGTCGTCGCGCTCAAGACCCGCTCCATCGCCGCCAGGGAGGCCATCACGCAGTCGCTCGATGCGCTCGCCGTGCTGCAGGATGCGGGCTGCGTCCGGTTCTTCTTCAAGTACTGCTCGACCTTCGATTCCACCGACGCGGGCAATATCGGCCCCGTCGGCGACGCGCTGATCGATGCGCTGCAGGCGAAGCAGGCGATCTACTGCCCCGCCTTCCCCGAGAACGGCCGCACCATCTTCTTCGGTCATCTCTTCGTGGGCAACGTGCTGCTCTCGGACTCCCATATGCGGCATCATCCGCTGACGCCGATGACCGATTCCAGCCTGGTGCGCGTGCTGGCACGGCAGACCGCGAACAAGGTCGGATTGGTGCCGTTGAAACAGGTCCAGGCCGGCTCGGCAGCGCTGCGCGACGGTCTCGACAGGCTCGCGACCGAAGGGGTCCGTCACGTTGTGGTCGACGCCGTGGCCGACACGGATCTCGGCATCATCGGCGAGGCGGTCGGCGACGATCTCCTGGTGACCGGCGGCTCCGGCGTGGCGCTCGGCCTGCCCGCCGCCTATCGCCGTCGTGGCCTGCTGGCCCACAAGGCGAATGCCGACGCGCTGCCGACCGTCAGCGGCGCATCGGCCGTGCTCGCCGGCTCATGCTCTGCCGCGACGCTCGGCCAGATCGCCGCCTTCAGGGGCCCTCACCTCCATCTCGACACCGACGCCATCTGTCGCGGCGAACCGGTCGCGGACACCGCGCTCGCCTGGGCGCAGGAAAGGCTCGGCGACGGTCCGATCCTGCTCTCCGCCAGCGAACAGCCCGACGCCGTGAAGGCCTTGCAGGCGAAGTATGGCGTGGAGAAGTCGAGCCATGCCATCGAAGCGACGATGGCGGCGCTGGCCAGGGGGCTCGTTGCCGCCGGGGCCGGGCGGCTCGTCGTGGCGGGAGGCGAGACCTCGGGCGCCGTTGTCGGCGCACTCGGTGTAACCGCGTTGCGCATTGGCCCGGAGATCGATCCGGGCGTGCCTTGGACCGCCTCGGTCGGCGACAGGCCTCTGCTGCTCGCGCTGAAGTCCGGCAATTTCGGTGCGCCCGACTTCTTCACCAAGGCCTTCCGGACGCTATGAGCACCGCCGAAGCGAAGATGCGCGACGCCATCTGCGCTCTGGGGGCGAAGCTCGCCGCACGCGGCCTGTGTCCCGGCACGTCGGGCAACATCAGCGCCCGCATCGCCGACGGCTGGCTGATGACGCCGACGAACTCCTCGCTGGGCGAGCTCGATCCCGACCGGCTTTCGAAGCTGGACCTGTCCGGCGAGCATGTCGGGGGCGATCCACCGACCAAGGAGGCGCTGCTCCACCGCTCGGTGTACGACGTGCGGCCCAAGGATGGCGCGATCGTCCACCTGCACTGCACGCATGCCGTGGCGGTGTCCTGCCTCGATCCATCCTGCCACCATAGCGGCGAGACCACGCTGCCACCGATCACGCCCTATTTCGTGATGCGCGTCGGCAAGCTGCCGCTCGTCCCCTACTTCAAGCCGGGCGATCCCAAGCTCGCCGATGCGATCCGGGACTATGCACGGGGCCATCGTGCCGTGCTGCTGGCCAACCACGGGCCGGTCGTCGCCGGCACCTCGCTGTCGGCAGCCTCGGCGTCGATCGAGGAACTGGAGGAGACCGCCAAGCTCCATCTCCTGCTGCAAGGTTTCAAGGTGCGCCTCCTCTCCGACGCGCAGGTGCGCGACGTCGAGGAAGCGTTCCCGTCGTGATCGTGATCGTCGTCGTCGACGGGACGGAGGAAGGACTGAAATGCCCAAGCTCGCCGCTAACCTCTCCTGGATCTACCAGGAGGTCCCCTTCCTGCAGCGCTTCGGCGCCGCCGCCGCGCACGGCTTCGAGGCGGTCGAGATCCTGTTCCCCTACGAGGCGCCGGCTGCCGACATCGCAGCGGAGCTCAGGAAGCACAAGCTCACGCAGGCGCTGTTCAACCTGCCGCCCGGCGATGCCTCCAAGGGCGAACGCGGGCTGGCGGCGCTGCCTGGCCGCGAGGCCGAGTTCTCGGCCGCGCTCGATACCGCCCTCGACTATGCAAAGATCCTGGAGTGCCGCACGCTGCATGTCATGTCCGGCATGATTGCGCCGGGAACTGACGCAACCGCGATGCACCGCACCTTCGTCTCCAATCTCAAGAAAGCCTGTGACCGCACGGCCAAGAGCGGCATCACGCTGGTGCTGGAGCCGATCAACCACCGTGACATTCCCGGCTACTTCACCAACACCACCGACCAGGTGACGCGCATCATCGAGGAAGTCGGCGCGCCGCATCTCAAGTTGCAGCTCGATCTCTATCACCTGCAGGTCACGGAAGGTGACCTGACACGGCGCACCGAGCGGCTCTTTCCCGTCACCGCACATGTCCAGATCGCCGGCAACCCCGACCGCAACGAGCCGGATGTCGGCGAGGCCAACCATCTCTACGTGCTCGATGTGCTCGACCGATTGGGCTACGATGGCTATGTCGGCCTCGAGTACAAGCCGAAGACCACGACGGCCGCCGGGCTGGGCTGGGCGGCAAGGTACGGAATCAGCGTCTGATCCATGGCGGACAAGAACACCCCTGTCGTCGCCTTCGTCGGCCTTGGCTCGATGGGCCTTGGCATGGCGAAGAACCTGCTGAAGCACGGCCACAAGGTCATCGGCGTCGACCCCAGTGCTGCGGCGCGAGAGGCCTTCACGGCGGCCGGCGGCATGGCGGCATCGACGCCCGGTGAGGCCGCGGCAGGAGCGGACGCTGTCATCGTGGCCGTCGTGAACGCCCAGCAGGTCGAAAGCGTGCTGTTCGGCAACGGCGGCGCCGTCGCGGGCTTGCGCAAGGGCGGCTTGGTCATGCAGTGCGCGACCGTGCCTGCCGCCTTCGCCAAAGCGCTGGGCGAGCGCCTGGCGGTTTCCGGGCACGAGCTGCTCGACGCCCCGATGTCCGGCGGTCGCGCCCGCGCCGAATCCGGCGAGCTCACCTTCATGGCGTCGGGCAGCACCGGCGCCTTCGCATCCGCCGAATCGATCCTCGCCGCCACCTCGGCTAAGGTGTTCCGGCTGGGCGACGCGCCCGGCATCGGCTCGCTGGTCAAGACCGTGAACCAGCTCCTGGCGGGCGTGCATATTGCGGCCGCCGCCGAGGCCATGGCGCTCGCGGCCAAGGCCGGCGCCGACACGCGTGCGGTCTACGAGGTGATTTCCGCCAGCGCCGGCAATTCCTGGATGTTCGGCAACCGCGTACCGCACATGCTCGATGACGACTACACACCGTTGTCGGCGGTCGAGATCTTCGTCAAGGATCTCGGTCTGGTGCTGCAGACCGGCCACGAGCAGCGCCTGCCGCTGCCCCTCGCCGCGGCCGCGCACCAGCTCTTCCTCGCCGCGGCCGGCGCCGGCTGGGGACGGCTCGACGATGCGGCCGTCGTCAAGGTCTACGAACAGGCCGGTGCCTTCAAAGTGTCGTCTTCGCGGAAGTAGACTCGTGGGCATGCATCGCGAACGCTTCACCAAGATCGTCGCCACGCTGGGGCCGGCCTCGTCCAGCGTCGAACGTCTGCGCACCCTGTTCGAAGCGGGCGCCGACGTGTTCCGGCTGAACTTCAGCCACGGCACGCAGGACGACCATCGCCAGCGTGTCGACCTGCTGCGCGCGCTGGAGAAGGAATACAAGCACCCTATCGCCATCCTGATGGACCTGCAGGGTCCGAAGCTCCGCCTCGGCACCTTCGCCAAGGGGCCGCTCGAGCTGAAGAAGGGCCAGCGGCTGCGCTTCGACATGGACAAGGCGCCGGGCACGGCCAGGCGCGTGCCCCTGCCCCATCCCGAGATATTCAAGGCCGCCAAGCCGGGCGGCCTGCTGCTGGTCGACGACGGCAAGGTACGGCTGCGCATCGTCGACCACGACGAGGCGACGATCGACGCCGAGGTCGAGGTCCCGGGGACGATCAGCGACCGCAAGGGCGTCAACCTGCCCAACCTCGTGATCCCGCTGTCGCCGATGACGCCCAAGGACCACAAGGACCTGAGCTACGGTCTTTCGCTCGGCGTCGACTGGGTGGCGCTGTCCTTCGTGCAGCACGCGCACGACATCGCCGAACTGAAGAAGCTGGTCGCCGGCCGCGCGGCGGTCATGGCCAAGCTCGAGAAGCCCGCCGCCATCGACCATCTCGACGAGATCATCGAGCAGAGCGACGGCATCATGGTGGCGCGCGGCGATCTCGGCGTCGAGATGCCGCCCGAAGCGGTGCCGCCACTGCAGAAGCGCATCCTGGCGGCCTGCCGCGTCGCCGGCCGGCCGGCCATCGTCGCCACGCAGATGCTCGATTCGATGGTGCATTCGCCGACCCCGACGCGGGCCGAGGCCTCCGACGTCGCGACCGCCGTCTACGACGGCGCCGATGCGGTGATGCTGTCGGCCGAATCGGCCTCGGGCGAATATCCTGTCGAGGCGGTCACCATGATGGATCGCATCCTGAAGAGCGTTGAGGCCGATCCGCTCTACCGCCGGCTGATGGATGCGAGCCGCCGCGAACCGGAGGCGACGACGGCCGACGCGATCAGTGCGGCCGCCCGGCAGTGCGCGCATACCCTGTCGGCCGCCGCCATCGTCACCTACACCAACACGGGTTCGACGACGCTGCGCGCGGCGCGCGAGCGGCCGGACGTGCGCATCCTCTGCCTGACGCCCAACCTCGACACGGCGCGGCGCATGACGCTGACCTGGGGCGTCCATCCCGTGCACGGCGAGGACGCGCACAATTTCGGCGACATGGTGGCACGCGCCGTACGGGTTGCACGCAAGGAGAAGCTCGCCGCCGAAGGGCAGCGCCTGGTGATCACCGCGGGCGTGCCGTTCGGCACTCCAGGGGCCACAAACATCCTTAGAATCGCCTACGTCTGAACGCCAAAAAGCTCGGGGATGGCGTCATCCATCATCCCGTAGCCCGTTCAGGACAATGCAGCATCAGAGGCGATCGTGAACAACAGAAGCAGCAAGGCGCGTGCCGCCGTCCGACCCTATCGCCGGCCAGCTCTCAGCTGGATCGATTTCCTGGTGATCGGCGCCATCGTCCTCACCTTCGCCGCCATCGTCAGCTCGACCCTGGCGCGAGCCAAGGCCGGAACAGAAACTGCCTTCGATCCGCCAACCTATTCGACGGAAGTCGGCCAGGTGCACGACGACACGGATCTGATCAAGGCAAGAATAAGATTGGCTACCGACGGACCCTGGGGCTGAGTCGGGGAGCTGAGTCGGGGAGCTGAGCCTGGAGCTACCGTCGGTCGATCACCCGGCGGGCCTTGCCCATCGAACGCTCGATGCCGCCCGGCGCGGCGATCTCGACGACGGCCGACAGGCCGCACATCCCCTTGAGACGTCGCATCAGATCATCGGCCGTCTGCCCTGCCGCCTCCTCTTCCAGAACCGCCCGTGCCTCCACGCGCACCAATAGATCGTCGAGCGGTCCGCTGCGCGTCAGTTCGATCACATAGTGCCCCGTGAGCAGAGGGTCGCGCAGGATCTGCTCCTCGACCTGGCTGGGGAACAGATTGACGCCACGCACGATCAGCATGTCATCGCTGCGGCCGGTGATCTTGGCCATGCGGCGCATGGCGGTGACCGAGCCCGGCAGCAGGCGCGTGAGGTCGCGCGTGCGGTAGCGGATGACCGGCATCGCCTCCTTGGTGAGCGACGTGAAGACCAGCTCGCCGGGCTCTCCGTCGGGCAGCGGCTCGCCGGTCTCGGGATCGACGATCTCCGGATAGAAGTGGTCCTCCCAGATGGTCGGTCCGTCCTTGCTCTCGAGATACTCGCAGGCGACGCCCGGGCCCATCACCTCGCTCAAGCCGTAGATGTCGACCGCGTCGATGCCGGTGCGCCGCTCGATCTCGGCGCGCATGCGCTCGGTCCACGGCTCGGCGCCGAAGATGCCGACGCGCATCGCCGTCGCGCGCGGGTCGATGCCTTGGCGCTCGAACTCGTCGGCCAGCGCCAGCATGTAGGACGGCGTCATCAGCACCACGCGCGCGCCGAACTCGCGGATGAGCTGGACCTGACGCTCGCCGAAGCCACCCGACATGGGCACCACCGTGCAGCCCAGCCGCTCGGCGCCGTAATGCGCGCCCAGCCCGCCGGTGAACAGACCGTAGCCGTAGGCATTGTGGATGATGTCGCCGGGGCGCGCGCCGCCGGCATGGAGCGAGCGCGCCATCAGGTCGGACCACAGCGCGATGTCGTGCGCCGAGTAGCCCACCACCGTCGGCCGGCCGGTCGTGCCGCTCGAGGCGTGGACGCGCACGCACTTCTCGCGCGGGATCGCCAACATGCCGTAGGGATAGGCGTCGCGCAGATCGGCCTTGGTGGTGAACGGGAAGCGTCTCAGGTCGTCGAGGCCGTTCAGGTCGTCGGGA